>Ga0307379_10005052_pt1 | contig 18558 bp, 14 predicted proteins | sample UN2MG_FD_202237 | JGI IMG/M metagenome (GOLD analysis project Ga0307379, IMG submission 202237) | Soil microbial communities from Risofladan, Vaasa, Finland - UN-2 | ecosystem: Environmental > Terrestrial > Soil > Coastal area > Acid sulfate soil | place: Finland: Risofladan, Vaasa | collected... | reverse complement strand
AGCTGCACCCCCACCAAATCCTGCGAGGGATCCACGACATGAGCCTTCCGGCAATGGCCGAGCTAGTCATCAAGCACAAGGGCTCTCGTGGTAAGAGGGGTAGGCTGTACGAGGCGGAGGTACAGCCCCTATCCCCGGTGTTGCTTACGATTGCGAAGAACACAGCCAAGCTGTTCGGGCTGGACTACGAGGACGTGGTTTACGACACAATGAAGTGGTACCGGTGCCGAGCTGAGTACGTGGCTGGGGACACGGGTGCATTGCAGCGTTGGCTGGAGCACCTATCCGCCAACGAGGACAGTTACCTAGACTCGAAGGTGAGCGAGTGACGATCACGAAAGAGCAACTAGCCGAGCGGCGTAAGTCTATCGGGGCCAGTGACATGGGTGCCCTGTTCGGGGTGAGCCCTTGGTCCACGGCGTATGATCTGTGGGCCTCAAAGGTGTATGAGCTGGCGGACCAGGGCAGCGAGGCCGCCGAGCTGGGCAATGACTGCGAGGACATGCTGCTGGACTGGCTGGGCAGGCAGCTAGGTGCCCCGGTGACGCACAGGCACGCCGAGCCGTACGGTGAGGGACCTTCGCCCCTTACTGCGCACTTGGACGGGCTCGTGGACGTGGACGGCGTGACGTGCGTAGCAGAGGCCAAGGTGACAAGCCGAGGCTGGGAGTGGGGAGCTGCTGGCACTGACGTGGTGCCCTACCGGGTCACCCTCCAGGTGCAGACGCAAATGTACCTGGCTGAATGCCCTCGTGCGTACGTTGTGGTCATGCTCTCGCACCAAGGCAGGCTGGAACGCCGCTGGTACGTGGTCGAGCGGGACGATCGAATCATAGCCAAGATCATCTCGATCGCCACTGCATGGTGGGACACGTACGTCACGAAGCGCACGCCACCCCCCGAGCAACCCACCTTGAGCGTGGTCCAGCGTATCGTGCGTGAGGAGCAGGGCGAGGGCGAGGACCCGGTGCCGGTCGCCGCCCACCTACTCGAAGCGAGGAACGTGGCTGACCTGGCGTACGAGGAGGCGAGCAAGGCTAAGGAGCAGGCGAACGCCAACGTCCTGGCTGCGCTGGGCGACCGGAGGCTAGGCACCACCGAGGCGGGGCACGTCATCACCTACAAGGAGCAGACACGCAAGGAATACACGGTGAAGGCGAGTACGTTCAGTGTGCTCAGGGTCAGGCAACCGGCGAAGGAAGAGGCAGCGGATGAGTAAGGCAGAGCTGACCAAGGTAGAAGGGTGGCTGACGACAAGCTGGCCCTCGATCGAGGAGATGATCCCGAAGCATGTGGACAGGGTACGGTTCCGGCGCATGCTGATTGACCAGGTACGAAACAACCCCGAGCTAGGGAAGTGCACGCCGGAGTCGATCTTCCGCTCGTGCGTGAGGGCTGCCAACCTCGGGCTTGAGATCGACGTGATGAACTCGGCCTACCTCGTGCGCTTCGGCAAGACATGCACCCTGATTCCTGGCTACGCCGGCTTGATCCAACTCGCTCGCAACTCGGGGGTGAAGGGGGTCAACGTGGTCACAATGAGGACCAACGACAAGGCGGTGCAGCACGCAAGCGGCAGGGTGGAGGCGAGCTTCGACCCGTTCGATCTAGACCGAGGCCCCGTGGTGGGGTGGGTGTGTACGGTGGCACTCGACGAGTTCACCAACCAGTACACCGTGCTCACCCTGGCTGAGTACCAACGGCTACGCCCCACACACTGGGAGATGACACCGCACAAGACGCACCCCGAGGAGATGGGCAAGAAGACGTGCGTACGTAGGGCGCTGAAGATGGTACCGCTCTCGCCCGAGGCTCGCGAGTTTGTGGCGGAATCGGATCGGGCGGAGTACCCTGATGTCGAGATCAAGCCGAGGAACACGGGCGGCAACGACGCCGTGATGGAGATCATGGAAGAGATCGCGCCCGTCGAGTAACACACCTCTTGTCGGTCGCCGGGTGCGCAGAGTGGTGCCCGGCGACCTCTTTCTTTATCCTGTGTGCATGCCAAAGCAAAGCGAACTAGAAGAGGACGTTGAAGCGATACTCATAGCGAACGGGATCAGACACGAGAGGGAGTTCAGGTTCCACCCCACCCGTAGGTGGCGAGCTGACTTCAGGGTAGGTACCGATATCCTCCTCGAAGTAGAGGGTGGGCTGTACCACCCGCAATCGGGGCACCGCTCAGTGAGTGGGATCCTGCGTGACATAGAGAAGTACAACGAGATGACCGCACTCAGGTACCGGCTGTTGCGGATCAGCGAGAAGGACCTCAAGGGGAAGAACCGATGGCTAGAGTTGCTGCTAGAGATGTTGCTCGCTTCAAGGGCATGACCGGGAAGCTGCGCGATACAGGCTGCGCTTTCTGGATAGGGTACCGACGTGAGACAGAGCCAAGGTACGGCGTGTTCTCGATCAAGCGCACGCCACACCCGGCGCACCGCATAGCGTGGGCTATTGCGCACGGGCGTAGCGTACCGAGAGGAATGGCGGTGGTTCACACCTGCACCAACAAGCAGTGCGTGAGCCCCGGGCACCTGGCCCTCAAGAGGCTGACCGATGGGCTTGGCCGCCCACGCACGTTCGATTGGAAGGTAGCCCTGCGCCTACTCAAAGCTGGACGCACTCAGACCTCCGTTGCGAAGGAGCTGGGCGTGAGTCAGAGCACGGTGAGCAGGGTGTGGGTGGACTACATCACACGCACTTCGTACTGAGCCACGACGCTACCCGCACCGGTGAGTGTCTTGGCTACGAGACGAGCGTCGTTGCCCTTGATCGCAGAGATTGCAGTCACGGTCACGTCGGTCGCCGAGCCATTGAAGATTTCGTCGGTGTCAGCGGTGAGCCACGTCGCCTTGTTGTCGATCGAGTATTGGATCTCAAGCACCACTGCGAGAGTACCCGTCACCGCTGCGGCCACGGTCACGGACAAGGCCGAGCCTGGCAGGTTATCCATTGAGAGCTGCACGTCACCCTCTTCTGCGTTCTCCAAGGATAGGGTCGTGCCCCTGTACGACTTGAGTATCTTCATCGTGTCTCCTCCTGCGTTCATGGCGGCAAGCCGCTCGACCGCGCCGATGTCGTAAGCCCCTCCTTGCGGGCGGGCTAGGTTGCGGATGTCTGTGGCTACTGCGCCGATCGTAGCTCCGGCGTCCGTCGCAGTAGAGTTTGCGGTCGGCGTGAGATCTTCGGTACCGAGCGTGACGTTCTCGAACGTGGCTGTCGTGTACGGCACGGACTGGAGGCCAACGGTCGTGGCCGCAGTGTCGGACGTGATGTCGTTCGCACCCTTGGTGAGCACCGCAGGGACACCCTCCGTACGGTAGCTGTTCTGAACGGTTGCCGCGTCTTGCATGTAGATATTGTTGTTTGAGTCTACGGTGTCGCCGTTGCGCGTGTAGAGCGCAGTGATGCCGAGACCACCGCCGGATTGCGTGGCGATCACCGTGTTGTTTCGGAAGGTGTGGGTGAGAGCGGTCGCTAAGTTCTGGTAGAAAACCACCTCCCCGCCGTGAGTGATGTTCGACTCCATGTCGCACATGAAGATGCAGTTCTCGATCAGGGAATCCGCGATCACCCCCTGGACCAGAATACCGCAGCCCTCGATAGGGCTCGTCGCGATGACGGACGGCCCGACTGTAGAGACGCACAAGCAACGACGGAAAGCCTGGAGCGTACCCGCCAGAGCGGAGAAGCAGTGAACGGACCCGCCGCCCGATCCTAGCTGCCGCGTGTGGAACTGCATCCCCTCGATGGTGACGTGCAGAGCCGTGCTGTAGGAGAGACAGTTCTGGTTGTTGCCGAGCGCCAGCCCCTCCATGTACGCCTTGTTGGTGTTGAAGGTGCCGGTGCCCTCGTGCTCCTCACCGGCTGCCGCACGGATGATGATGTTCCGGGTCGCATCGGTCTGGAAGACGTTGCCAGCAGACATGTTGATCCCCGTGCCGTTGAGCCCGACGTTGCCCCCGCCGTAACACTCGGCGATGGCCACCTCGTCTGCGGTGATGAGGTTCCGGCGCTCACCTAGAACCCATGCGTTGAGATCCAGGTAGTTGAAACCTCCGCCGGGGCCAACCGACTTGACGATCTCGGTAGGCATAGGGTCACCTCCTTTCTAAGTGGGGGCCGAGGCGAAGGCGGGAACCCCGGCCCCCTTGGGATGAAGAAGGCTGAGTTACACGCTGCTGCTGCGAGCGAGGCCGTAGTCATGGAGCGCACGCCCGAGGATGTACGTACCGCACAGGCCGGTGAACCAGTGCGTAGCCTCTACGTCTAGGCCAAGCGTGGGGCCAGCAAGCAAGGCGACAGCACCGAACGCGAACGCTTGGGTCTTGCGCGACCCCTCTTGTCCGAAGGCCACGATCTCTTTGATGATCTCCATTAGGCTATCCCGTCCGGCAAAGTGATTCCCTTGGCTGCGATGTGTGCGATCAAAAGGGCGCGCTCCTTCTTGAGACGTGCCGCCTTGGTGCCGAGGAAACCAGCGGCGACCAAGGTCAGACCAGCCGCCGGGCCGGTCCAAGGTATGGCCGTGTTGGTTGCGTCCTGCGCTGCTTCGAGTTCTTCGATCTGTCTCGTGAGGTTGGCGACCACGTCCCCGGCGGTGGCGGGTCGCTCGACTCCGGTGATCGGGTCTCTGACCGGGTCGCCCACCTGCATGGTGGACGTGCAACCGAGGACGAAGAGCAGTGAGAGGGAGAGAAGTGCTCGCTTCATTTCTTGACCTTTCGTTTCTTCTTTTTCTTCTTCGGTATGTGTCCGCCGGGGTGCTTCGTCATTGCTTCGTCCTCTTTCTCGCGGCGTCGAGTGCTTGCCGGAATGTTTTGTGTACGCCCTCTCGCTGCTTGCGAAGATGCTTCGCTTCAGCATCAGCCTTCGCCTTTTTTCTATTTTCAAACTCCGTGTCTGTGTTGTTGTGCGCGGCGCGGGATGCTCGGCTGGCCTCGTTCTTCTTGCTCCTCGATTCAGGGGCAGCTTTCGACACCTCACGCGCAGCGAGAGACCGGAGGACAGACTTGTGGGTTATTGACCGAATGTCTGCCTTGTTCTCTAGCCCCGCTCTGTTCAGGGCCTGGGAGCTGGAGAACTTGGGGTCCTTGTCACGCGGTTTCGCTCCCAGTGCGTCCCCTCTCATCTTGTGGATATCGCTGTTCCCCGCCTTGAACCTCTTCTTCCTCCTCGCCTCCGCCGTTTTGGAGTGGAGGACGGCGGGCTTCGACTTCTTCTTCTTGTCCATGCTTCCTCCTAAGTGGGTGCCGCTGCGAGCCAGTCGAGCCACGCTCCGATTGAGGTGACGCCCGGGAAGGGTGTGAACGTGTGCCGGGTGGCGTTGTCACCAACTCCACCAACAACAGCGATCGTTGCGAAGTCGTCGTCGTCCTCTCCGTTGGACGAGATGACCTGCACGGTGAGGCGAAGACGAGAGTCCGCCCCCAAGGTGGGTGCCACCTTCACTTGGATTGCGTCGAGTGCTTCCTCGAACGCTTGTATCTCTGCGATCGCTGCCATGTCTACTTCTCCTCAAGGATCTGACGGATCACCGCCACGTTGGTTTTGATGATGTTCAAGTCCGCACGCAGCAAGGCTTCTTCGGCATAGATGCGGCGTTCCAGCTCGGCTGCGTCTTTGTTAGTGAATCGCGTGCTCTCTACTATCGAGATGCGCGACTCGTGAGAGATGGCGGTAGCCAAGAGCCACGAGCCAATCCCAATCGAGATAGGCACCATGACTTTCAGGACCACCTCCCACATGCGATCTGTCGGAGTCTGCTCTACCACTTTGTCTCCTTAGTTCAGTACCGGCTGCTTCCAGAGGTTTTGCGTGGCCTCGTTGAGCCCCTCAATGTCCTCGTCCGTGAGTATCCAGTCCTGGAACTGCTGCGACTTACCCGTCACTGCGTATGGCCCGAGCGAATCGAGGAGCGCACGCACGTAGAACAGATTCTGAAATGGCAAGAGCCGGCGCATGTTCGAGGCGTCCGACCGGCTGACTTCGCCGCTGGCTATCTTGAAGGGTAGCTGCGCTGCTTGTGGCAGTGCGGTAGTGAGGCCGAACGAGGGGCCGAGGAGCGCACTCGCAAGGTTGCGGCTAGAGAAGCGGCTGATCTGCTCGCCGGTGATTGCCGAAGCCCCGATCTTCCCGGCAGTCATGCGCTCGACGATCGCATTCATGTCCCCCATGACACCGGTCAGGCCCGAGCGGTCGATCGCCTGCACGATCCAGTTCGCCGGGTTCTTGAAGAGCTTCTCTTCGACAGCCTCCGGTCCCTCGTTGAACAGCGTCTTCAGGTACTGGGTGAACAGGCCCATCGTGACCAGCCCACCCGCCCCATGCAGCACGTTCATGTCGTAGGTGGTGAAGAACCGCTGCGCTCCAGAGATCAAGACCTGCTGCGTGGCTGACATTGTGAAGCTGCGGAACTGGAAGATCATGCGGCCTATCTCTGAGTTCCCGAACAGAGGGATCTCGCCGATACCCGGGGTGATGATCGTGCGGTGCACGTTCTGGACGAGGGACATCTCGAACACCTCACGCGCCGCCGTGTCCGTCCACTGCCTCGTGTTGGGGTGGCGTATCGTGATCCCGTAGAGTTTCTCGGGCTCACCCCACTGCATCATCTGCTCGTGGATTCTCACGCCCATGTCGTCAGGGATCCCCGAGATTTCGAGGAACTGCTTCTCTGGCCCGGTGAGTGGCTCCTTGTCTTTCAGCTTACGGAACACGCCGAGGCTCTTCTGCGTCAGGGCCACCGAGGCGAGGGCCTTGTTCATGGCGTTCCACCGCTGCATGCCCGACCACTTGGACATGAGCAAAGCGCCTCGGTCCAAGAGCCCGCCGACCCCATCGCCGGCGAGATCCTCAATGCCCCCGAGCTTCGCGAAGCGCATGTTGCCCATTGTCATCTCGGCTGCGATCAGGAGGGTGGCGATCTCGTCCTTCGAGAATGACTTGAAGCGTGGGTCGCGGAAGAAACGCACGGCCATCTTCGCCCACGGTATGAAGCCGGCAGTGAAGATCGCCATCGCAGTGTCAGGGATGGAGGAGATCATCATGCCCCCCATCTTCGTGATGAACATGCCCTTGCGCAGACCCGAGAAGGTGGCCGCGCCTAGCTTGGACGGTGACTGATAGGCCACGCCGGTGAGGTGCCCGATCATTCCGTTGAGATCCTCGTGCGCAGCCTCCCGCCTCTTGTTGATGGTCTTCTTCCTGTCCGGGAAGGCACGCGCAAGATCCTCGTACTCACGATCGATCTGGAGCCGACGCCATGTCAGTGTCTCCAACCGCTCGACGTGCGACTGACGCAGCCTGGCGAGCTGGCCGCCCATGCTCTCCGCTGCGAGCTGTGAGTTCTCTAAGTCGTCCCGAAGTCGGGGTGCTTCTGTTACCCGTATGTCCCCGGTGAGTTCGGATTTGACTGAGCCCTTCACCTCGGTGCGTATGTCGAAGAGCTGCGAGGTGGCGCTGTTGGTCATGTCCTTGTGGTCTTTGAGCTTCAGCTTGTTCGAGGCGTTCGTGGTCTTCATGCCGTCGAGGCGTGCGGTGCCGGCGGCAACGTCGAAGCCTTGGACCTGCTTCGCTCTGCGGGACAGGGCAGTGAGTTCCTCGCTGTCCTTGATGAGCTTGCGAGCGGCGGTGTACACGGGAGCCAACGAGCCTTGCACCCTCCGCCCGAGCAGCGCAGCGAGGAACACGCGGTCCACCTCTTGGTCCACGTCCAGCGTGGGCCTGGCCTTGGCCTCCTCCAGCTTGCGCTCAAGGTCAGCGATACGGCTGCGTGCAACGGAAGCCCTGGCCTCTGCTTCGGCGCGCTTCCTTGGCGTGGACCCGGTCGAGCTGGACAGCTCGACGGTACGTACGGCGAGTTCGCCTTCGAGGAACCTGATGTCCTTCAGAAGCTGGTCCACCTTGTCGAACAGCACGGGATCGGGCGTCTCTCCTCGGAGCGCCTGCTCGGTGAGCCGTTCGGTGAGTGGCTCAAGCGTAGCCTCTAGATCCTGGATCCCCTTCTCTGTCTGCTGCACCCGGGCTGCAAGGCCGGTCTCTGTTTGGTTCAGCTCGACCTCTGCCAGCTCCGCCCGCGCCTCAACCAGCTCCTTCTGTAGCGCAGCCTCTTCGTCCGCCCTCACCCGTGGCCGTGTCAGGCCAGCGTCCGCCTGCTCCACAAGGTCGGTGAGCACAGCACGCACGGGGTTCACACCCTTGCCCATGTTGAGTGCAAGGTCTGCCTCGAACGCACTGCGCGCTGCGATGTGGTCGACGAGCGTGGCCATAGCGAGCTGCTCGGCCTTCACTACGTCTTCGAGGGTGTTGGCTAGGCCCGTGAACTTGTCCCGCTCCACCGCAGCGGCGGTGTACTTCGTAGCCAACTCCTCCATCTCCGCCGTGCCATGCCCGTGCATGACTTCGAGTGTGGCCACGTCGTTCATCTCACGGCGCACGAGGTCAAGGTCACGCTGCGCAGCCAGCAGTTCCACGTCGTCGGTGGCCGCTCGCATCTTGGTGACCGCAGCCTCCCACTTCGGCGTGAGTGCGAGCAGTTTCTTGTGAGCAGGCGTGGCCATGCGGCGGGCGAGCACCATGCGGGGCAGTTGCTGGTGTATCTGCCGGCTGATAATCACGCGCATGTCGTTCTCAAGAAAGTCCTCAAGTGCAATGCGTCGACCGTTGACAACGATGGCGTAGTCGTCACGCAGCATGAGGGTACGTGCCTCGAAGGGACTCGCCGGGACCTCGGTGCGGATCGTGTGCTGCGTGCCCTCGATCTTGTGGATGATCCCGTTGATCTCTTCTTCGTTGACGAGGATCCCACGCTCCTCGTGCCACGTACGCACCAAGGTGCGGAAGTCGTCACGCTCCTGCACGTCGGACAGCTTGCGTATGTCGTACACACGCTGCACGTAGGAGTTCGCTGTCTTCGTGACCGAGTTCTCGTACAGTTCAGAGAGGAGGAGGTGACCCGATCGATCGTTGCCGAACCTACCCACTGCGTCGTTCCACTTGCGAAAGGTGGGGATCGCCTCTTGTATCGCCTTGATCGTGGCGGCGTCGAGCTTGAGGAACTCACCCTCCGGTACCCACTTGTTCCCCGGGAGACCGGTCACGTCGTCGGCGTCCACGCGCCGGGTGGCCATTGTCACTAGCTCGAAGAACTCTTTGGCGCTGACCACGCTGGTACCCCGTGGCTGGGCTTTCTTGTACGCACGGTACACGTCGGTCACGTCACTCACCGCACGGTACCCATGCATGGACCACAGCGCAGCCTCGGCCTCAACCGAGGGGGCACGGATCGCCTGCTCTGCCGCCTCCGCTGCCCCGCTCTTGCGCACGAGGGCGGTCTGCGTCAGGTCACGGGTGGTGACCCGCATGACCACCGAGTCGGAGATTGCACCACGCAGTACGGGTGTGCGTGCGAGGAGGCGTGAGTACCACCGCTTGACCCACGACCCGCCGATCACGTCGTTGCCCACCATCTGGAGCAGGTCGGGGTGCTTCTCGACTAGCTCCTTCTGGATCGCTTCGGTGCGGTCATTCCAGAACTTCTCACCCCGGGTCGCACTGTCGTCGAGCGAGAGCAGCTCACCGTTCTCGTCGGTCAGGAACTTCTTGTCCACCTCGCCGAGACGCAGCGTGCGCTCGGTCGCGTCTTCGAGCACCTTCAGGCGTGCGCCGGAGACCGTGCCGGCGAAGCCACCGAGTACCGAGCCGAACACGACAGCCCCGATGATGTTGGCCTTGCTCTCCTCTTCGGTGCGTGTGAGCTGGATACTCCGAAGCGACACCTCGGCCAAGCTCTGCTCGATGAGCCCCGCCGCAGCGCCCACGACCACGCCGCCTCGAAGAGAGGCAGCAGTCTTGACGATCTTGCCGGCCTTGAGCGCAGCCCCAACGGGGAGCAGGTTCTCGGGCGAGAGCAAGCCGGCGATCCCGTACCCTGCGAAGCGAGCGAGGCCACTGCCCTGTGACAAGATAGCCCTGCGCACTAGCTCGGACTGCGCTTGCCTGATGAGGTAGTCGGTCTCGTAGGTAGAGCGGGAGTTCTCGAAGTTCTCGCGGAACTCGATCAGGGCCTCGGGTAGCTCGGTGGCTGCGTCGAAGCGGTACTCTTCGTTGCGCTCGAAGTGCGGCTTGGTCAGCGCGCCGATCACATTCACGAACAGGTTCTCTTGCTGGGCTGAGAGAAGGAGCCGAGTACCGAATCCGGGCGGGTCCTCCCCTGGCCCAGCCGTGGTGATACGACTCTCCAAGCTCCCGACGAACTCAGGCGAGAGTAGCTGCCGCTGGCTATCGGTGATCGGTGCGAAGGGCATTACTGGTCTCTTCCCATTGCTCTCATCATGGCTTCGACGAATGGGTCGGGGTCGTTGGTCCTGAGCAGGTGGTCTATCGCGTCGAGCATGGCGTCGGGAAGCGTAGGCCCGAGGTTGGTGGGGTCAACGCGGAAGCCGAGGCGGTCGGGGTCGCCGCGCTCAATCTTTTCTTGCAGTTCCCTCGCCTTCTTGTAGGCGTCCACCTTCAGCAGATTCTCCCGCGCCCTGTCCACGTCAAACAGGCGACCTTCACGGGGACCGCCCGAGATCGTGCCCCCGGTTGCTTCCTTGAGCACTGCGCGCTGCGCCTTCCGTATGTCACGATGGGCACGATTGGAGGTGTCCTGAAACCCCACCCTGTACTCGTCTCCACCTCCCTTCTCGGCCTGCGCCTGCGCGAGCGCGTCGTCGTACACCTTCTTCAGTGCCGGCACATGCTCGTAGCCCTTGAGTGTGATCATCTCGTGGTGCATGCGGGTCACGAGGAGCCGGTTCCTAGCGCCCACACCGCCCTCACCCTTCAGCGGGAGGCGCGTAGCAACAACGCCGGGCTCTCGTTCTTGGAGCAGCTTGAACAGGAGGTCCCGCTTCTCTCTCTCCGACCCCTCGTACGTGGGCGTGATCGTGTGGAGCTGACCGTCGATAGCGAGCGGGACCGTGGCTCCGTTCGCGTCCTCGTACATCACCATCCATGTGAAGGTGCTCGGGTCGAGCGGGGTGTCGGTGTTGGGCAGAGGCACGAAGGAGTATTGGTCGCTCTCATACTCGCGCCCGAACTGCTTGCGTAGCTGCGCCTGCACGTCCTCGTCCACGATCCCCGGCTCGGTTTCGTAGAGCCTGGGACTCATGAACTCCCACTCGTCTGTCTTGGTGTTGAGGTGGAACAAGCCCTCGGCTGCGCTGATCCCGTTGTTAATCGCCGCCGCGTCTGAGCTGCGGTAGAGGCCACGGTCAGCAAGGGCGAACCTCATGGCAACCTCGACAAACCTCTTGTTGCCCGGCTTCTTCACGTCGATGTTGCTCACTGAGTCGAACATGGTGCCTAAGTTCTCGTTGAACTTGCTGTTGATCGCGCTCGTCATGGCCTTGACGCTGATCTGGTCGGGGAACTCCTTCTCGATCGCCTTCTCTTGCGGGCTCTTGCGCAGCTCCTCCTCGGCGAGCGCCTGCTCCGAGCGAGCGAGAGCGATGGCGTCGTTGGGCTTCATGTTCAGAGAGATAATCCCCCACGTAGCCGTCTCCACCATGCGGAAGTTCGACTCTCCGATCCCTTGCCGCAGCGTGATCTTGCCCCGTTGCGCGTCGATTCGATCGATCGACTGCGGCAGCCTGGCCCCCGAGGTGGTGACGTACGGTGCCATGATCTGCGTCATGACGAGGAGACCCTCGGTTGACTGGAGGTCCAGCGAGTCCAGCCAGTTCGACGCCTCGCTCGGCAGGTTCATGTGGAACGACTTCATGATCTGGTTGAAGCGCGTGGCCTTGTCCGGTACCGACATGCCGTCCAGCTCTGCCTTGAGTGAGGGCCACACAGCGGTGAACACTTCGGACGAGTTCTCGTCGAGGTTGACCTTCAGATCGTCGTTGCCGAGCAAATCGTACATGGCGGTGGCTTTGATGACGGCGGCCTCGACTGCCGCCTGTCGCTGCGCCAACCCCAGCAGTGCATTCTTCGCCGTGTCCTCGTCGATGATCCCAGCGTCAAAGGCGGTGTTGAGGAGAGCCGAGGTGCGCTCAGTGCGTTGATCCAGCAGGCTATCGGCGTCGGTCTGCTTGCCTTGAAGCGCAGCAGCAATGGACAGCGCGACCTGGCGACCCTGCTCCTGAGCAGACACCGCGTTCTCTGAGATCAGGCTATTGATCGTCCGAAGCATGGCCTGCTTCGCTCGGGCCACGGTGCGTGTCGCACGGTCGAGCTGTACTGGGTCCGTGATCCGGCCCAGCACCGTCGTTTGGTTCCGCACAAGCCACTCGTTGGCGATCTCGGCGTCACCGGTGTCGGTCTGAAGCTGGTTCATGACCAGATCGAGCCGGGTACCTTGGTGGCTGGGCGGGAGCTGGGTGAGGGAGAAGTCGAGCGCCTCCATGTCAGGTGCCGGCCCAACGAACACGGCACCCGTGTCGGTGGTGACGTAGCGCCCCCTCGTGAACGGGGGAGGAGCAGAGGCCTCTTGGTCCAGAGCCTCTTCTAAGACCACCCCCTCCCATGCCTCGCGAGCGCGGGCGTAGCGGGCGCGGTCAGCCACAGCCCCCGTCTCCCCGAACATCACGTCACGGATCGTGTCCACGTCATTGCGGCCCTGCTCGGTGGCCATCGTCTCAAGTATGTCGTCGAGTCCGTCCGAGAGGATCTTCCCCCGGCTCCCCACGTACTCGTCGGGAGGCATGAACGACGGGCTATCGGGGTCGAGGGCGTCGGCATCGAAGTTCCGCTGCGCCTCCTCTAGATTGGACACCCCCAAGCGCAGGCGCTGGTTGTCAGTGCGCTCCGCTGCGGCCTCCGCCTTGGCCTCGGCCTTCTCGGCGGCACGCCTGGCCTCGTCTGCGGCGATCTCGTCGACCCGGGTCTGCCTGTTCTGTAGGTTCTGCACCCCCTCGGCGAGCGCGCCGAACCCGCCACGCACCGAAGCGGCGAGCTTGGCCGCAGCCTCGGCTTCCGGGAACCCGGCGGTGGGTAGGTTGGGTGCCGGGCCTCCGCCAATGTTCGAGCCTGGGATTCTGATCGTTGGCATTACGACACCGCTCCAATCCCCTGGTTACGGATCGGAGTTGAGGTTGCACCGGCGGGTGCCACGGTGGTAGCCGCCGAGGGGCTCGAAGTCGGTGCCCCACCAAAGCCACCCCCGAGCACGCTCAGGAAGGTCCCGAAGGTACGTGCTATGTTCTCGTCGTTCACCGCTCGTCTCTCCGACTTGATGCCCTCTCGGATGTTCTTCACCCCCTTGAGGATCCGGCTCTGATTGAGGATCGACTGCGCGAACTCGAAGTTCTGCGCCGCCTGAGCGGTGCCCGTGTTCGATCTCACACCCGCTGCACCGAAGGAGGCGCGTTGCCGCCCTGCGACCTGCCGGCTCTGCGCCATCTGCTGCTTGTTCTGGTCGAGTAGCTGCTCGATTTGAGCTTCGGCCTGCCTCCGACGAGCACGCCGCGCCTTGGTCGCGGCCTTCTTCTCGAACGACGCGCCAAAGATTTGACCGACGCCACCGACGACTGCTCCGGCTCCGACAACCATTACTGCTCCTCTCTCTCCACGCGGACGTTCATTGAGGCGACCTCGATCTCGTAGGGAGCGGTCTGCGTGAGTGTGACATCTGGGTCACGCCCGTGCTCGCCAATGACAGGGATGTCCTGCCACCCGTTCTGAACGGCGATCGCGGTGCCAGCCACGCCGGCGGGGACGACCTGGTGCGCCGAGCCCTCGACAATGAGGCCCCGGGCATTGCGAAGAAGGACGAGGAGACGGGAGATTCTGCGGATCTGCCCTGAACTCCACCCCTGGAAGCGATCCTCCACGGGCACGTTGGTTGGTGTCATGGTGTAGGTGACGGGCAGGCCCACGATCACTTCGGTCGGTGCCGCTGTAAGGACGCCCGTGATGTTGACCTGCCCCGAGGAGTTCACCGCGTAGTCACCGATGTAGATGCCGTCCGCGATGACCTGCACCGTTTCGAGGTGAAGGTGGTCCACGCCCGTGAGCTGGTTCTGCGTGATACCGGTGGTCAGGGTAAGAGCGGAGTCGGTGACCTGGCCCGCGCCGATCTTCTCGATCGTCCGAATGGTGGATCCCTCAATCGTGCGGTTCACGATGACCCAGAAGAACTCATTGGAGCAGGTGACCACGTCCTCAATGTCCACTGAGCCGGACAACTCCCACTCGGACCACCCTTGGATTGCGTTCTCGGGGCGTGCGGTCAGCGCGTACAGGATGTTGCGCGTGCCGTTGCTCGTGAGCGCGACGGCGACCTGGTCTGGGTGCGCTGCGTACGCCAGGCGAGCGATCCCGTACCCGTCAGGGAACAGGTGTTCGGCTGTGTCGGTCACGTCGGGCGCTACGTATCGGTCTCTTCGGAACTCGAAGGCCGCCGCACGCAGGTTGCGGCCCCCCCGCCCCACGAAAAGTATAGCTCCCCCTGCCTGTACAGTTGGCACTCGCTTTCCTCCGTAGCCTGTTTGTCTGTCCACCCCGAGACTGAGACTGCTAACCGGGCTCCCTGATAGCTTGTATTCATGGAGGTCCGTCCCAAACAGGAGATCAGTGAACGACGCCATCCAGGTGACTTGGCCACCCTCTGACGCTGCGACATCCAAACGCAGGGCATTCTGTGCCTGCCCTCCTCCTACCTCGAAGTCATCAGGGTCACCGGTGGCCGAGGCGAGAATCGCGGACCCTGCGCCCGATGCGCCGGCGAGGAACACGCGATCTTGGTGCGAAGCTCCGACTTCGGGGAAGCCGAGACCAACTGACCACCCCGCTCCGTAGTTGATACACGGCCCCCGGAACTTGAACGGGCGGATCTCTTTAGACAGCCACTCCCTCGTGTTGCTCCCGACATCGAAAGAAGCAGCGAGCGCGTCAACGCCGCCTGCAAAGTGAACCGTCCCCCCGACATTCGTCCCCTGGATTATGTCGAACGCAGCGGCTGCGCCGTGGTTGGCGGGCAAGAGGCGGTCTGTTCCTACTTCTGTGATTTTGCTGCTGTCGGCATGCATGATATGCGCCGGGTTCCCGGTGACTTGGTTGACGGTCCCCGTGAATGGGTACGTCAGGGTACTCGGGCCGAGACCAACAGCGACCACGTCTGCTTGCGTCGAGCTGATGACCGCGTAAATCATGAGAGCGACCTTCGAGAAGCTCCCGGAGGTTCCTACCGTGATGATCATGCCGGTATCAGAAGGCAAGAACACGCTGCTGGCCGAGCTAATGCGAGTCGGGGCGCCGGTTGTGACGCCCACTGAGAACGGACCAAGAACGCCGGAGACGTAGCTGAATACGTCTTGCACTCTAGGGACGAACGGCCCTATCCAGTCGTTGAAGTCTGTGTCTTCTACGTAAGCGTCCGCCGGATCTGCGAAGCTCATCAACGAGCCACGGATGCTAGTGGGGCCGAGGTACGATATCTGCCTGAACCACACCCCGAAGTTCCCGTCCGCAACCGACACTCCGCCAGTGACTTGTTTCGCCTGCTGCCCGACCCTCCAAATGTGGTCTACCACCGCCCCCGTGTCAGTGAAGATGGGCGAACTAGCGTTGAGTATCGAGGTCAATCCCGACTCGTACGTCGGGACAATGGTGACTCTCTCGTAACTTGTGTTGCGCAAGATCGGAGACCCTGTCCCGATCGCCGCGATGCTCCACCCCCAAGTAGAGTTCGGGCTCTTCGTGAGCACAGTCGGCGGCTTCGTGGGGCAGAGGATGTAGAGGCGTTCCTCGTACATGAACGACTCAAGCGTGTCGAGTTCGGCCTCGTCGTAGAAATGCATGTAGCAGTTGGTCGAGGTCAACCCCGTGGCAGGGTTGGCCCCAGGCGCGATGGTGGGTGTCTCGGTTGGGCCGGGGAATGGGTTGTGGAGCACTCCGTCAGCGAAGGTTACGAGGGAGCCTGTCGCGGAGTCGACCACCACGATCCACCGCGCATCGACGACACCGTCGTCCGAAATCACCTGCACGATGTAGTCGCCGCCCGAGGTGGGTCGGAACGCGAACAGCCGCGCCTTGAAGTCGCCCACAGTGTTGCGCACGTACGCGCTACCGTTCCGCTTCTTCGCGCCACCGTACCGGGTGATGTACCCGTTCGTCAGTTCCTTGCAGCCGGCGCGCAACGCAGGGTTGCTCGACAGCCCGTACAGTGACGGACTGATCTCGCCGAAACCGAAGGACTCGTGTAGCTCCCAGGTGTTTGGCATTAGCGCCTCGCGTCAAGCAGCGGGTTGTCTTGGAACCGGCGGTACGTACCCTCTTGTCCGTCGACAGCCTTCGCCTCAATGATCGCGTCTTCCGCCCGCTTGCGAAGAGCGGTCTGCTCCTGCGCGCTTTTGCCGAAGTGCGGCGCGATGTACGCCGCGAGGCCGAGCCCCATTGCGTACGTGGTGGAAGCGGCGAGCAGGGATATGTTGGTGTCGGTCACGTCGAACAGGTACTCAAGGTCAACGGTCGCCTCGTCCGACAAAAGGCACCGCTTCAGGGTGCCGATATCGTTCTCGACGATCTCGATCTCGTAGTCTCGTTGGTCTGGCTTTAGCTCCCGCCCGTTGATGGTCTGCGCATGCAGGTACGGGCGTGAATCCGTGGAGTCGGGGAGCAGGTAGGCGTAGGTCCACCGCTTCCCTTCAGGGTCCACGTTCGTGGCGGTGTCGTTGAGGAACTTCGTCAGTGACTGGGTGGTCTTCGCCCCGTTCCACGGGTTCTGTGTCAGCCACTGCTGGCGGAACGCCTCCCACACTGAGTTGAGAAGCGTGGCCTGCGGCGACTGGTCCGACGTGGAGGCCAGGACTGAGATCCCCAGCGAGGTCATGGCGATGTTCCAGATGGCTACTACAGTCACGCCATCTCCTTCCTTCAGGATCACCAACTCTTCGTCAATGATGTAGATGTACGGGAAGCGGGTCACTGCAAGGACGATGGTTTCGGTGGCCTCGGGTTCGTCCTCGCCGACTAGAGAGAAGACGCCACCGAGGCTTGCCCCCACAGCCTCGCCGCCGCCTGGATTGTCAGACGCCGTGAGCAGCAGGACCTGAACGGGGGCCGGGTCCTCAGTGATGGCCGGGTTGTCGGAAACGACCACCGATTGGACCTGGGTCGGAGCGATGGTCTCAGTGATGGCCGGGTTGTCGGAAACAGCGGCCCGCGTGAAGATCAAGAGCGTACTGATTCCCTCGGTGATGTCTGGCCCGTCGACAGTTGGCAGTGTCGCGTAGCCGATACTCGTGGGTGCCGCCTCCGTCATGCGCGGCATCTCGTCGAACGTCACTGAGTAGTGCTGCACCGCGAAGTGGAGGGTTGGCTTCTGCTCTAAGATCGACGGATTGTCGGAGGGCGTGAGGTCGTAGGTGGCGACAAGAGCGATCCCCTCCGATGGCTTCAGGAACTCCTGCACGGGGATCTCGCCAAAGAGGGTCGACCCGAAGCGGACCTCGAAAGGCTTGGGGTTGTCGTTCGGCGTGAGGTCGTAGGTGACCTTGAGGCCGATCTGTTCTGTGGGCTTTGGCTGGTCTACGCCCGGCCTCGCGAACACTTCCGAATCGATGCCGAATGGGTTCGCTTCGACGTAGCTCGTGAGGAAGCCGCTCGCTCCTGTCCATCGAGCCTTGTTTACGCCTTCGTCCAAGAACAGTTGCGCCGCTGTGGCACCGGTGAACGGCGTGGCGTCTTCGTTGAACCGGAAGATGTGCGTGCAGTCCTTGAGATCCTGGTTACTAAGCAGGAACCCGTGCGCGTTGCTGTTGGTCTGAGCTACGCCACGCCTAACGTTCCACGCCCGCATGACCGCGACACCGCCGACCAGGTTCGCGCCGACGCGGATCGTGTGCTGCCCGAAGCGAAACGGGTGCCCGAAGCAGCGCAGCGACTTGTCGCGGAATCCAGAGGTGTCGTTCACTCCGGGGAGAAAGACGGTCTGCGTGTTCGGGTACGGGAAGTTCTCCTGCGGAAGATCCGGCTGGCCCACTCCCTCGCCCGACCGGCCTACCGAGACTTGCAGGGAGTAGGAACTCACACCGTCACGGACAACCTTGGCGATGACGTGGTACCACTGATTCGGGGTTACGAACACGCTCGGGATCGTCACCAACTGCTGCGTGCCATCGTTGTAGACGACGCGGAAGTTGAAGTCGGTGAAGGACCCGCCGGCAAGAGTGGAGTACACGCGGAGCCCTGGCTCTGCGGCCTCGGTGAACCCGAAGGAGTTCCAGTAGTCTACCGCCCCGGCTGCGGCTGAGTGGTAGAAGAACATTTCCCACTCGACGGGAGCGTCTTTCCCTGTGTTCTGCTGTGCGATAGTCGACGGCCAGAAGAGCGTCGTATTCGTGGCTAGTTCGCGGACAATCCCGGTCGGGTCAGCACTGGTAGCTAGTATGCTCCGTTTTTCGAGGGACACTGGTTCACCCCTCTACTGCGGTTCGGCGCGAGGAGTAGAACCCTGTGCGCAGGTGCGACGCGCTCAAGTCCCAACGCTTTGCGCCATGCGTGTAATCCTTGTGCGTGAAGGCGGCAAAGCTGTATGGGTAGTAGGGGTTCTGCGAGTTCCTTACCACC
>Ga0307379_10005050_pt1 | contig 18559 bp, 17 predicted proteins | sample UN2MG_FD_202237 | JGI IMG/M metagenome (GOLD analysis project Ga0307379, IMG submission 202237) | Soil microbial communities from Risofladan, Vaasa, Finland - UN-2 | ecosystem: Environmental > Terrestrial > Soil > Coastal area > Acid sulfate soil | place: Finland: Risofladan, Vaasa | collected... | reverse complement strand
CGCGATAGACATGATCGTGGCCAGGGTCAAAGCCATGATCGCCAACGATTAGTAGATCTCGACAGCATTATCGGACAAACCCTCCAGCCTGCCGCTCGCTCCGATTTGCCCGCTGAGAGACCAACTAGTTCCAGAATACCCTGGGAACTTGGTACTATTGACTACAATACTCCACCGCAGTATAATCAAACATAAATGGGTTCATTTCTGCGAACCCATGGGCACCGGCCTGAGGTGCGATGGGACCCGTGCCGCGCGTTCTGGTCTCGCTTGTTGGCCACCGGCGCGATCTCGCCGTATGAACACCGTGCCGGGCCTCTTGAACAGTGGGTTTTCCGGGGCCATCGGCCATGTGTCCGTGTGCGTACACCGCCCCGGCGAGGTTCCAACGGTGTCGAAGGGCCGGGGACACACACGATTTTCACCCGGCCCTTGTCGCGCCCAAGGTCAGCCAACTATGGGATCTTCGGTCACGGCTGGTGCCCGCTGTGGAAGCGGCGTAGCACACGCAGGATCCGAACTAGTCGAACACTGACAGGAGATCACGTGACTGTCGCCCGAGAACAATCGACGGCTCCCCAGGAGAAAGCGCAGTCTGGCATGGGGCCTTCTCCTGAAGCCCTTCCGGAGATGGTCTTCACCCCTCCCAGCGGTTGGCCAGGCCTGCATCTGCGGGAACTCTGGGAGTTCCGGGACCTGTTGTATTTTTTGGCATGGCGTGACATCAAGGTCCGATACAAGCAAACAGTGCTTGGAGTGGCCTGGGCTGTCCTGCAGCCACTACTCACCATGGTCGTTTTCAGCATCTTCTTTGGAGTGCTCGGGCGGATGTCCTTTGGGGCCGGCGTTTACCTCGGGCGAAGCTTGAGCCTGGGCCATTGCTTTCCGCTCCTCCAGACATCATCCACCGCAACGAGGCCAAACAGGCGAGCGCGCAGCCACACGAGCAGCGAGACAAGGTTTCGATCAAGGCTTGGCGCCGATTGGCTGAGCGCACGAGGGCGAATTACAATCCAAGACGCGAGAAGTCAGCATGAAAGTCACCACGCACGATGAGAACACAGCGATGGCAGATCCCGCCATCGAAGAAACATCCACCATCGTGATCCGTCCGTCACGGGGTTGGGTGTCGCTCGATTTGCGCGATTTGTGGCGCTACCGCGAGTTGCTCTACTTCCTCACCTGGCGCGACATCAAGGTTCGCTACAAACAGACCATCTTCGGTGCAGCATGGGCGATTCTCCAACCCTTTTTCACCATGATCGTGTTCAGCGTATTCTTCGGACGCTTGGCCAAGATGCCCTCAGACGGTATCCCCTACCCCATCTTCGCCTATTGTGCTCTGCTACCCTGGAGCTATTTTGCGGGGGCCCTGGATCGCGCCAGCAACAGCCTCGTGGGTAGCTCCCATCTGATCACCAAGGTCTACTTTCCGCGCCTGGCCATCCCCATCTCCGCCGTTGCGGCGGGGTTGGTGGATTTCGGCATCGCCTTTGTGGTATTGTTGGGCATGATGGTCTACTACGGCTTCGCTCCCACGACAGCCGCCTTGACTCTGCCCTTTTTCCTGTTACTCGCGGTGGCGACGGCTCTAGCCGTAGGCCTCTGGCTGTCTGCGCTCAACGTTCAGTACCGCGACGTGCGGTATACGATTCCCTTTCTGACTCAGTTCTGGCTCTTTGCTACGCCTATTGCCTACCCCAGTAGTCTGGTGCCGGAGCGCTGGCGTGCCTGGTACGGGCTGAATCCCATGGCCGGTGTGGTAGAAGGGTTCCGCTGGGCACTGCTGGGCAAGGAGCCACCCGGACCTCTGCTGGTGGTTTCCACCATCGTCGTGGTACTGTTGCTTATCGGCGGCCTGTACTACTTCCGCCGCATGGAGAAGACCTTCGCCGACGTGGTTTGAACGATGACTGATATTGCCGTCCGTGTTGAAAAGCTCAGCAAGCGCTACCGCATCGGGGGTCCGCAAGCTCGATACAGGACCCTGCGAGAGAGCCTGGTGGACATGGCTGCTGCTCCAGCGCGGCGACTCCGCCGCCTTGGTCAGCCCTCGCCAGAGAACGAGACCATCTGGGCCCTGAAAGATGTGACCTTCGACGTAGAGAAGGGCGAAGTAGTCGGCATCATCGGCCCCAATGGCGCGGGCAAGACCACACTCCTCAGAATCCTCTCCCGCATCACCGAGCCTACCGAAGGGTATGCGCAGATCAAGGGCCGCGTGGGTTCCCTGTTGGAGGTGGGCACCGGCTTCCACCCAGAACTCACGGGGCGGGAGAACATCTATCTCAATGGCGCCATCCTGGGCATGAAGCGTGCTGAGATTGACGAGAAGTTCGATGAGATCGTGGCCTTCTCCGAGATCGCGAGATTCCTGGATACTCCGGTCAAACGGTACTCCAGCGGGATGCACGTCCGCCTGGCCTTCGCCGTCGCCGCCCACCTGGAGCCGGAGATCCTACTGGTGGACGAGGTGCTGGCGGTGGGAGATGCAGCGTTTCAAAAGAAGTGCCTCGGGAAGATGGGAGATGTGGCCCGAGAGGGGCGGACGGTGCTCTTTGTTAGTCACAACATGGCCGCAGTCCGAAAGCTCTGTCCCCAAGCTATGCTACTTGACAGTGGCCGCAAGAAGATGGCTGGGCCAGCTGACTCGGTCATTGATCAGTTCTTGGCTTCAACCACGTCCGAGATCTCTTCCACTGTCGCGTTGCCATCCGGGCCGGCTGATGCTCCCGGCGCAGGAATGAGCCTGCGCTTCTTCACTGAGGCTGGCACACCTCAAGCACAGTTTCACGCCCGTGAGGCATGGCGAATGGTGCTTGATTTTGAGATATTTGAACCTACGCTCCATGTTATCGCGGCTGTGGGACTAGCCACGCTCGATTCGGTGTCGGTCATCACCTATTGGTCGAAGCCAAAGGACTTGGAACCGGGCAGGTATATCGTGGAGTTCGAATGTAATCTACCGCTAAAACGGTGCGACCTGCAATTTGCAGTCGGTCTGTCAAGCCATGAAAGGGCATTCTACTACGTGCACAGAATTGGACATGTCTCAATCAGCGAGGTAGCCTCGGGACAACAGCCCTTCCGCACTGCGGGCGGGGGGTTTCTATCGAGCCTCCAGCAATCTGAGATTAGGCCCGTGGCGCAAGTTGGCGGCCAATCAACGCATTCGTGGCCAGCAGCAATCTGACTCGACGATCGGCAGTCCCAGAGGAGATCATAGATGGCGGTTAATCCGAAGCGACTCTTGAGTCGTGTTGCCGGAGTTCGTCAAGCGCGGCTGCAATGGACGCGCATCCGTGCGTTGGTTCGTCACCGGTTTGCAGGGTCTCCGGTACCGCCGCCTCATGAGGTGAAGCTGTACTGGCTGAGGCGATTCCAGACGTCTTATGCTTTGGAAACTCTGGTGGAAACCGGCACTTATCAGGGGACAACGGTTGCCGCGATGCTGAGCCAATTTGAACGGATCTACACGATAGAGCTGGATCATAGATTGTGGGCACGCGCGCGCGAAAGATTTTCGAAGTATCCTCACGTTCAGGTCATTCTGGGGCATAGCGGCGATGTCCTTCCCACTATTCTTGCTACAATCTCTGATCGCTGTCTATTTTGGCTCGATGGGCACTTCTCTTGTGGTGACACGGCACGCGGCACAAGGGACACGCCTATTGTGGAGGAGCTGGCGGCCATTCGTTCCCATTTCAGAAAGGACCACATACTTCTGATTGATGATGCACGTCTTTTCGATCAAACGAGTGATTATCCATCTCTTCACATCCTCACCTCCATGCTCCGAGAGATCAACCCAGAGTACACCGTTAGAGTCGTAGATGATATGATTCAGGCGTATCTGTCCAAGTCTCATGCATTCAGTTTTTGGAGCAGAAGGTTCTAGCAAAGGTGAGCTTTTCGCTGCGGAGGATAAGCCGTAATCTGCATCACCTCTCCAAAAGGTGGATACAGCCTGTTTTGCCAACCGAGCAGTTGCGACAGTCTGCTTCGTTATACGCACGATATGTGGGCGACTGGTGTCGCTACTCATCTTTGCCGGGCGCCGAGGTCCTACGGTTTCTAGATAGCTATCCGTGCCTATTTGATCGCATACCAACTACACCCTTTGACGCGCATTACTTCTATCAGGATGTTTGGGCATTTAAAGCAATCCAAGCTTCTGGCGCATCACGTCACGTGGATGTGGGTGCACGCGCGATTCTGGTGGGCATGTTGACCGCCGTCACCAAAGTGACTTTTGTCGATATACGTCCTTTAGCCGTCAGCCTAGAGAACTTCGATTCGAGACCCGGCAGCATCCTTACCCTACCGTTCGATGACAGCTCGGTATCCTCACTCTCATGCCTGCATGTGGCGGAGCACATAGGCCTGGGACGTTATGGCGACGCTTTAGATCCTCTGGGCACTGAGAAGGCCACACGTGAGCTTGGGCGTGTTCTTGCGCCGACTGGCGATCTCTATTTCTCTGTTCCGGTGGGCAAGCCACGCGTGTGCTATAATGCCCATCGCATCCATTCGCCGTTCCAGATTCTTGACTACTTCCCTGAGTTAGAGCTCGTTGAGTTTTCGGGCGTCGATGACAACGCCAGATTCAGACAAGATACGGACCTAAATGACCTGGCTGACGCGTCGTATGCATGCGGACTGTTCCATTTCACTAAGAAGCTATGAGTCCGAGGCCATCGCATTTTCTGGGCAAGGTGAAGCGCAAGACGACACGGCGGCTAGTGGCGCTGATGTCTAGCGGAGGCGGCCAATGCGGCACGCAGAACAAGGCGAACCGTGATGCATGGTTGGAACGTACTTTGGCAAGTATTCCCGCTGGCCGACGTATCCTGGATGCGGGCGCGGGCCAACTTCAGTATAAGCCGCTTTGTGCTCATCTGGACTATGTCAGCCAGGATTTTGGCCAGTATGATGGGCAGGGAGATGGCACGGGCCTGCAAACGGGTGCTTGGGATCAGTCGCGATTGGACATTGCATGTGACATTATGAACGTCCCGGAGCCAGGCGATTCGTTTGATGCTGTGATGTGCATTGAAGTGTTGGAACACCTGCCGGATCCCGTGGGTGGCCTACGTGAATTTGCACGCCTTCTAAGGCGTGGTGGTACGCTCATCATCACGGCCCCCTTCTGTTCATTGACTCATTACTCGCCATACTTCTATTACACTGGCTATAGTTCCCACTTTTACGAGTACTGGCTAGGTGAATTGGGATTTGAGATCGAGGATGTGCAGTGGAATGGCAACTACTTCGAGTATTTAGCGCAGGAACTACGGAGACTGCCTTCCGTTGGGGAGAGATATGCTGGCACGACCGCAACCTGGCTCGAGCGAATAGCGACTGATGTGGTACTGGGGTTGCTCGATCGTCTGTCGCAGCACGACAGCGGCTCCGAGGAGTTGTTGGCGTATGGCCTACACATGCGCGCGCGGAAAAGATGACGCGGATTCGAGGATTTTCCCTGTGCCCAGTGTGGGCTTCGCGGACCCCCGGCATGTAGGATATCACAGACTCGGTCTTCTAGGGTTCGCTGGAGAGTATCCCGCATGAAACAGGGTTGGCGAACACCTTTAGGCTGTAATCTGGGCACTCTTTTTGCGTGCCCGCATAGACTTGTCCGTGCGTCGGTGGAAGACCTGAGCGAGTGACTCTGTCTCGCCAAGACAACGATGCGGCTGGAGGACAAAGCGCAGTGTACGTTGCGCTAGACAGAGAGATTACTGACATCTTGTGTTGTCCTTTGTGCAAGGGGAGACTTGACTTGCGAGATCGAGAATTCGTCTGCCAAGATTGCGCAACCAGCTATCCAAGACGCCGGGTTGCGCAGGGCGAGGCGAAAGAAGAGGTTTTGGACTTTCGTATTGATCGGCCCTCCTACTGCGTGCCTGGTGGGTTAGATAGGTGGTCCGGCGTGCAGAAGGAATATGAGGCCTATCACAGAAGACAGCGTTCTCGTGATAATCTCAAGCGGTATCTCGACGAGATTGATTCTGTACAGGAGATATATACTGAAGAATTTCGCATAGAAGGCAGAGTTCTGGATGTGGGTGGTCATCAAGGCAGACTGCGCCATTTTCTATCGGAAGACGATGTGCCGCTCTACATATCTGTTGATCCCTACCTCGAAGTTTTCCAGAACATAGTGTTTCAGCCAAACTTGTTCAAGGCTTATCCGTGCCTTTCCAAGCCCTGCAACTTCCTGGCATGTCACGCTGAGAATCTTCCCTTCGTTGCGAGAACGTTTGACTGGGTGCACATGAGGTCGGTTTTGGATCATTTTCAGGATCCGTATCTTGCACTAAAGGAAGCATACCGAGTATTGAAAGCTGGCGGCAGTCTCCTTATTGGCCTAACAGTTCGCGGGGGAAAATCTCCATTGAGGACTGACAACGGGCTTTCCGTTGGTTCTCGATCTTTTCCTCCCATATTCAGAATCGCCGCGAGAATTCGACGAGAAGGCTTCAAAGGCCTCACAAGAGGGGTGTTGGCTCGAGTGAGGAGAACGGGAACGAGTGCCGAGTATCAGAAGACAGTCGATGACCATATGTTCCGTTGGAACTATGAAGACCTCGTCAACTTGCTGGACATAACAAGTTTCGAGATTGTGAAGGAACACTGGCAGAAGTTACCTTTTACTATGTGTGTTTACATGTCGGCGGTGAAACCACAGTGACTTGTTCGGAGGATGCATACCAGCCACATTCCGGCACGAAGAAATGACATAAATGCTGGGCTTTCCATGTTCCTAATTATGAGACGTCTTCTGTCAAGAATCCCGCATTATCTGGATATTCGGACGCTTCCTGACCTTCAGGCTACCCAGTACTGGCCTCCGGAGGAGCAGCGGTCCTATCAAAGTAAGCGACTGGTAGCTATCTTTCGACACCATTACGAGAATACGCCACCGTACCGGGAGCTTTGTGTGCTACATGGATTGAGTATTGACAGCATAGGTGGTATCCAGGACATTGGGCGGTTACCGGTCGTAGAGCGGTCTTGGCTACAGAATAACTCGCACGCGGTAAACCACCGATACCGATTTGGTGCAGCCATGCACACCGGTGGTTCGACAGGTGAGCCGCTTGAATACGTGGGGTGCCGACGCTATCATGTGCTGCGCGAGCAAGCACACCGGCGGGGATGGGGATACTTCGGGTTGCATGACCCCACGAAGTTTCTGGTGTTGGCTTCGGCACAGGGAGAACTGGTGACCGCCAAGAATCTCAGTGGAGAATTGGATTCCGAGAATGTCAACAATCTCATCGAGGCCTTGAGTTCCGACGATTGTCTGTACGTTCGCGGTTATGCATCCTCAGTCTACATAGTTGCCATCTGTATGCTGCAACGGCGAATTCGCAATGAGACGGTGCGCGCCTTCAACTTGATCTCTGAGAATGTCTGTGACTGGCAGAGGGAAGCGATTTCGGCTGCCTTCCCGAAGTCAGAAGTCCACGAGGAATACTGCTGTAATGATGGAGCTGCATCTGCCTGGGAGTGCCATGTCCATGCTGGCCTACACGAGGCGGTGGAGAGAGCCATTATTGAACCAAGCGACACTGGTGAGATGATCGTCACTGATTTGTGGAATCGGGCAATGCCATTCATTCGCTATAGAAATGGGGACTTTCTAGTGAGCAGAACCTTGGACCCTTGTCCTTGCGGAAGAACGCTACCAAGGATCACAGTTCGTGGACGCACCAATGATATTCTAGTGACACCGTTTGGGCCTGTGTCACCCACCTACCTCATGATGTGGGGAGCAGGGTATGAGTATACTGGCGCAGTGCATAACAAGGGGTTCTCACAGATTCAGTACGTGCAGACGCCCGGCTACCATCTGACTGTGAACCTGGTCAGAAACGAACAGTATACTGAGGCCGACCTTCACCGTCTTCAAGAACAGGTTGCCAGAATATGCAGGGGAATGAGCGTCGAGTATTGCTTCGTCGATCGAATCGCGACCACACCATCGGGCAAGCGCCATTTCATCATCAATGCGGATCGTGACTTACTGGCCATATGGATGTTACACCAGGAAGATCAGGCTCATGGAATGTGAGTCCGGCCTGATTGCTCTGGATCAGTAGATATGAAGAAGCAGGTGGTGGAAGCTGTTCTTGATTCGCCGAAGAAGTGCGGTGCGAAATAACTAGAGATGAAGGTTTTCTACGCATCCATGGCAAGCGCGAACAACGTTGACATGCCCCAGTCTAAGATTTGGGAGATCAACTTGAAGCAGACGTTGTTGGACATGGGGCACTCCGTTACCGAGCCCAGTTTTGACTCGGGCCAGATGGCCGCCGAGTGCATGGGGAGAAAAGCTGACGTCGATCCAGCAGAAGCAAGAGCTCAGTACTCTGACTGGATAGTACATGATGTGAAGCGAGCTCATCACTCGGCGGGCATTGATCTCTTTTTCAGCTACTTCTATTCTGCGATGATAATGCCCGAGGCTGTTGAATCTATCAAAGCACTGGGGATTCCCACCGTCAACTTCTACTGCAATGCGAATCACCAGTTTCATTTGGTGGAGGAGATCGCTCCGCACTTTGATTATTGTATGTTTCCAGAGCGTGAGGCAGAGTCCAAGTACTTGGCCGTGGGCGCCAATCCTGTGCACATACAAATGGCGGCCAATCCCCGTTTCTACCATCCATATGCGCTACCACGCGAGCTCCCGGTCACCTTTGTGGGCCAGAAGTACCTGAACCGCGAGGAGTACCTCAACCATCTGTTCACAAATGGAATCGATGTACGCGTGTGGGGTCCCGGTTGGCAAAGCCAGACGGGTCCACTACTGTCACCTTATCGCTCTGCCGTAAGGCTGGCAGGCAGGCTCAAGCGCCGATTCCTGGACCGGCAGCGACCACAGGGCCCGCAGGGCCTCCCATCGGATCGGTGTGGCCCTCCGCTGTCGGATGAGGAGTTGGTCAAGATGTATAGCCGCAGCCTTATCAGCCTTGGCTTCTCCGAGGTGCGCGACGAGCTGACTGGGGAGATCAAGCGCCACGTGCGTTTGCGCGACTTTGAGGCACCCATGAGTGGCGCCTTCTACATCGTAGGTTATCAAGAGGAGCTGGCCCAGTACTATGAGCTGGAAAAGGAAATCGTTTGCTATGATGACCGAGACGGGTTGCTGGATAAGGTGCGGTATTATCTTGCCCATGAAGAGGAGATGGACCAGGTTCGACAAGCTGGTCTAGCTCGAGCCAGGCGAGATCACACCTGGGAGAACCGGTTCAGGCAGCTATTTGACGTCATTGGGCTGGCACCGAAGCTATGAGCACTTTGACCGTATCAGTACATGCGGGCTGGGCAAAGGTCGTCCCTGATGGCTGCTAAGGTGAGCGTCGTGATGAGTGTCTACAACGGAGAGGAATACCTAGGGGAGGCAATCGAGAGTATTCTCCACCAGACCTTCACAGATTGTGAGTTGATAATAGTTGACGACGGATCCACTGATTCCACGTGGCGAATCCTCACGACCTATCATGATCGGCGCATCACGCTGGTGCGCAGTCAAGAGAATCTGGGACTGGCCAGATCGCTGAACAGGGGATTGAAAATCGCCAGGGGGGACTACATCGCGCGGCAGGATGCGGATGATGTCTCTCTCCCTGCGCGACTGACCACGCAGCTAGAGTACTTTTCCCGCCACAGCCATGTGGGATTGCTCGGCACGGCTTACCATGTTGTTGACACTAAAGGACGTCATATTGCCACACACCGGCAGCCGTTCACAGACACAGAGATTCGTTGGCAGATGTTGTTTCATAACGCCTTCTGCCATACCTCGGTGATGTTTCGCCGAGAACTCATAGACACTGGCGAGCCTCCATACAGCAAAGAGCTGCGATACAGTCAGGACTACGACCTCTGGGCCAGGCTGCTCCGGCGAACACGGGCAGCCAATCTGCCAGCGGCGCTGGTGGCTTTCCGAACGCATGAGGCTAGTGCCAGCGCCATGGCCGGCGACGAGCAGCAGCGAGCAGCTTCTGCCATCGCAGCACGGGAAGTCCATGCGCTTGTGCCGCAGCTGCTGATTACAGCGTCCGAGATTGACAGGCTTCGCCAGTGGTACTACGAGCTACCGCAGCGACTGAGCCCGCAAGACATGGAGCTCTGCCGAGTGCTGCTGCAAATCCTCGCCGCGTTTGAGAAACAGGACAACGTTGATCCTCAGATCGCAAAGCGTGTGCGTCTACTCTGGATCGAACGCATCCTAGCAGCCGTTCCCGCTGTGCCGCAGAGGGCGCTATGGACATCCGGTCTCCTTGGTGCGATGCTGCGCAGTGATGCTGCATCTCTAGTGACTCACCTAGGCAAGCGAGGAATACGCAGGATTGCTCAGGTCATTCAGATCGTATCACGTGTAGGCCTGGCTCTGACGCCCAGCATCCTGAGTCTTTGACACTTCCCATGATAAGCGTGGTGGTGTGCACCTACAACCGTGCCGATCTGCTGAAGGGCGCACTGGAGAGCCTCTGCGAACAGACTCTCCACCCATCGGAGTATGAGGTCATTGTGGTAGATAACAACTCCAGTGACAACACATATGAGGTCGTGGCAGGCTTCGATCATTTTGGCAATGTCCGCTACTGCACCGAAACGCGTCAAGGCCTCTCGCATGCCCGAAATCGGGGCTGGAACGAGGCGCGAGGCGAATACGTGGGATATCTCGACGATGACTGCAAGGCACCCACAGACTGGTTGACCATGGCGAGAGATGTGATCAGACGACTTTCGCCCGCTGTGTTCGGGGGGCCGTATTCCCCGTTCTACTCAGCACCCAGACCGGCATGGTTCAAGGATCATTATGGCTCCAGCCACAAGGGCGAAGAAGCACGGGCCTTGGCTCAGAATGAGTACTTGAGTGGCGGGAACGTCTTCTTCCGCCGATCCCTGCTTGAGGAGTTCAACGGTTTTGACCCGCGTTTTGGGATGCGTGGGGATAGCCTCGGATACGGTGAAGAGACAGTAATGCAGCGGCGCATCCGTGCCAATAGACGTGATGAGCTGATCTACTACGATCCCAAGCTATACGTCTATCACTTGGTTTCTCCCCAGAAGATGAGCCTACGTTGGATCGCGCGTCAGCGTTTCGTCGATGGACGATACTCGCATCTCGTGTTTCAACGCGATAAGACAACGCCGACGAGCCGCGCTCAGGTACTGCGAGCGATGATACGCACGCTGCTTGCCTTCGGCTGGGACATGATACGGGGCGTGTTCAAACGTGACCATGCTCGGTATCCGTACATTCAGAACTACCTCTATGAACACGTATTCGCTCACCTACGCCAGCTAGGGCAATTATATGAGGGTTTGAAAGGGTTCCCGAGAGGGAGCACTGAGCCGAGCGACACCCTCTAGCTCCAGCAACGGCCGTCTCACAGAGCAGCGTTCCGGCATTGTACTAACACAAACTGCATACTCTCGTCGTCAGCATCGACCAACGCGACCTCCTTCGCCCGCAGTGCGGCTAACGCGGCATCGGAGCGCCCATCGCACGATCACTGCCACCAGTATGCTGTCATCAGCGCCACGAAGAACACCGGACGGAATCATGTCTCTGTCAACACCAGTTGCCTTCTTCATCTTCAATCGGCCTCGTCTGACCGAGGCTGTCTTCAGGGTGATCGCCCAAGCGCGACCGCGCAAGCTGCTTGTCATTGCGGACGGGCCCCGTTTCCCTGAAGAAGTTGACAAGTGTCAACAGGCCAGGAGAGTCGTCGAGGCAGTAGATTGGGATTGTGAGGTATTGACCCACTTCTCGCACATCAACCTGGGGTGCAAGAGGCGAGTCTCGAGCGGACTGGACTGGGTCTTCCACCTAGAGTCCGAGGCCATCATACTCGAAGACGACTGCGTCCCGGACCTTACGTTGTTTCGCTTTTGCGAGGAACTGCTTGAAGCATACCGTGATGACAAGAGAATCATGATGATCAGCGGCGACAACTACCACGGTGGCGAGCAGCAGCTCAATTACAGCTACTATTTCTCTCGCTATACACATATCTGGGGATGGGCCACTTGGCGCCGGGCGTGGCAGTTCTTTGATCCCGACATGAAGTTGTGGCCGGAGGTGAGGGACAGTGGCTGGCTCGAGCAAATCTACGAGAACCCACCCGAGGTGGAATATCGTCGCCGCTGCTTTGAGGGCACTTATGTGGGGACTATTGATACTTGGGACTATGCGTGGTCTCTGGCCTGTCTCATCCAAAGCGGTCTGGTCATCCGGCCGCGCACCAACTTGGTTTCCAACATCGGCGCTGGTCAGGACGCAACCCACACGAGGGAGCCTACCGCAAGCGCTGACTTTCCCAGATCCCCTATGACTTTCCCTTTGCGGCACCCCCCATTCGTCCTGAGGGATGCAAGACTGGATTCCTTGGAGGTGGAACGGTTGCTTGGTATTCCTCGGCATCCCCACACCACCGCCGGCTACCTCCGGGACCGCATGCGACGATTGGCCAAACGCGCCAGAAGAGTCAGGCACCGCTGGAGCACATAGTCCCAGGAGATTTCTACCGTGTATGCTCGCGCCAGAGGCATTATTAGCATCATCATACCCGAGACCCACCGGCAAGACCCGCGTAAGCTATGGGCTTTGTGCCAGTATACCTTTCGCGACGTCAGACGCAACCTGTTTGGGCAGGTCCTTCCCCTGAAACCCACGACCCTCAATCTACTAGTCAACGACGTATGTAATTCTCGCTGTCAGATGTGTGGCATCTGGAAACGGAAGCGGGACAAGGAACTCACACCAGACGAACTGGCGCGCATCCTCAGGGATCCCTTGTTCAGCCGTCTCCGCTACGTGGGTGTGAGCGGAGGCGAGCCTACTCTACGTCGCGACCTTCCCGAGATCTACGATGTGCTGGTGCAGCGGCGACCCCGCCTGGTGGGCACGGGAATAATCACTAACGCTATCCGAGCAGAAGAGGTCCTGAGCAGGATTCTGGCTTCTGCCGAGGTGTGCCGTGATGCGGGAGTGCCTTTCAATGTGATGGTCTCCCTGGACGGCCCCGGCGCAATTCACGACCGTGTGCGCGGTCGTCCGGGCAACTTCGAGAGCGCGGTCTCGGTGCTCCGCCACCTGCGCGATCAAACGAATATCCCTCTGTCCATCGGCTGCACCATCACCAAGGACAATCTCTGGCATGTTGACGAGGTTCTGGATTTCGCCCGAGCCGAGGGGGTCTACGCCAGATTCCGCGTCGCTGAGTTCATCCTCAGGCTGTACAACAGCGACCGGACAGAGATCATCCGGAACTTCACAGACCTGGAAGCATACCATCTGGGGCTTTTCCTGGCCAAACTAGAGTACAGCTATGAGCCGTCTCAAGCGATAAGGCGCACTTATCGTAACTTGCGACGTATGCTGATGGAGGGAAGCAAACGCTCCATCGGTTGCCCTTGGCAGTCGTCAGCGGCCACCCTCGACTGCAGAGGCCAGCTTCTGTATTGCTCTCCCAAGTCCCCTGTGCTGGGGAGTTGCCTGGAAGATTCGGCCCAAGACCTCTATCGCAGCAACATTGATACGCGAAGGACCATCATTGGCAACGATTGTCCCGACTGCCTCCACGATTATCACGCGGACCCCACCATCGGCGAGTTGTGGGAGCGCGTAAGGCACCGCTGGTGGCAGCGGCGGCTGTCCCTGGACACGGCCCTCCAGGCGGCCAGGAGTCAGGCGTTGCCCAAATCCCATGCCGAAGTAGGGGCTGCGCCCCGGCAGATCCTGATTGTCGGCTGGTACGGAACCGAGACCGCTGGCGACAAAGCTGTACTGGGCGAAATCATCCATCAGGTAGCCGCTGACTATGGCGGCTGTCGCCTCGCGCTGGCTAGCCTTTATCCGTACGTTTCACGCTGGACACTGCGGGAACTCGCACATCCTGAGATCGAGGTTGTGCCAGTCTACAGCAAGGACTTCTTGGAGCGGGCAGCCACCGCGGACGAAGTGATCATGGCCGGCGGCCCACTGATGCATCTGGAGGTCCTGGGCACTGTGCTGCAAGCGTTCCTGCGAGCCAAGAGAGCCGGGTATCGAACGCGTTTGGCGGGCTGCGGGATTGGGCCGCTCGACCAGGGCCAGCGATACGAGGACGCGGTACGGCAGATTCTGCTGCTCGCGGATGTGATTGAACTCCGAGACTCCGCCTCGGCAGACTGGGCCCGTCGCATGACTGGACGGTCAGACATCGCTGCGAGCGGAGATCCTGCAGGTGGCTTCGTCCGCAGGTGGATGCAGGAGCGCCCTACTTCAGAACCAGAACCTTACCTGAACATGTATCTGAGGGACTGGACCCCAGAGTATCAAGGCCAGCTCACCCCCGCTGAGTTTGAAGTGACGAAGGCGCGCTTCGAGGATCAGCTAGGACGATGGATTCATGCACTCTGCGCTACCTTGAGCCTTCAACCTCGACTCCTGGCCATGCACCACTTCTGCGTCGGAAATGATGACCGGGACTTCAACCGACGTTTTGCCCAAACGCACCTCGCAGATCTGGACCCCATCATGGAGGTGGCCCCCTACTCTGTCAGCGACATCTTGACATCGATGCAAAGCGCAGCGCTGTGTTTGTGCATGCGCTTCCACTCTGTCTTGTTTGCCCAGACGCTACGCGTGCCGTTCTTCGCCATCGACTACACGCATGCCGGAAAAGTAGCTGCCTACCTGCGTGATCATGATCGCCTCGACCGAATGGTCTCCCTGGAACAAGTTGCTGATGGACAGTGGCGCTGGACCTTGGCCGCGCTAGAAGGTGTATCAACGATAACGGGAGGGGTATCTGGCAGCTCGGGATAGCAGACAAGGGAGCGTGGGCTGTCGACGCCCCGCCGGCTCCGTCAGGGCATCAGTAGGCCTTCTCCAGGAAGGCAAAAGCCGATATTGGTCAGGCAAAGCGGCTGTGGTATCAAGCACCGCTCCCGGACGTAGACGGTTCGGCTGCGCCCTGACCGGTGCCGAACTCCCGTGCCTTTCCGTCGGTCTCTGCAGCTGGTGCCAGGATAGGGTTGACTACATGCACAGCACGAGAGTCGCCAATTACCCGCGCCGCGGACGGAAGTATGCGTCCCTCAGCGCTCGAGCCCCGGGCGGACAAGGACTCGCTGGCGGCAGAGGGGGTAAGCTACACGGTTTTTCGCCGCGGAGGAGTTATCCCGGATTCGCGTACCCTTCCGCCTCGGCTGGAGGATCATCGCGGTGCGCATCGTAATGCTTTCTGACAACGAGTCAATCGGCGGGGCAGCAATCGCTGCCAGTCGTCTGGCAGAGGCGCTCTGCGGCCTTGGTGCAGAGGTCATCCGCATCGTCGGTCAGACGGATTGGCGAAACCATCCTTGGACAACTGAGATTCTGATGACTCATCGCGAGTACCTTGTGATGAAGGCCATCGGAAAGGTCTCCACACGCGTAAAGACGCAGGCCATGGGCCTCCTCACATCTCGGCGACTGGGAACTCTACTGGCAAAGCTCAGACCGGATATCATCAACGTCCACAACCTGCACAGTGCTGGCTGGGGGCCTCAATTAGTCGGCATATGCGCCCGTCTTGCCCCTACGATATGGACTCTTCACGACATGTGGAGCTTCACTGGTGGCTGCGCCTATAGCTATGATTGTCGCAAGTTCATCAGCGGTTGTGATGCAACCTGCCCGTCACCCCGCGAATACCCTAGGCCCGACCCTGTGACGATTGCGCGGTCATGGAGACTGCGCCGCAGGCTGTTCGCTCAATACACGAATCTAACAGCAGTATGCCCCTCAGACTGGCTCGCCCGAGAGGCCCGCGCCGGGCTTTGGTCAGGTCATCGCGTCCAAGTCATACCGAATGGTCTGCCTTTGGACCGCTATCTGCCGCTCAACCGGGAACTAGCCAGGTCTGCGTTGGGTGTCAGTTCTGAGAGGCCCGTCCTGCTCACTGCGGCGCAGGCACTCACAGAGCAGCGCAAGGGCGGGAAGATAATCACTGAGGCAATCGAAAACATACAGACCCGGCCCTTCACGCTCATCACGCTGGGTCACGGCCATCTCCCTATCGCCGCTGAAGGTATTGACCTGTTCTCTCTGGGCCACATTGATCACGAGCGAACATTGGTGCTTGCCTACAACGCCGCCAATTTGTTCGTGCACCCGGCCCCGGTGGACAATCTGCCCAATGTGGTCATGGAGGCCATCGCGTGTGGCACACCTTCCGCAGGCTTTGCTGTCGGTGGTGTGCCCGAAATGGTTCGCCATGGGATCACCGGTTGGCTGGCACACGGGGTGAGCGCACGAAACTTATCGCGTACTGTTGACGGTGCACTGGCCCGCATCCAACAAGGAGCGGATCTTCGGGCGTCATGTCGGGCCGTTGCGGAGGAAGAGTATGGCGCCCCTCTACAGGCGCAACGATACCTGGAGCTGTTCCGATCTATCCAGCGCCAGAGTCGCCCAGTCTGCTGACAGCTTCACCCTAGGCCGTCATGCGCCGCGCATAACACGCGCATTGAAGGAATGCGCAAGTCTCCTTGAGCCACCTAGGGAGTTCGCCGTCCCCACGATGGGGACTGCGGCGCCCCAACGACACCTCTCGCAGGAGGGAGTTGCGGAATCAATGGCTGTCCTTGCAGACCTGGAAGGTTGCGGGGCGTGATCTCGTGCGCTGTCCCAGCGTGAGCGAGCTCCCAGTACCCGCACCCGGCAAAACTGGCTGGCCTTGGACCGAAGGAGGGCTTCATCTGCCCGATAATCTGCCCAACGGCTCTGCATGGCCTCGCATCAGCATCGTTACACCGTCATACAACCAGGGAGAGTTCATCGAAGAGACGATCCGGTCGATACTCCTGCAAGGCTACCCTGATCTCGAGTACATTGTCATGGACGGGGGCAGCACAGATGGCAGTGTGGAGATCATCCGCAGATATGAACCGTGGCTAAGCTACCTCCACATCGGACCGGATGGAGGGCAGACAGCTGCCCTTGTGCAGGGTTTTGGGCAGGCAACAGGTGACATACTAGCCTGGCTGAACTCCGATGATCGTTACCGACCGGGCACGCTTGCACGGGTGGCTCGCTTCTTTTCCAATCGTGCGCGAATTGTGCTCGCCTGTGGCGATGTCAACTACGTTGACCGAGAAGGCCATTTCGTGCAGCGCATTTGGGCTATCCGGCCGACTCGGCTCTTGACAGCCAACCTGGGCGTCTATTGTTGGCCCCAGCAGGGATGCTTTTGGCGCCGGTACGCTTACCGTCGGGCGGGCGGCCTCAATAGTTCACTCCAATTCGCTATGGACGTAGATCTCTTCATCCGTCTCAGCGCGACTGGCCCCAGTAGAAGAATCCCTGGAGCGCCACTAGCTGACTTCCGGATTCATGATCTCGCCAAAAGCTCAACCATCCAGCACATTGCCAACAGCGAGATTGATGACCTGCTAGGCAAGTACAGCAACCCCCGTATCCGATCCAAAAAGTGGTTGCTGCGGCGACTGTGGCGGCTCTGGTGCCAGCCGACAATTACCCGTCGCTGGCTAAACCAGAGATATGGATGGGAATTCTGATGGCGGTGTCCCAGACACCCTTGCACCATCGGCCACTCTGGGAAGCAGTGTGTGGCCACCACAATATCCCAAACGGAATATGGGGATCGGGAGGGGGATCGGGAGGGGGATCGGGAGGGGGATCGGGAGTGAATGACCATAGCAGTTCCTCTGGAAACAACAGCATCCTGGTCACCGGCGGCGGCGGATTCCTCGGCTCTCACGTCGTGGACCGTCTCCGGCAAACGGATTGGTGCAGCGACGTCTTCGCTCCCCGCAGCCGTGAATACGATCTGAGGGACCAAGATGACGTCATCCGCATGTACAACGACTTTCGCCCGGACATCGTGATCCACATCGCAGGCGTAGTCGGCGGCATCGGAGCCAATCGGGAGAATCCTGGCCAGTTCTTCTACGACAACCTGATGATGGGCGTTCAGACTATGCACTATGCCCATCTGCATGGTGTAGAGAAGTTCGTGGCGGTGGGCACGATCTGCGCCTATCCCAAGTTCACGCCGGTGCCCTTCAGGGAGGACAGCCTCTGGGACGGCTACCCCGAGGAGACCAACGCTCCGTACGGCCTGGCCAAGAAGATGCTCCTGGTGCAGGCGCAGGCGTATCGGCAACAGTATGACTTCGACGCCATCTATCTCCTGCCGGTGAATCTCTACGGGCCAAGAGACAATTTCGATCCTGCCAGCTCTCACGTCATCCCCGCCCTGATCAAGAAGTGCTTCGATGCTATGGATGCCGGTGCAGATGAGATAGTCGTCTGGGGCGATGGGACACCGACCCGCGAGTTTCTGTACGTGGAGGACTGTGCCGAGGCCATCGTGCTGGCTACCGAGGAATACAACAAGCCTGAACCGGTGAACATCGGCGCCGGGTTCGAGATCTCCATCAAGGATCTGGCCCAACTCATCGTAGAATTTACTGGCTTTGAGGGGCGCATCGCCTGGGACACCAGCAAGCCAGGCGGCCAGCCCCGCAGGTGCCTCGACGTCAG
>Ga0307379_10005049_pt1 | contig 18562 bp, 13 predicted proteins | sample UN2MG_FD_202237 | JGI IMG/M metagenome (GOLD analysis project Ga0307379, IMG submission 202237) | Soil microbial communities from Risofladan, Vaasa, Finland - UN-2 | ecosystem: Environmental > Terrestrial > Soil > Coastal area > Acid sulfate soil | place: Finland: Risofladan, Vaasa | collected... | reverse complement strand
CTTATCGCCTGTCCGCACTGCGCACAGTCCTTCATAGAACTGTCCGACCTCATCGAACTGCGGGGTGATCACCACGTTCCCCGTGGCATCCATGAAGCCCCACTTGCCGTTGAGCAGCACTGCTCCTCGGCCCTCGGCGAAATCCTCGGCTCTGTCAAAGCGCGGCTCGATCACGAGCTTGCCTGTGCGATCGATGTAGCTGGCCTTGCCATCTTGGTATACAGGATGCAGTCCCGGAGGCTCAGCCGCGGATGCAATGCAATAGAGGGCCAGCACGAGTATCATGCCGAGTTTCGTAATCTTCATTTCACTTGTTCCTCCGCGATCAACTCCTCGATGATGGGGCGGGCGTAGGACATCAAATCCGACTTCCGCTTGCGGGTGTCATCGCGGGTGTCGAAATACATATCAAGGGCCTTGATGGGGTCCATGGACTCGGTCAAGAGCTTGTTCCGCTGGGCCTGGGAGTCGCGGACGACATCCTTTGTGATCGAGACGACGAGGAACGCCGGGGCGAGCGCCTCCCTGATCTCAGCCTCCCGAACAAGCGCGAGCTTGTCCTGCGGGATGTGATAGAGCAGCTTGACGATGGCATCCCGGACGTCCTCGGGATCAATGGCCTTGAGGATCTTGGCGGTTGGATCCTCAACGTCCGCGTCAACCTCGATCTCGACGAATCGCCTGGCCGGGACGCTGACGAAATCATAGGAAACCCCCGACAGATCGGGGCAGGCAGAGCCTTTCTCGAGCTCGACGAGCACCCACCCCTTCTCCTCATTGCGCTCGCCGAAGTCTGTCCGATCAATGCTCCCGGCATAGACAACCGGCGGGTTCGAGCCTTTGTTCAGATCCTGGAACTTGTGCAAGTGCCCCATGGCAACATAGTCGAACGCGGGGTTGGCGACCGCGCTCACCAGCACCTCCGGCTCGGCGGCGTTGAAGTAGCTCTGGGTGCTGCTGGTCCGGGCATTCTTGATCCAGAAATGGCCGAGAAGCACCGAGGGAATCGCGGAATCGAGCTGCCGGGCCAAATAGTCAATGTACTCGCAGTACTTGGCGATCATAAGGTCGGTGATCTCGGTGATCGTCTTGTCCTTGCAGTCTTCCCTGGAAAGGAGGCTGCTGCGGAGGAGAAACGGCATACCGGCGATCTGAATCGGGCCGGCGGAGGTATCGAGCCGCAGGACCTCGGGCTTGCTGAGTATGTGGACATTGCTCACCCCCAGCGTTCGGTAGATCTCGACTGCGTTCGCCCTGGCTCGGGAATTGGGGACATCGTGATTGCCGGTCACCATGATGACCGGAATTCCCGCGTCCGTGAGGTTCCTGATGCACGAGGCGAACTCCCGCTGCTGGGTCTGATTCGGGTCGCGGGACTTGTAGGCATCGCCTGCGAAGAGGGCGAGATGCACCCCGGCATCGAGGGCCTGCTCGATTGCACAATCCAGCGAGCGGCGGAAGTCAATCAGCCGGGAATTCAGGCCGGTCTCGGGGTCAACCTTGCCGTAAGTTTCGACGCCGAAATGGGCGTCGGCGAAGTGCATGATCTTCATGGTAATTCGTAATCCGTAATTCGTAATGCGTAAGGGGAAATCCTCCGTCGTGGCGCTGTGGCTTGGAGAGCTAGCACTTGGTTTATGCTTGGCGGGAATTGGGAACATTTGAAAGATGAGGAGGCTTGCATGGAAATCCTGGTCTTGTTCGACAGCAAGGGTGGACACGTCTACGAACTCGCAAAGGCAATCGCCGAAGGCATCAAGAAAGTCGAAGGCATGCAAGTGAGGATGCGCCGGGTGAAGGAGACGACGCCCCTGGAGATCATTCGATCGAACGAGGAGTGGTCGAAGTTCTATGATTTCAAGATGAAGGAAATCCCCGAGGCTGTTCTGAGCGATCTCGATGAAACGGATGGCCTGGCCATGGGATGCCCCACGAGATATGGGAACATCACCCCTGCGCTGGGCAACTTCCTCGAGAGCTGCGGACCATTATGGGTGTCTGGGGCGCTGGTCAACAAGGTTGCAGGCGTCTTCGGCAGCTCCGGTACCATGCATGGCGGCAATGAGACCACTCTCATCAGCATGATGTTCCCCCTCATGCATCTTGGATACGTGATAGTCCCGATGGGCTACACGCATCCTGGGGTCATGGAAACCGACCTGGGCGGGACTCCCTATGGCCCGACGAGCGTCTCCAATAAGGAAAAGCCCGGAGAATTGATCAGCGAAACCGAAGCCGGCGTCGCGAGGGCGTTCGGCAAGCGATTGGCGGAGATCACGAAGAAACTACGAGGTTAACATGCCACTCGTCACCAGCAAGGAGATCATCACCAAAGGCTATCATGAAGGCTACGCGGTCGGCGCGTTCAACGCAGTCAACATGGAGACCGCGCAGGCGATCATTGGGGCGGCGACGGAACTCCGCAGCCCACTAATAATGCAGATCACGCAAACAACGCTGAAGTACACCGAGTTCGATGAACTCGCGGCAATTGCCAAGGTACTCATAGACCGCTCGGGGATACCGGTCGCCCTCCACCTGGATCACGGGCGGACGTATGAAGTCGTGATGAAGTGCCTGAAGCTCGGATTCTCGTCGGTCATGATTGACGGCTCGCTGCGGGAAGATGGGAAGACGCCTCGAACTTATGAGGAGAACATAGCGATTACTCGAAAGGTAATCGAGCCGGCGCATGCCCTGGGCGTGACGGTCGAGGGAGAGATCGGGACTTTGGGCCAGATAGGGACGACTGAAGCGGGCGCTTTGACTGACCCCGATCAGGCTGCTCAATTCGTGGAGGATACGGGAGTTGACACGCTTGCGGTCGCCATTGGGACGACTCACGGGCTGTATCGCGGCAAGCCGTTTATAGACATCGAGCGGCTGAAGGCCATTCGGGCAAAGGTCGGAATTCCCCTTGTCCTACACGGAGGCACCGGCACTCCGGACGATTCCATTCGGGCTGCGATCCAGAACGGCATTGCGAAGATCAACATTGATACGTTCATCCGGGTGGCCTTCTATGAGGCGGTGGGGAAAGTGATAGACGAAGCCCGCAAGCAACATGAGGAGGCCGACAAGAAGGGCGAGCCGAGGAAGTACGACATCCGCAAGATACTTGCGCCTGCTCGCGAGGCGATGAAGGCGGCGGTCGAGGATCGGATGAAGGTCTTCGGCAGCCCGGGAAAGGTATAGGGATGGACGCTGCTGAGCCACGACTGATCGAGACCAAAACCGATTTCCTGGAAATGTACCGCAAGATGGTGCTGATCCGGACATTCGAGGAGAAGACGCCGGAGATGTACACAAAGGGCAAGATCGGCGGATTTCTCCACCTTTACTCGGGTCAGGAGGCGGTTGGAGTCGGATTCATCTCGGCTCTCCGCGAGGGCGATTACGTCATAGGCGCATATAGGGAGCATGGGCAGGCCATCGCCAGGGGAACGGACCCCAAGCTGGTCATGGCCGAACTTTTCGGGAAGGCGACCGGCGTATCGAAGGGCAAAGGCGGCTCCATGCACATGTTCGACGTGAAGCGCGGCTTCCTTGGCGGGCATGGAATCGTGGGCGGCGGGATGCCTCTTGCGGTGGGCGTAGGACTGGCCATTCGATATAGGAAGACGGATCAGGTTTGCGTGTGCTTCTTCGGCGACGGCGCGGTGAACGAGGGTGCGTTCCACGAGGCGCTGAATATGGTGGCGCTGTGGAAGCTGCCGGTGATCTACGTGTTGGAGAACAACCTTTATGGGATGGGCACGGCGGTCTATCGGGCATCGGCAATTCCCGACCTCATCAAGCGTGCCGGTTGCTACGACATCGAGCGCGAGCAGGTGGATGGGATGGATTTGATCGCGGTCCGAGAAGTCGCGGATCGGGCGGTCAGGATAGCTCGCGAGGACAACGAGCCGAGGTTCATCGAAGCCATCACCTATCGGTACCGCGGTCACTCGATCTCGGACCCGGGGACTTATCGGACGAAGGAAGAGATCGAGGAATGGCGCAAGCGGGATCCGATTACTCGCATGGAGAATTACCTTAAAGAGAACCACATGATCACCGATGAGGAGATCAAGGCCGCGCACGACGAAGCGGCAGCGAGGGTCCAGGAGGCGGTTGATTTCGCGGAGCAGAGCCCGTTCCCGCCGCCGGACGCACTCTACGAGAATATCTACGCTCCTTAGGAGAGTCTTCAGATGCCTCAGACGATAACTTACCGGGAAGCGCTGAATCAGGCGTTGCGTGAGGAGATGCGCCGTGATCCGAACGTCTTCATCATCGGTGAGGAGGTTGCCGAGTATGGTGGGGCTTACAAGGTCACCGAGGGGCTGCTGGAGGAGTTCGGCCACGAGCGAGTGATTGATACTCCGATCTCGGAGGAGGCGATCGTCGGCACGGGGATCGGCTCGGCGATGGTAGGCTTGCGGCCGGTCGTGGAGCTGATGACCATCAATTTCTCACTCCTGGCGCTGGATCAGATAGTGAATCATGCGGCCAAGCTGCGATATATGTCCGGCGGGCAGGTCATGGTGCCGGTGACCATCCGAGCGCCCCAGGGAGCAGGGCTTCAATTGGGAGCTCAACACTCGCAAAACCTGGAGGCATGGTATGCGCATGTGCCCGGCCTGAAGGTCGTCATCCCCGGCACGCCGGCTGATGCGAAGGGCCTGCTGAAGAGCGCAATCAGGGACAATAACCCGGTCATGTTCCTCGAGCACGAGATACTCTATGGGACGAAGGGCGAAGTCCCCGATGAGGAGCACACCGTCCCGATCGGCGTGGCCGAAGTCGAACGGACCGGCAAGGACCTGACTTTGATCTCATATTCCCGCATGAGGACGCTTTGCGTGAAGGCCGCCGACCAGCTTGCGGAGGACGGCATCGAGGCCGAAGTCATAGATGTTCGGACGCTGAAGCCGCTGGATGCGGAGACCCTCGTCAATTCGGTCAAGAAGACGCATCGGGCAATCGTCGTCGAAGAGGATTGGCGGTTTGCGGGTATGGGAGCGCAGATTGTGGATAAGATCACTTTGGAGGCGTTCGACTACCTCGACGCGCCGATAGCCCGAATCGCGGCCGCCGATGTTCCGATGCCGTACTCGAAGCAGTTGGAGCAACTTGCATTGCCATCGGTGGACGAGATAGTCTCGACCGCCAGGAAACTCGCAGGACGCTAGGGGGAAGCATGTCAGCAATCACAATGCCGAAGATGAGCGACACGATGGAGGAAGGGAAGATCGTCCGGTGGCTGAAGCGTGAGGGCGACCAGGTCACCGAAGGCGAGTCGATTGCCGAGATCGAGACCGACAAGGCGAATGTCGAGATGGAGGCATTCGAGGCGGGGATGATCAAGGACATCATCGTCAAGGAAGGCGAGACTGTGCCGGTCGGCCAGGCCATTGCGGAATTGGAGCCGGCAGGCGCCCCTGCTGCAGCCAAGGCTCCTGAGCCTCAGGCGCCCGCCGTGACCGCTCCTCCGCCGCCGAAGCCAGTCGAAGTCCCAGCGCCGCAAGAGATCAGACCCCAGGAAGCCGCTCCTGAAGAGGAGCGAATCAAGGCATCGCCCCTGGCAAAGAAAATCGCCGAAGAGAATCACATTGACTTGTCCAAAGTTCAGGGCACCGGGCCGAATGGGCGAATAACGGAAGCGGATGTCCAGCGATTTGTCCAGCCTGCGGAAACGCCTCCTGCGCCGGCACCCGCGCCTCCACCGACGTTGGAAGTCCCCGCCGAAGAGATTGGACTCAGCAAGATGAGGAAGGCGATCGGCGAGCGTATGGCGAAGAGCAAGCAGACCATTCCCCATTTTTACGTGACCTCCGAGATCGAGATGGACTGGGCGTCGAGGGTCCGCGATGAGTTGAACCAGGACGAGAGTCAGACCAAGGTCTCGTTCACCGATCTGATCGTGAAGGCTGCGGCTCTCGCGCTCACCAGGTTTCCCAATGTGAACGCCTCCTATTCCGACGGCAAGCTGGCCGTTCACAAGCAGATCAACGTGGCGATCGCAGTCGCGCTGGAGGAGGGCCTTGTTGCACCGGTCATCCACGATGCCGATAAGAAGCCGCTTCGACAAATGGCTGCCGAGACGAAGGAACTCGCCCAGCATGCGAGAGATAACCAGTTGCGAGCGCATGAGGTCACCGGTGCGACCTTCACCATCTCGAACCTGGGGATGTTCGACGTGGAGAGCTTCATCGCGATCATCAACCCGCCGGAATGCGCCTCGATGGCGGTCGGCTCGATTCGCAAGATACCGGTGATCATCGAGGGATCGGTGGCGGCTTCCAAGCGGATGAAAGTCACGGTCTCCGCGGATCACCGAGTCTTGGACGGGGCGGTCGCCGCGAAGTTCCTGCAGGAGTTCAAGCGGAGGATCGAGTCGCCAGTTACCCTTTTGTAACTAGTTGAACACCGTCTTGAAGTCCAGTTGGAGCATCAGATCATCGGTGGTGTTGTTCTCCGGCCGAGGGCCTGACCAGTCCGTCCATTTGCCGCTGAATGTGAAGAAGTGCTCCGCATCCACCTGGTACTCATACTTCAACTTGTAGGTCTTCGCTGAGGTCCTTCCGCTGGGCGTCCATACCCGATCGAACCCAAACGAGGCATCGAGCACCTGAAGGGGCGAGAGCTTCCCGGAAATCCCCAGACTGAGTGTGTTCCTCGAGATCGAGTTTGCATAGTTATCCTTGCTCTCCACCTGCCCCACAAAGCCCAGGGTGTTCGTAAGCATAGTCACCAGCTTGAAGCGCTGCAGGCCAATGGGCTCGATCTTGTTCCCGGGCTTCTCGTTGTAGGTGAAGAAGTTATAGGCGATGGTCGTGGTTCGGTTGAACCGGTAATCGGCGTCATACCGACGGATCAGCATCGTAGGATCCGCGCCGGGGTCCTGAGCCTTGTACGCCAGCTTGTAATGCAGCCGCTGCTTCGGGTCGTGGCTGCCGACGATGCTGAACGACCGAACGATGGGCGTCTGGCCTTCCTTCGTGACCGTCCCCGAGTATTCGGCCGCGATGCAGTTCCCCAGCACCATGGACTCGAACCGGGCGGACTTCGCCTGAGTCTCGACCTTGTCGGCGGTCCGGACCTCGCCGAATCCGAGGCTCCACTTGCACTTCCTGAACATACCGTAGTCACGGGCTGCACCGGGCACGATGCTGAGCTCGCGAATCTTGCCGACCGTCAGGCCGTCAACCAGCGTTTCGGCAAACTTGCTCTTCAGGCTCAAGCTGCTGGTGACCGCACCTATGAGCGAATACTCGTTGATCTCGGTGTCCGCCTGATTGGTATCAATTACGGACTTCATGGCGGAGAATGTAAGGCCATTGGTTACCAGTGAGTTCAGCTTGAAGGTCCGAGTGTTCTCGAATGTGCCATCGTTCCGGCTGATGGTCTTCAAATCGCCGATCAATGCCGACTTCCTTTTGGCGTCTGTGTCGAAGTGGAAGGCTCGCGTTTGAACTTCCTGCTCTTCGCCGGTCTCGTTCTCCTTCGTCACCGTATCCTGGACGGCATTGAGTTTGAACATGCCGATCTTGTGGTCCAGGGCATATCGCTGCCGCAGGAAACTCGATATAGCGCTGGCTTTGCCGGTGGTGACCTGATTCCTAAGCATGGAGAACTTCGGACTGCCGGGCTGGTTGACGACAATGCTATTCTTGACCTGCCGCTTGAAATAGTCTTCGGCGTTGTGTCTGGCGCTATAAAGGTAGCTGTCAACGGTCACCGACTTGCTTGCCTGGAGGTGGGCGGTGACATCATAGCGCTTCATCCCCTGCTCGGTCGCCATGACCTTCTTGTCGGGATCGGTCAGATCGGCGATCCGGTTGAATTCGGGATCTATGTCCTGGAGGTTCGCCGCCACGTCGAACTTCGGGCCCTTCAACGTGAAGCCGTATTTCACAAAGCCCGCATCGGCGGCGGTCACGCGACTGAAGGTCGTCCCCATCTGGAGGCTGGAGCTGAGCTTGAAGTCGCCTGTGACGTTCATGCGCTTCATGCCGGTTTCTTTGCCAAATGCCGCCTGCTCTTCCGCGGTCAAGGCCTTCAGGCTGCCGAAGCCCTCGCTGATCTCCCGCATCTCGACGTTCAATCTGGCCCGACTGCTGCCATAGAACAGGGATTGGCGAGTGATGTCCCCTGTCTCCCCCTTGATCTGATTCCATCCGAGGCCGCTCGATGAGCCGCTCCCGAGGTCATATTTCGCCATCAATCCGAGTCGGCGAAGGCCCTTCTCCTTCTCCAGTTGAGCAAGAAGCGCATTGGGGGCGGCATTCTGCTGCTTCATGGATGTGAAGCCGGAAAAATCTTTGCCGACGTCCTGGTAGTTGAGCTGCACACCCAGCTTGCCTTTTTGGAGATCCGAGCTATGGAGGAATAAGCTGTCTGATTTCGGCTTTGGAGCAGGCGCTTCGGTCCGACTGCCCGGGACGACCCGGCCGGATTTCCTCGCTGAGGAGACGTACATCAGATTGGTCATGGTGGATTTCGCGCCAAGTTTGGTCTGCAGGTTCGCGCCATAGGTCACCATGTCGAACGCATTGTTGGCAGATGCGACGCCCTGGGCATAGGTGATTCCGAGGGAGGTATTCTGGGTCAGTTGGAGGGCGAAACTGGGAGCGCCGAGCGCCGAGCGCTGCTGATCCCTATCCGCGAGATAGCGATAAGTCACGTGGACCAATTGATTTGTGCGTACCGGTTGGGCGAACGCGAGGCTGCCGCTCGCGAAATCAATGGAATATCCGCTATTTCGAGAGAGGATGCTGCCGTCAACGGTCACCGACTCGCTATTCGGGACGACTCCCCCGTGGGAGAGCGTGTATCCCGCGCGCGATCCGTTGCCTCTTATGAAGTCGCCAGATGCAATGCCTCGGTCCTGCGAAGGCGCTGCGGTGGATTGACCGGTCTCTGCGGCCCGGAAGCTCACTTCCAGCCTTTTGACCGAATCCAGGCCCCTGGAATCCTGTGCCCACGCAGGAATGCCGCTAATCAGATATGCCAGCAGGCATCCGGCTGCTATTAACTTTGCCGTCTTCAATCAAATCACCCCTTCCCGGATGACCTCCGGGAGAGAACCTTTGAAGGGCTCAGTTTTAGAACCGAATGCTTGCCAGTTCTACTGATACTTTGTGACCCACGATGGGGTCTGCTTTGACTTGTAGCCTTCTACTCTTGTTTCTGGCCGCCAGTTCCGATCTCAGCCTGGCCAGCGAATCGTTCTCCCGCTGAATGCGATTCACCGGCTCGGCGGCGGCCCGGACTATTATGATCTCCTTTGCAGGCGGTGGCGTTGGCGCAACTGCGATCTCGCTTGCTTCCTCAGCAGACTGCTGGGTAACCGGCGGCGGGATCGGAGTCTCGACCTTCGTCTCTATGGGTTTGACAGCCCTTGCCGGCTTGACAGGCGCAGACTTCGCCACTTGCACGTGTGCCGGTACCCCGGCCACCATTGGTCGCCGGCCGTGAGAATATCCATGCATCGGGATATTCCTCACCGGCTGCCGAACGATGTTCTTTGTCGGTGGCATGGGTATTTCTGCGATCTGAGGCGCAGTGGCTACCGGCGGCTGAGGCTGGTAGGCAGGCCTCTGGGCAGTGTAGTGAGGCGGCCTGGATACAAGGACCGCGAACAGGATTGCCGCGGCGGCGGTTGTGGCGGCGGCCCATCGGCCGTATGCCGGAATCGGCTCGAGTGCCGCAAGCACCCTCTGCCAGACCGAAGGTCGCCTGATTGTTGCGGCCTCGATCTGCGCCAGCAGAGCCTTCGGCGGCTCGACCTCCGATGCCGTGGCGAGCATCCTTGCAGTGACCTGAAGCAAGGCAAGCTCGTGCGAACATGAGGCGCATCCGGCCAGATGTGACTCCAACATGCGCGTGTCGGCCACATCAGTTTCGCCGTCCATGTACGCTGACAGCAGCGACTGGACTCTTTGACAGCTCATCTTCCAAATTCCTCCTCTGCAGAATTGTCCCGACGGTCCGGGATCTGCGATGTCCCAATAGTTCAAACAATTCTGCCATGAGGAAGTTGCAGGTATTTTTACCGGGCAGGCCCGAATCGCAATTCGTAATTCGTAATGCGTAATGCGTAAAGGCTTAGAGCCAGGGATTCTCGATCTTTTCACGGCCGATCGTGGTCTCCGGACCATGGCCGGGGTAGATGATTGTGTCGTCGGGAAGGACAAGCAGCTTGTCACGAATGGAATCCAGAAGCTGCTTCTGAGATCCTCCAGGAAAGTCGGTTCGCCCGACGCCGTCCATGAAAAGGGTATCACCTGAGAAGAGGACACCCTCTCCAAGAAGGCAGATGCCGCCCGGGGTATGGCCGGGAGTATGGATGACCCTAAATGTCAGACCCCCCACAGCGATTTCATCGCCTTCTTTCAGCAGACGATCAGCTGGACAACTGATTATACCCGAACCGAGCGAGGCTGAAAGATTCGCCTGGGGATCCGTCAGCATGGGAGCGTCCGATTCGTGGATCATGATGGGGCAGTCGAACTCGCCTTTCAATGCGGCATTCGAGCCGATGTGATCGGCGTGGCCGTGGGTATTCACGATGCCGATGACGTTCACATCGAGCCCGTAAGCGGCGTCCGAAATGAGATGCGCTTCGTCGCCTGGGTCAATAATGAGGGCATTGCGAGTGGATTCGTCGGCGGCGATGTAGCAGTTGGTTTCGAAGGGGCTCACGACCAGTCTGTGGACCAGCAGCCCCACTACCAGCGTCCTCCGAGCATAAAGCGCCTGGCACGACGGATGAAATCGGCGTCATAGTGGTCTATCCCCGATGCGACGGCATACTCGCTCCGGGCACGATCTTCATAGCCGAGGCCGGCGTAGATATCCGCGAGCAGATATCTATAGGCCAGCTTGGCCGGCTCCAGGCGAATGGCCTCGCGGTACAAGTCGGCAGCTCGCTCGAGTGAGCCTGTTCGGGCATAGAGCATGGCCAGCCGAACCGCGTAGTAGTCATCAGCCGGGGAGAGAGCGAACGCGCACTCCATCTGATTGACCGCATCCTGGTCCTGCCGAATGTCGGCATGGAGGCTTGCAAGCTCGAAGCGGTAGAATGGGTCCTTGGGACTGATCTTCACAGCTTCCTGCAACTGAGCGATTGCATCCAGTGTGCATGTGACCTGCATGTAGGCGAAGGCGAGCTTGTAGCGATAGAAGGCATTGCACGGATCAAGCTCCACCGCCCTCGAATACTCGGCGATCGCGGCCCGCCATTTGCCATAACGAGTATAGACCTCCGCCAGGCTAAAATGAGGCTCGGGGGTGTTGGGATTCGACTTCAGCGCCCGCCGGTATTGCTGGAGGGCCTTGAGCGGAAGCTCAGCGAATGCATAGGCGTCACCCAGATCTGTCCGATGGCCGGGAGTATTCTCCATGTGGGCGGCCTTCTTGTACCGAGTGATGGCCTGATGAACCCGCCCCTTGGCGAGGTGCTCTTCGGCAAGCTCTTTGTTGCCATCGGCAGTCGTGGGCTCGGGGCGCCGCTTCTCATTCTCAGTGATCGGCTCAGGCTGCTTCTTCTTCAGAAATTCAGGCAGTGGCAATCCAGCTAACATAGTTATTCTGCGGTGTCCAGGATCAGAGTCACTGGACCGTCGTTCTCAATGCTCACCAACATTTTAGCACGAAACCAACCGGTTTGCACCCCAATTCGCTCTTTTTCGAGACATTCGATATATCGGCGGTAGAGATCATCGGCTTTTTCGGGAGGGGCGGCATCCGTGAAACTGGGCCTCCTGCCCTTGCGCGCATTGCCGTAGAGCGTAAACTGGGAGACGACCAGCGCCTGGCCTCGGATATCCAGCACCGACAAGTTCATCTTACCCTCGTCGTCCTCGAATATGCGCAGGTTCGCGGTCTTTTCGGCAAGCCAGGCTGCCTCGCGCTCGGTATCATTGAGGCCGACCCCAAGCAGGACGACCAATCCCCGGCCGATGCTGCCGACGACTTCCTCGTCCACGGTGACTGATGCTGATCTTACTCGCTGGATGACTGCGCGCATGAGTACACCTCGTATGGGAGTATGGGAGTATGGGAGTGTGGGAGTACCCCAATACCCCCATGCACCCGCACACCCATACTCTTTCGGCTTGCTAGGATGCCTCTCCGGATATGCTGGTTCGGCGGACCTCCAGGATGTCGCTGAGGCTGCCGATGCAGGTCATCAGGTTGTTCAGATGCTTTACGTCGGCTACCTCGATGGTCAGGTCGAACGATGCCGTCTTGTCGGGATGCGATGTGATCTTAGCAGAGAAGATGTTGGTCTTGGTCTCGCTGAACATGGCGGAGATATCGTTCAGCAGCCCCACGCGATCGAGGGACTCTATATGTATGCCGGTCTGGAATTTCTCGCTGCTCGATTCGGTCCACTCGACCTCCACCAGGCGGTCGGGCTCTTTCTCCCCATAGATGGCCAGGTTCGGGCAGCCCTTCCGATGGATGGTCAGTCCCCTGCCCCTGGTGACATACCCGACGACCTCATCCCCGGGAATCGGCGTACAGCACTTGGACCGGCGGATGGCGACGTCATCCACGCCGCCCGCGACTATGCCAAGGCGTGCCTCCTCGGCAGGTCGCTTGCCGGTGACATTCAGACCGGCAGTAGGCGGCTGCATGGCTGCAAGCTTGTGGACGACCGTCAGCGCGGGGGTGTGGCCGTAGCCTATGGCGGCGAAGAGATCCTCGACCGACTGCACGTTGAGCGAGCTGGGAAGCTTCTCCAGGTGCTCGGCCTTGAGGAGCTCGTTCCGATCGAGGCCCAGGCGCTCGATCTCTTTCTCGATCATCTCTCGGCCCTTCGCGACGCTCTCCGCGTACCTCAGCCGCCGGAAATAGGCCTTGATTCGGCTGCGGGCGGTGGAAGTCTTGACGAAGTTCAGCCAATCGAGACTGGGCTGAGCATTGCTTCTGGAGATGACCTCGACTATGTCGCCGTTGCTGAACTTGTAAGTGAGGGGGACGATCCGCCCGTTCACCTTGCCGCCGACGATGTGATTGCCCAGGTCGCTGTGAATGCGGAACGCGAAGTCCACGGGCGTCGAACCGGCAGGCAGGTCAATGACGTCGCCCTTCGGAGTAAAGACGAATACCTGGTCGGCAAACAGGTCCTCCGTGACCCCTCTCAGGAACTCGATGTCGTCCTTCGCGTCCGACTGCCAGTCGAATAGCTGCTGCCGAAGCCACGTCAGCTTCCGCTCGAACTGCTGGTCGGCCGAACCGCCTTCCTTATATTGCCAGTGGGCGGCGATTCCGTACTCGGCCATCCGGTGCATTTCCCACGTTCTGATCTGAATTTCCAGAGGCTCGCCACCCTTGACCATTACCTTCGTGTGAAGGCATTGGTACATGTTCGACTTAGGCCTGGCGATATAATCAGCGAACCGGCCGGTGATCGGCAACCATTGGTCATGCACCACTCCCAGCGCGTGATAGCAGTCGGCGACCGTGTCCACGATGATCCTGACGGCAATTAAGTCATATATCTCGTCATAGTCCACCTCTTGCTTGAGCATCTTCTGGTAGATGCCGTAGAGGTGCTTCGGGCGGCCGTGGATTTCGGCCTTGATGTGCTCTTTGTCGAACCGCTTCTTGATGATGGCGATGGCCTCGTCCAGCTCGCTTTCCCTTTCCTTTCGGGTCTTCGATACGCGCTCGACGATGTTCTTGTAGTCGTCGGGATGGAGGTGCTTGAAGGCGAGGTCCTCGAGCTGCCACTTGACCTGCCAGATTCCGAGACGGTGCGCGAGAGGCGCGTATATCTGGAGTGTCTCCGACGCCACCTTGATCTGCCGTTCGGGGGGCAGGGCCGAGAGCGTGCGCATGTTGTGCAGCCGATCCGCCAGCTTGATTACCATCACCCGGAAGTCCCTCGCCATCGCGAGGAAGATCTTGCGGAGGTTCTCGGCGCTTCGGGTGTCGGTGTGCCGCTTCTTGCCGTGCTCCAGTTCGGGCGCCCGCATCTCGAAATCGGCGAGTTTCAGTTTGGTGACACCATCAACGAGCTGAGCGATCTCCTTGTCGAAGACCTTGGCAAGCTCATCTACGTGAACGCCCGTGTCTTCGATCACGTCATGAAGAAGAGCCGCTGCGATGCTTTTCGCGTCCATCTCGAGGTCGGTGAGGATGCTCGCGGTTGCCAGGGGATGGTTTATGTAGGGCTCGCCGGAGAGGCGAGACTGACCTTCATGGACGTTGGCGGCGAACTCATATGCCCGCCGAATGAGGTCCATGTCGGCTTTCGGATTGTATTTTCCTATCTTCTCGATGACGCCTTCGATCGTCACCGGCTGATTCTCCTTCGAAAACATACCACTACTACTCAAGCTATATCAGGTGTTACCACATCGGATATGACTGCATCGGAGGGCTTGGCGTCCCTCAACATCATCTGCACTCTTTCCTGTCCGTTGAAGTGGTTTATCTGAATATTATAACACACGTCAACCAGACTTCCAATACGGAAGGCGCTCTCCTGCGCACCCCAGCCGAACGCGACACACTCCAAGGCGGGGGGGGGATGGGGAGATGGGGCGATGGGGCGATCCGAAAAGCCGGACGGCGAGAGCTTGAGTCTCAAGTGAGTTTTGTTTGCCCCCATTCTGATCTTATCGAGTACCAGGACTCGCCTGCTAAGGAACACCGGCTCGGGATTGCCGCAGCCATAAGGCTCCAGAAGTTGAAGCTCATAAGCCAGATCGGAGGTCACCGAATCAAGGTCGAGCTCGACATCAACGTCGAGCTGGGGCTGGAGGTCCGAATCGGTGAGGATTCCCTCGGCGATCTCGTTGATGGCGAGGCCGAACTCGGGGAGTTTTGCCATCTCGATGGATAGGCCTGCCGCCTTGGCGTGACCGCCGCATCGCTGAAGAAGATGCCCGCACTGGAGCAGAGCCTCATGGATATTGAAGGCGCTGATGCTCCTTGCCGAGCCGACTCCGGCCGTGCCCTCATCGTCAACCGCCACAAGGATGGAAGGCCGGGAAAAGCGATCGGTCACCTTGCTTGCCACAATGCCCACAATCCCCGGATGCCAGCTCGGGGAGAAAAGCACGAGCACCTTAGAAAGCTCACGGCTCATGACTTGTTCGATCGCCTCATTCGTGATCCGTTCCTGCTCGGCCTGACGATGCCTGTTATGGGATTCGAGGGCTTTGGCCAGTTCCATAGCCTCGCTATGATCCGTGGTCAGCAGGAGTTGGAGGGACAGGGAGGCGTCATCCAGGCGGCCGGCGGCATTCAGCCGGGGAGCGAGGCCATAAGCCAGCGTATGACTCGTGATAGGCCTGCCCGTCCCAATCCCTCGGGGCCCGTTCGCGGCTGCGATATCGAGCAGGGCTGTGATGCCCTTCTTGCCGCTTCGGGGGATCTCCTGAAGGCCGTATTTGACCAGGATTCGGTTTTCATCGAGGAGGGGCACGATGTCGCCCACAGTGCCGATTGCCGCCAGATCGCAGAACCTCTGCCTGAAGGCCATGACATCGTAGCCGCACTCCTTAATGAGCGCTTCGGCAAACTTGAATGCCACCCCCACCCCCGCCAATCCTTTGAACGGATAGGAGCACCCGGGCTTGATGGGATTGACGATGCAGTATGCAGGAGGGAGGGTCGGGCCGACTTCATGATGATCGGTGACGATGACCTCGATGCCCAGGCTCACAGCATACTCGATTTCCTCGTTCGCGCACGAGCCGCAGTCCACCGTGATAATGAGCGTCACACCGTCTCTCTTCGCGGCATCCACGGCCTGCTTGCTCATGCCGTAGCCATCGCGCTGCCGGTGAGGAAGGTATGAGCGCACGTCAGCCTTTAGAATTCGAAAGATCCTCATAAGCAGGGCGGTTCCGGTGACTCCATCCACGTCATAGTCGCCGTGGACCATGATCTTCTCATGGCAGTCGAGAGCCAGCCTCGTCCGTGCGACGGCTTTCTTCATGCCGTCGAGCAGGTAGGGATCGTGGAGGTGCTGCAGCGGAGAATCCAGGAAGCGATCTATTTCCTCTCGGGTGGAGAGGCCTCGATTGAGAAGGATCCGGCCGAGGATGGGCGAGACAGGAAGTTTGCCGAGAAGGAGTTCGCTCTCCGCTACTGGATCGGTCGTCCGCATATTCCAGGTTTTCTGATTGCAGTCTGTCATGAGGACACAAGGAAACTGGTTTTTATGAATCGTACCTAGTTAACGGTTCGCTATTCAGTCTATGTGTCCCTCTAAACAAAAAAGGCCCGCCCCAACGATTGGGACGGGCCTTGGTAAGAAACCGGAATCTAGAACCGTTTCTTTCGTCTCTTTGCTTTTGCCTTTGCGGCTGTCGAAGAAGTCCGCTTCGCGGCGGCCACAGCCTCTGCATCCTCCCTGACACCGTTCGAGGTCTCAGTCTCGACGAGCGGCTTGAGCTCTCGAAGCTTAGGCTCGGCAACCCTGCCTGCCGCAGGCTTCTCCACGAGTCGCTGCCACAGCACCAGAAGCTGAGAGGCGTTGAATATGGACGAGTACGTTCCGGTAACAACACCGATCAGCAACGCCACGATGAAGTGCTGGATGTTGGCCGCGCCGAATATCAGGAGCGCCACCAGGGTCAACACAACGGTCAAGGACGTGTTGATTGACCTTGCGAAGGACTGGAGTATGCTCTTGTTCACCAGGGCGTCGAAGGAGTCGCCCTTCACCCTGTGACGCAGGTTCTCCCTGATTCGGTCGAAGATGACGATGGTATCGTGGGTCGAGAAACCGATGACTGTAAGCAGCGCCGTCACGAACAAGCTGTCAATCTCCCAACCGAGGAAGTATCCGAATATGGCGAAGATGCCTACGATGACCGCGACATCGTGAAAGGTCGCGATAATGGCGCACATTCCAAACCTGAAACCGTTCGCCAGTCCGCCGATGGCAAATCGGACGGACAGGTACAGGACTATCAAAATGGCGGAGAAGATGACCGCCTTGACGGCATTGGTTGTCAGCTCCTTGCTGATGGTTGGGCCGACTCGCTCGGCGTCCTGCGAGGTGCCGCCGATCTTTGTAAGACCGTCCTTAACCTCGGCGTACTGGCTGTCGGAGAGATTTGACGTGCGGATGAAGACCACCCTGGGATCATCCTTCGATCTCTGGACCGAGCTGCCCACAAGGCCAGCCCTCGCGAGGATGCCGTCAATCTCACCTGTACTGGTCACTGGTTGCTTGAACTCCACCTGAGTAAGGCTTCCACCGGTGAAGTCAATGCCGCCTTTCAATCCGTGCGCACCGAGCCAGAAGTAGAGGCCAGGAAGGATGATGATCGCGCTGAGGGCAAACCAGACGTACATTCTCTTGACAACGTCTACCTGGCTTCCGGACTTGCCTGTAACCCACTGCCTGCCCAGACCATAGAGCCTCGGGTTCTGGGCAAAGCCGGCATTCACTATCAGGTGCAGGATGGTCCTGGTAGCCGTGATTGCGGTGAACATGCTGATGATGACACCTAGACCCAGGACTACTGCAAACCCCTTGATCGGCCCTGTGCCGAAGTTGTACAGGATTGCGCACGTAATGAGCGTACACATGTTGGAGTCGAAGATTGATGTGAACGCCCGGGCGAACCCTGTGTCAATCGCCGCTCGGAGAGTCTTGCCGGTGCGCAATTCCTCCTTCAATCGCTCGAATATGAGGATGTTCGCATCAACCGCCATGCCGATTGACAGGATAAACGCGGCAATGCCCGGGAGGGTCATGGTGACCCCAAGCAACTTGAATGCCGCGAGCGTAAGGACGGCGTAAATGCCGAGGGCGACGTCAGCGATGATACCCGGCATGAGATAGTACAGCATCATGAAGAGAATGACTGCAGCCAGACCGCCGATGCCGGCCGTGATGCTCTTGCCCACTGAGGCCTGACCCAGTGTGGCTTCCACGGATTGAAACTGGATGGGTGTCAGAGGCACAGGGAGCGCACCGGCATTGATGAACTCAGCGAGCCTCTGAGCTTCTTCGGTAGTGAAGCGGCCCTTGATGACGGCCCTACCATCCAGGATCGGCTCATTGATATGGGGAGCGCTCAGGATATTACCATCCAGGACGATGGCGAGGATCTCGCCGACATTCCGTCTGGTGAAATCGGCGAACTTCTGCTTGCCCTTGGCTGTGAACTCCATTGCGACGACCGACTGGTAGTTCTGAGGGTCCTTCTGCGCTGCAGAAACCGGCTTCAGATCGTCACCGGTGAGTATCAGCCGGGAATCGGCGATGATCTGGGAATTGGGAACGGTCTTCCCATTGGCATCGATGAAGGTGTAATGGTCGCCCTTCTCATCCGAGCTGATTTCCATCGCGTATCTGGCGGCCATGGGCCGGTATTTCGTGGAGTCGGCAAAGTGCACGTCCCACAGATGCCGGAACTCCATCCGAGCCGTGGACTGAAGCATGCCGATCGCTTCGTCCTTATTCTTGATATCCGGGAGCTCGATGACGATCTGGTCATCACCCTTGGGCTGAATGAGGGGCTCGGATACCCCCATGGAGTCTATACGGGTCCGCATGATGCGGATAATGCTATTCAGGTGATCATTCGACCATTTC
>Ga0307379_10005048_pt1 | contig 18562 bp, 4 predicted proteins | sample UN2MG_FD_202237 | JGI IMG/M metagenome (GOLD analysis project Ga0307379, IMG submission 202237) | Soil microbial communities from Risofladan, Vaasa, Finland - UN-2 | ecosystem: Environmental > Terrestrial > Soil > Coastal area > Acid sulfate soil | place: Finland: Risofladan, Vaasa | collected... | reverse complement strand
TCTTGTCTCCATCTCCAGGTGTTAAAGTGACCTGTGCTGAAGTATTATAATTAATCCATTCCTTTGTAGTACTGTCATTTATCACATCCTTATCTATCCACATAGAACTTGCGCCTGTAGCTGAGATTTGGAGAGAGACGTCTTGTGAATTGGCATATGGGCCGCCGTCTATACTTAAGGATGGACTTCCTGGCCTTTGTGTATCTAATGTGACAGTATCAAAGGCAGCGCCACCATTAATATGATTCACAACGTCCTTCACCCATATATAAACTTTCTTCTCCCCGTCACCAGGCGATAGCTGATATGTAGCCGGAATAGGTACAGGCCACCACGTAGCAGTTGCACTAGGTTGTGTTGCTTGGGTTTCGCTCAGGATATACTCAACGACGTCTGTATCTAAGTTGGTTATAGATACGACTACGTATTCATAATTTGTGTATTCCGGGTTTGGCGAATCCGGGTCGGATAAGACAAGTGTAGGATTCTGTGGTGGTGTTGTATCTAACGTTATAGTATCGCTTACTGGACCGGCCTCTGTCCCTACTGTATTTGCAACTTTGATAGTTACGGTCTTTGGTCCATCCCCGGACGTTAGAGTAACCTGCGCTGAATCGCTATAGGCAATCCATTCCTTGGTGACGCTATCATTCTCCACGTCTCCATCTATCCACATAAGGTTTGCAGCTGTAGCGTCTATTTCGATAAGGTGCATATTTTGTCTCGCATCTGTATAGTCTCCCTCTTCTATTCTAAACCCTGTGATATTAGGCGGTGTTGGGTCATATATGATGCTATCGCTCGCCGGGGATGACTCGTTTCCTGCTTCGTCCTTAACAGTTACACTTACCGTCTTGTTTCCCGCCCCTTCCGTTAACAAGACAGTTCTTGAATTACTATAACCAATCCAAACGGGGGCATTTGTTACGTCCCCTTCTATTTTCATATAATCTGCATCTGTAGCCCAGATTGAAAGAGTAATTTTTTGTGAAGTTGTATATGGTTTCTCTACTATATTAAAGGAATTAATCGTGGGCGGTTGTCTGTCGATAACTACTATCCAGACCCCTCCCGCATCGCTTTCTACCGTTCCTTGCCAGGCTTTTGCTTTAATCCTATAAGTCTTTGATTCTCCCGCTAATGCTGTTAATAGAAATGCGACCGGTGGGGAGCCTCCCGGGCTTGACAGTGTGGGATCGGCCGGGTCAGACCCGTTGGTAGTATAGGTATAATGTATCTCATCTACCCCGATAGCAGTAAATGTGACCGTCTGGTTAGTGTCATAATAGTAAGCTGTGCCTGCATCTAACTTAATCATACCTATCGCTGCAGTGGGAGTGGCAACTACGTCACCTGCATAAGCATATAAAGACCAATTTGTTTCTTTTTTAGAATAGCCGGTAATCGTCCTTCTTGCTTGTGCTTTCCATCTAAATCCATAAGCCGAGAGAGTTAAACCAGAAACAATAAACCCACCACTTCCCCAATCATCTTTTGTTTGCCAGACAGGATTAACTGGATTAGTGCCCCCGCCAAGTTGTAAGTATCCTTGCTGTTGCCAACCACCACCCATGTTTATCTCCTGGTAAATCGCATATTCTGTCTGAGGAGAGTTATTTCCTTCCTGGATAGTAATATTTACTGAGTCAATCGTTACTTCTACAACACCCAGTCCTGGAACTGCAGCAAAAGTGCAGGAAGAAACAGAGGTTCCATAACCAGTTACAGCCCCGGACATGTTCTTTGCCTGGACAGAAATGTCATATTCCACATTTGAAAGGAGAGTACTTATGGTTAAAGGACTTTCCCAGTCAGCCGCTGTGTTAAACACTTCACCACTTCCAATTGTATGGTCATTCTGAACAAAATTTGTAGTCCCAGCACCAGAAACCCTTATACTGAAATCAGTATACCAGGGATTATTTTCTGGATCCATTGTGATTTGCGATGTGTCTGCAGAAACATCCAAAATTTGAGGAGCCGGTGGGATTGAACATAAAGTATAAGCAGAAATGGAGACTGAAGAAATTTCATCAGTCTCATTAGCCTTATTCACTGCATAAATTTTATAGGTATATCTAAAATTCACATTTTCAAGGTTGTTTCTATCCAATGACAGCAGAGTATAATTATCCTGAATAGGTACCTCATTCTCTTTTATATGATAATGATCCGGCGCGCCTAAAGAAGAATGGGACCAACCTAATCTTAAGGAAAAAGAAGTAATATTGGTTATGTTTGGATTTCTTGGAGGGCCACATAGAGTATACTTACTTGCAGAAACAACGTTGGTTTCATACTGTCGTCCATTTCTGGCTTTGACGCTAAAGGTATATGATGTATTGTGAGTTAGACTAGTGAATGTATGAGAAGTGGCAGTTGTCCATCCTGCGTAGCTTCCATTTATAATACCAAAGTTTATTCCCGATGCTCCCGCGCCTAAGTTAGAAAATTGACCTACTGCTGTAACAGTTGCACTGGTGATGTAGACCTTCACGCTGATACCCGGCGTTTCAATGTGCGTCCAGGTGTAATTGTCCGTATTTCCTGACCAACCTGTTGATAGTAGTTCCGGCGGTGGTATCCTACTTTTTATTTTGAACCCATATATAGTGTTAGGATTTAATCCAGTTAACTCAATTCCTTCATAGAATGAAGCAGAATTCCAATCGTTACTTTCACTGAAAGAAGTACCTATGCTACCATCTTTCTTAATGTAATATATGATACCAGTAAAGAGGTCAGAAAGATTTACTCCAGTGGAGAAGGCTACAGCATATTGCGTCCAGTCTGGATTGATATCACTTTGAAGTTTGAACTTTATTGTTGTGCTACTGATTTCAGCGTCATTAAAGACAAATGTTGGGTTCTCCACCCAGCTACTGTAATTGACCTGGTAAAACCCTGACTCCACTATCGTTCCTGAAGGTAACGCTGGCTCCCAGTCATCCTCGCCCAGAGGTCCAATTGAACTGTCCAGTCTGTAACCTATATTATCTCCCGTATCAAGGCCATCGGCGTAGTCTCCTGTTCCAATAGTATCGCTCAGACCACAATCAACTACACACCAATCAGGCTTCTGAAGTTCATATGCTGCAAACACTGTTCCCACAGCAATACTACATATCACAAACACAACAACAAGAATTAATTTTTCACTTTTCATTTTATTTCCTCCTAATAGATTTTGCTAATTTCTATGAACATAGCTTCTCACTTAGTCGGGAAAGGCGCGTTTTATTTCGCCATTTTCTCATTTGCTTCTTTTATTAACTCCAGTGCCCCGATATTTGAACTGTCATATTTCAATACCTTGTTAAACTCCAGTATCGCCTCGGCGTACTTCTTCTTGCGCATATAACTTACTCCTCTCTCAAATGCCTTCCTTATTAATACCTCTTTTATGTGCCTGCCAAACTTTATATCCATCCCCATCCTGTGGGTATATCCCAGTTCCCCATAATCTACGAATGCATAATTCATACTAAATATATCTGCCTTTATACCTATCCCTAAACTTAACCCATTACTTGAATCCTTTTTGTTGTTATACCCTGCTCTTACTGCAATTATATCCTTTATCCAGTATTCTAATCCTGCTCCTACATACATACTATTATCATTGGGGATGTTCATATCTACACCTAAATTTAACTCTTCCCCTAACAATTCTCTCTTTACCCCTACACCTACACCATAACTCAGTGGAAGAGGTGCTTTCTCTTTATCAAACTTTAATCCCGTTCCTATATTCTTTACACTACAACCCAGGCTTATTCCTCTTAAAACATTGTACCTCTTCCCTAAGTCTACTTTAATCCCTACATCCCCACCGAATGCCATGGCTTTCTCTTTCTCTAATTTCTCATGCAGAACCTTGAAATTTATTCCTCCCGATACCCCCCTTAATACCTCGGACCTTCCATAAGATAGAAGGAAACAAAGGTCATAAGCATCAATATTTGATGTCTCTGTTCCACTTGCATCGTACCCTTGAATCTTGCCATAAGCAAAATAGTTTGCGGTTGCTCCAAAATTCCCTATTCCTGTTGGTATGATATAAGAAAGGTACTGGGCACTCATTCCTTCTAACCATACGTTGTAAAAGAAACTTAAACTCTGATAACCGATACTGCCCAGCCCCGCTGGATTGGTAAACATAGCGCCCGGCCCATCTGCTAAACCTATACCCACAGAACCCATTGCCAACTCTCTCGGGGCAAGATTTATCTTAAGAAAATTCGCTCCCGTTGAACCAGGGTCAGATGCGGTCAACCTTGATACATTTAGCATTACCACTAATACAATTAAAAGTATTTTCTTCATTTTATTCCTCCTCTGTCATATCACATCCCTTTCGGGAGGGCTCTATTGCGCATAAAAAAAACCGGGGTGTCAAAGATTCTTTCAATCTTCGGTAACCCGGCTATCTTATTGTCCATATTTCGTGTGCGGTAACCCGGCTATCTCAATAAGACCCGTAGTTTTGCCCCGACCCCATGTCGGAGTCCCAAAAATTCGGGACGCCCTCCGATTACTCGGAGTTTGCCTTTGTCGGATTTTTCCCCTTATATAAACGATAATTAGATATAAGTATACGTATTCGTTGTAACATTTCTGTAAACGAATTGTAAAATATTTGTAAATTTTTACCCATTTGACTCCCCATAATTCACTATAAGTATATACTGTATATGTTATGTATAGGTTAAGGAAATGTTAATTTTTTGTTAATTCTTCGTTAGTCCTTAAGTGGGTGTTTTAAAAGATGGGACCATAGTGGAGGAATTATCACTCAGAGCTGTCGTCCCGATTTATCGGGACAGCTACAAAATTTTTACCTGATTATCATCAGTCTTCCTTTCTTCTGCTCCTGTTCATTCTTAATATAGTAGATGTAGACACCGCTGAACACTTTCTCCCCACGGGAAGTCTCAACATCCCAGGTCCACTTCCCTCCATCAGCCGGCTTATAATCATACTCCCTAACCAGTTCACCACTTATGCTGTAAATCTTGATTACACCTTCAGCAGAAAGATTAGTGAAGGTAATCCCTTCCTGTTCAGTACCTGTCTCATCCTTGCCATCATTTGGCTTCCAGGGAACTGGATAGGCATGGGCATCGCTCAAATCGTATACTGCAGAACCCATCAGTCCAAATACTGAGAAGTGTGGAACCTCACCTGTAACAACAACATTATTCTCTCTATCCACTCTGGAGCCAGGCACTCTCACCCAGTTAGAATGTTCTTCATTCAGCCAGAATGCCTGTAAAGTCTCCTCCATTAAAGGAATTAGAGCATTCTCCACCACTCCATTATCCTCGTTGTAGGGGAAGCTAATCTTTACCTCAGAGCCAAAATTATCCTCCATCCAATCCCCATTTCCCTTACACACTTTGATTTCCCACAGGCATCCTTCGATTGGGTACCATCCATTAGTTATACTTTTCTCGTTAGCCACATTTATGTTCTCAGGATTTACCTTAAGCTGATAGTTTAGAGGATCTGTATTAATAATTAGATATCCGTCCTCTGGGAGCGCATTGGCTTCCAGAGTCACCGTCACCGCATTGGCTTCCAAAGTCGCCGCGAGCGCATTAGCCTCCAGAGTTACCATAAGTTTTTCATTAGTCGCTTTGACTATAACGTTCTTCTTTGTGTGGTCCATTATTGTCCTGAAAATAGTCTCTCTCTCACCTTCAACAGTGTTACCTGCAAGGTCGGTAACCGTATCAGTCACCTTTAAACTGTAAAGGTAGTTCTTGTTTAGTTCTGACACTGGAGTAATTACTGTCTTTGTAGAGCCCTCCCAAGCAAAGTTAAGAGAGACTTCTTCATTTATTGAATTATTCAGGTTGTCCTTCACCGCTATAAGCTTAAGCCCCTGTTCCACCGAACTGCTTATCATCACCTTACTGAATTTAGCTTCCATCGCCGTATCAGGAAGGACGCCTACTATCTCTCCATCAGGAAGTATCCTTGCCTTATCCACCTTCAATTCTACCGTTGGTGGAATAGTATCCAGAGTTATCGTATCACTTATAGAAAGAGGAGGAGTACTCCAATTACCAGCATTATCTTTATACTGCACATATACTGTCTTTGTCCCATCATCGGCTGTTAGTGTCCAGTCCTCAAAACTCGTAGCATAATTCTCTTCACCACTCCAGCTCACTCCATCATTACTGAACTGCATCTTGCCCACTCCACTGCCACTATCGCTTGCCAAAAGAGTCAATGTAACTGAGGTAGTGCTCGTATATACATCTCCATTATTTATTGATATTGTCCCACTTGGCGGTGTAGTATCCAGAATTATCGTATCACTTATAGAAACACTCCAGTTACCAGCATTATCTTTATACTGCACATATACTGTCTTTATCCCATCTCCGGTTGTCAGTGTCCAGTCCTTACTCGTAGCATAATTCTCCTCACTACTAAAGACCACTCCATCATTACTAAACTTCATCTCTCTTATCCCACTACCCGCATCGCTTGCCGAAAGAGTTAATGTAATTGAGGTAGAGTTCGTATATACATCTCCATCATTTATTAATATTGTTCCGGTTGGCGCTGTAGTCTCCAGAATTATCGTATCACTTATAAAAGCACTCGAGTTGCCAGCATTATCTTTGTACTGGACATATACTGTCTTTAGTCCATCTCCAGTTGTCAGTGCCCAGGACTTACTGGTAGCATAATCCTCCTCACTACTAAAGCTCACTCCATCATTACTGAACTGCATCTTGCTTACTCCACTGCTATCGATTGCCGAAAGAGTTAATGTAACTGAGGTAGAGTCGGTATATACAGCTCCATTATTTATTGATATTGCCCCGGTTGGCGCTGTAGTCTCCAGAATTATCGTATCACTTATAGAAACACCCCAGTGGCCAGCATTATCTTTATACCGCACATATACTGTCTTTGTCCCCTCACCAGCTGTTAGTGTCCAGGACTTACTCGTAGCATAATCCTCCTCACTACTAAAGCTCACTCCATCATTACTGAACTTCATCTTGCTTACCCCATTATTATCGCTTGCCGAAAGAGTTAATGTAACCGAAGTGGAGTTCGTATATCCAGCTACTCTATTTATTGATATTGTACCGGTCGGTGGAGTGGTATCCAGAATTATCATATCACTTATAGAAACACTCCAGTTGCCAGCATTGTCTTTATACTTCGCATATACTGTCTTTAACCCATCACTCGCAGTTAGTGTCCAGGACTTACTCGTAGCATAATCCTCCTCACTACTAAAGACCACTCCATCATTACTGAACTGCATCTTGCTTACTCCACTACTATCGCTTGCCGAAAGGGTCAATGTAACTGAGGTAGAGTTCGTATATACATCTCCATCATCTATTGAGATTGTCCCGTCTGGTGGAGTCGTGTCCAGAATTATCGTATCACTTATACCTGGAGGGTCATTCCAGTTACCAACACTATCCATATACCTCACATATACTGTCTTTAGCCCATCACCAGCTGTTAGTGTCCAGGACTTACTCGTAGCATAATCCTCTTCACTACTAAAGACCACTCCATCATTACTGAACTGCATCTTGCTTACTCCACTACTATCGCTTGCTGAAAGAGTTAATGTAACTGAGGTAGTATTTGTATATACATCTCCATCATTTATTAATATTGTCCCGCTTGGCGGAGTCGGATCCGGATTAGTATCCAGAATTATGGTATCACTTATAAGACCACCCCAGTTACCAGCATTATCTTTATACTGCACATATACTGTCTTTGTCCCATCACCATCTGTTAGCGTCCAGGACTTACTCGTAGCATAATCCTCTTCACTACTAAAGACCACTCCATCATTACTGAACTGCATCTTGCTTACTCCACTACCACTATCGCTTGCCCAAAGAGTCAATGTAACTGAGGTGGAGTCCGTAGATTCAGCTCCATCATCTATTAATATTGTCCCGCTTGGCAGTGTATTGTCCAGAATTATGGTATCACTTATAAGACCACCCCAGTTACCAGCATTATCTTTATACTGCACATATACTGTCTTTAGTCCATCACCAGCTGTTAACGTCCAGGACTTACTTGTGGCATAATCCTCCTCACTACTAAAGCTCACTCCATCATTACTGAACTGCATCTTGTTTACTCCACCACTATCGCTTGCCGAAAGAGTCAATGTAACTGAGGTAGAGTTTGCATATATATCTCCACTATTTATTGATATTGTCCCGCCTGGTGGTGTAGTATCCAGAATTATGGTATCATTTATAGAAGCACTCCAGTTGCCAGCATTATCTTTATACTGCACATATACTGTCTTTGTCCCCTCACCAGCTGTCAGCGTCCAGGACTTACTTGTGGCATAATCCTCCTCACTACTAAAGCTCACTCCATCATTACTGAACTCCATCTTGTTTACTCCACCACTATCGCTTGCAGGAAGAGTTAATGTAACTGAAGTAGAGTTTGTATAGGCAGTTCCATTATTTATCGATATCGTCCCTGTAGGTGCTGTTGTATCTAAAATTATTGTATCACCTATAGCACCACTCCAGTTACCAGCATTATCTTTATACTGCACATATACTCTCTTTTCCCCATCACCAGCTGTTACCGTCCAGGACTTACTTGTGGCATAATCCTCCTCACTACTAAAGACTACTCCATCGTTGCTGAACTGCATCTTGCTTACTCCACTCGTACTATCACTTGCAGGAAGAGTTAATGTAACTGAGGTAGAGACCGTATATTCATCTCCACTATTTATTGATATTGTCCCTGTTGGCGGTATAGTATCCAGAACTATCGTATCATTTATAGAAAGAGGAGGACTACTCCAGTTACCGGCATTATCTTTATACTGCACATATACTGTCTTTAGCCCCTCACCAGCTGTTAGTGCCCAGGTCTTACTCATAGCATAACTCTCTTCACCACTCCAGTTCACTCCATCATTACTGAACTTCATCTTGCTTACTCCACTACTATCGCTTGCCGAAAGAGTTAATGTAACTGAGGTAGAATTCGTATATGCAGCTCCGCCATTTATTGATATTATCCCGGTTGGCGGGGTAGTATCCAGAATTATCGTATCACTTATAGCACCACTCCAGTTACCAGCATTGTCTTTATACTGCACATATACTGTCTTTGTCTCATCACCAGCTGTCAGCATCCAGGACTTACTCATAGCATAATCCTCTTCACTACTAAAGACCACTCCATCATTACTGAACTTCATTTTACTTACTCCACTACTATCGCTTGCCGAAAGGGTCAAAGTAACTGAAGTAGAGTCCGTATATTGAGCTCCGCCATTTATTGATATTGTCCCGCTTGGCGGTGTTGTATCTAAAGTTATGGTATCACTTATAGAACCACTCCAGTTCCCAGTATTATCTTTATACTGCACATATACTGTCTTTGTCCCCTCACCAGCTGTCAGCGTCCAGGACTTACTCGTAGCATAATCCTCCTCACTACTAAAGACTACTCCATCATTACTGAACTTCATTTTGCTTACTCCACTACCACTATCGCTTGCTGAAAGAGTTAATGTAACTGAGGTGGAGTCTGTATATGTAGCTCCGCCATTTATTGATATTGTCCCGGTTGGCGGGGTAGTATCCGCCACGGTCATCTGTACTGGAACATCCTTATCGCCACCATTACTGGTAAAACTTATTGTACCCGTATAGGTCCCAGGAGTTAGTCCTCCTCTATTCACCATTGCCGACACATACTGTAATCCCGCAGGTGCTACACTACCTCCGGATGAGGATAAACTTAACCATGATAACCCTTCACTTACACTCCAATTGAGCGTACTTTCTCCTGTATTTTGTACTGCAAACTGGCAAGTTGTGCCACTTTCTCCAAAATTATATGAGTCAGGACTTACTGATAGTACTGGTAGGTCCGGTACCCTCATGCTTACAGAAAGATTATCATAACTAGTAACACTCGCACTACGCTCCCAGAATGTTACTGTACCGCTATAAGTCTGCCCTGGGGTTAATCCTGTTCTGTTAACACTCACTAATAACGATATAGCGTTTACGTGTCCTCCAATGTAAGGCATCATCCCCCCGCTTGGAGATACACTAATCCAGTCTGGCTTACTATCTATCCCGTACTCTACATTGTATCCCATAATATTAAGGTAGCTTAGTGTAACTGTAAGACTAGTTCCATACGTTCCAAAATTAAGTGATGAAGGTTCTACTGATGATAATGCACTCGATACAAAAAGTGTGCTTATTATAATTAAGAAAAAGATAATTTTAAATAATTTTGTTTTCATTTTATATTTTCCTCTTACTCATTTCTTTCACCCTCACCTTACTCCTCTCCCATCAAGGGAGAGGAACTTGTGGGTTATTGGGGCCTCAACTTCTCATTTGCTCTTTTCATCATCTCCAGAGCCCTCTCGTTCTCAGGATCCAGCCCCAAAATCTTGTTGAACTCAAGTATTGCCTCAGGACACTTGCCCTCATTATAGTATTCCATCCCTCTCTTAAATGCCCTCTTTATCATCACTGCCTTTGCCTCTTTGCCAAACCTGGTCACTATCCCTATCCTGTGGGTATATCCTAATTCTCCAAAATGGACAAGCGCATAGTCTATCTGGAATACGTTAACCTTTATCCCTCCTCCAAAACTTATCCCATTCCCTAAGTCCTGACCACTCTTGTATCCCACCCTCAGTGCAATCAAATCCCTCACCCAGTACTCTATCCCAAAACTCCCATAGAAATCGTTATCATTGGGAAGATTTCCATCTATCGCTATGGTCAGTGGGTCTCCAAATATTTCCTTCCTTATCCCCACTCCAAACTTGAAGTTCAACGGAAGACTTCCTTTCTCTTTTTGAAACTTCACTTTGCTTCCCAGATTCTGCAAATTTAGGCCAATGGTCAACTCCTCCAGTCCTTTTACCTTAAGCCATCTGCCTAAACCACCAATAACACCTATATCAATACCAAATGCAGACGAGGATTCTTTCTCTAACTTCTGTTGAATGAACTTCAGGTTTATCCCTCCATATATCCCATAATAAGGTAGTTTCCTGGCATAGGATAGAACTCCTAAAAAGTCAGAGGCTCCAACCTTTTCTGTCTTTACATCACTAGCTGTATATCCCTGAATCTTATCCATAGATAGATAGTTGATGCTTCCGGCAAATGTGCCCAGGGTGGGATGGGGATAGGTATAGCCGAAATATTGCGAGCTTATACTTTCAAACCATAAATTGTACATAAAAGAGGCTTCCTGGCTGTCTATCCTTACTAAACCTGCCGGATTCCAGAACACACTGGTTACATCATTGCAGATTGCCACCTGAGCCTCTCCCATTCCCACTGCCCGCGGTCCAACTCCTATCTTCAGGAAGTTTGCTCCTGTTGTTCCCGGGTCAGAGGCGTATGTGAGATTGATAAATTGACAGGCTAACAGGAAAATAAGTGTAATTAAAATGGTCTTTACAACTTTTAATCTGTTCATATTTCTGACTCTCCGTAGGTCGAGCCTACAAATCTGCACAATTTGAAATTGTGCCTACAAACGTTGTCGTTAATTCTCACTGTTGTAGGCACAGATTCAATCTGTGCAAATACTCCTTTTGAGTTTTACCTGATTATTATCAGTCTTCCTTTCTTCTGCTCCTGTTCATTCTTAATATAGTATATGTAGACACCGCTGAACACTTTCTCCCCACGGGAAGTCTTCACATCCCATGTCCACTTCCCTCCATCGGCCGGCTTATAATCATACTCCCTAACCAGTTCACCACTTATGGTGTAAATCTTGATTACCCCTTGAGAAGAGAGGTAGGTGAAGGTAATCCCATCCTGTTCAGTGCCCGTCTCATCCTTGCCATCATTTGGCTTCCAGGGAACTGGATAGGCATGGGCATCGCTCAAATCGTATACTGCTGAACCCATCAGTCCAAATACTGAGAAGTGTGGAACTTCACCTGTAGCAACCACATTATTCTCTCTATCCACTCTGGAGCCAGGCACTCTCACCCAGTTAGAATGTTCTTCATTCAGCCAGAATGCCTGTAACGTCTCCTCCATTAAAGGAATTAGAGCATTCTCCACCACTCCATTATCCTCTTCGTATGGGAAGGTAATCTTTACCTCAGAGCCAAACTTATCCTCCATCCAATCCCCATTTCCCTTACACACTTTGATTTCCCACAGACATCCCTCGATTGGGTACCATCCATTAGTTATACTTCTCTCGTTAGCCACATTTATGACCTCAGGGTCGACCTTGAACTGATAGGTTAGAGGATCTGTATTAATAATTAGATATCCGTCCTCTGGGAGCGCATTGGCTTCCAGAGTCACCGTGAGCGCATTGGCTTCCAAAGTCGCCGCGAGCGCATTGGCTTCCAGAGTCACCATAAGTCTTTCATCAGTCGCTTTGACTATAACGTTCTTCTTTGTGTGGTCCATTATTGTCCTGAAAATAATCTCTCTCTCGCCCGTAACTGTGTTACTTGCAAGGTCTATAACCCACTCAGTCACCTGAAGCTTGTAGAGGTAGTTCTTCTTTAGTTCTGACACTGGAGTAATTACTGTCTTTGTAGAGTCCTCCCAGGCAAAGTTAAGAGAGACTTCTTCATTTATTGAATTATTCAGGTTGTCCTTCACTGCTATAAGCTTAAGCCCCTCTTTTACCGACCCTGTGTCCATCACCTTACTGAATTTAGCTTCCATCCCCGTATCGGGAAGAACGCCAACTATCTCTCCATCAGGAAGTATGGTTGATTTGTCATTATCCACCTTCAATTCTACCGTTGGTGGAATAGTATCCATAATTATCGTATCACTTATAGAAAGAGGAGGAGTACTCCAGTTACCAACATTATCTTTATACTGCACATATACTGTCTTTGTCCCATCATCGGCTGTTAGTGTCCAGTCCTCAAAACTCGTAGCATAATTCTCCTCACCACTCCAGTTCACTCCATCATTACTGAACCGCATCTTGCCTACTCCACTACTACTATCGCTTGCCGAAAGAGTTAATGTAACCGAAGTAGAGTTGGTATATCCATCTCCATCATTTATTAATACTGTCCCGGTTGGTGGGATAGTATCCAAAGTTATCTTATCACTTATAGAAACACTCCAGTTACCAGCATTATCTTTATACTGCACATATACTGTCTTTGTCCCTTCACCGGTTGTCAGTGTCCAGGACTTACTGGCAGCATAATCCTCCTCACTACTCCAGCTAACTCCATCATTACTAAACTTCATCTTGCTTATCCCACTACCCGCATCGCTTGCCGAAAGAGTTAATGTAATTGAGGTAGAGTTGGTATATAGAGCTCCATTGTTTATTGATATTGTCCCGGTTGGCGGTGCAGTCTCAAGAATTATCGTATCACTTATAGAAGTAAGACCACTCCAGTTATCAGCATTGTCTTTATACTGCACATATACTGTCTTTGGCCCATCTCCGGTTGGCAGTGTCCAGGACTTACTGGTAGCATAATCCTCCTCACCACTCCAGCTCGCTCCATCATTACTAAACTTCATCTTGCTTACTCCACTACTATCGCTTGCCGAAAGAGTTAATGTAACCGAAGTAGAGTCTGTATATTCATCTCCATTATTTATTAATATTGTCCCGGTTGGCGCTGCATTCTCCAGAATTATCGTGTCACTTATAGAAACACTCCAGTGGCCAGCATTATCTTTGTACTGCACATATACTGTCTTTGTTCCTTCACCAGCTGTTAGTGTCCAGGACTTACCCGTAGCATAATCCTCTTCACTACTAAAAACCACCCCATCATTACTGAATTGCATCTTGCTTATCCCATTATTATCGCTTGCCGAAAGAGTTAATGTAACCGAAGTGGAGTTCGTATATCCAGCTCCACTATTTATTGATATTGTGCCGGTTGGTGGAGTGGTATCCAGAATTATCATATCGCTTATAGAAACACTCCAGTTGCCAGCATTGTCTTTATACTTCACATATACTGTCTTTAACCCATCACCAGTTGTTAGTGTCCAGGACTTACTGGTAGCATAATCCTCCTCACTGTTCCAGTCCACTCCATTACTACTGAACTGCATCTTGCTTACTCCACTACCGGTAGCGGTTCCCGCAAGGGGATCGCTTGCCGAAAGAGTTAATGTAACCGAGGTAGTGCTCGTATATACAGCTCCACTATTTATTGATATTGTCCCTGTTGGCGGTGTTGTATCCAGAATTATCGTATCACTTATAGAAGTAAGACCACTCCAGTTATCAGCATTGTCTTTATACCTCACATATACTACCTTTGTTCCCTCGTTAGTTGTTAGTGCCCAGGCCTTACTTGTAGCATAATCCTCTTCACTACTAAAGACCACTCCATCATTACTAAACTTCATCTTGCTTACCCCACTACCCGGATCGCTTGCTGAAAGGGTTAATGTAACTGAGGTAGTGCTCGTATATATATCTCCATTATTTATTGATATTGTCCCGGTTGGTGGATCCGAATCAGGAGTAGTATCCAGAATTATCGTATCACTTATAGGACCACTCCAGTTACCAGCATTATCCTTATGCCGCACATATACTGTTTTTGTCCCATCACCAGTTGTTAGCGTCCAGGACTTACTCGTAGCATAATCCTCCTCACTACTCCAGGTCACTCCATCATTACTGAACTCCATCTTGCTTACTCCACTATGCGCATCGCTTGCCGAAAGAGTCAATGTAACTGAGGTAGTGCTTGTATATACATCTCCATCATTTATTGATATTGTCCCTGTTGGCGGTGTTGTATCCAGAATTATCGTATCACCTATAGAAACACTCCAGTTACCAGCATTATCTTTATACTGCACATATACTGTTTTTGTCTCATCGCCAGTTGTTAGCGTCCAGGACTTACCCGTAGCATAATCCTCCTCACTACTCCAGGTCACTCCATCATTACTGAACTCCATCTTGCTTACCCCACCACTATCGCTTGCTGAAAGAGTCAATGTAACCGAGGTAGAGTTTGCATATGCATCTCCACTATTCATTAATATTGTCCCGGTTGGCAGTGTTGTATCCAGAATTATCGTATCACTTATAGAAGTAAGACCACTCCAGTTACTAGCATTATCTTTATACCTTACATATACTGTTTTTAGTCCATCACTTGCTGTTAGCGTCCAGGACTTACTGGTAGCATAATCCTCTTCACTACTCCAGCTAACCCCATCATTACTGAACTCCATCTTGCTTACTCCACTACTATCGCTTGCCGAAAGAGTTAATGTAACTGCGGTAGAGTTGGTATATCCGTCTCCGTTATTTATCGATATTGTTCCTGTTGGTGATGTTGTATCTAAAGTTATGGTATCACCTATGGGACCACTCCAGTTACCAGCATTATCTTTATACCTTACATATACTGTTTTTAGTCCATCACTTGCTGTTAGCGTCCAGGACTTACTGGTAGCATAATCCTCTTCACTACTAAAGACTACTCCATCATTACTGAACTGCATCTTACTTACTCCACTACTATCGCTTGCCGAAAGAGTTAATGTAACTGAGGTAGAGTTCGTATACGCAGCTCCACTATTTATTGATATTGTTCCGGTTGGCGGTGTTGTATCTAAAGTTATGGTATCACTTATAGAACCACTCCAGTTATCAGCACTATCCTTATACTGCACATATACTGTCTTTGTCCCCTCACCAGTTGTCAGTGTCCAGGACTTACTGGTAGCATAATCCTCTTCACTACTAAAGACCACTCCATCGTTACTAAACTTCATCTTGCTTACTCCACTATGCGCATCGCTCGCCGAAAGAGTCAATGTAACTGAGGTAGAGTTCGTCCATGCAGCTCCACTATTTATCGATATTGTCCCTGTAGGTTGTGTTGTATCTAAAGTTATGGTATCACTTATAGAACCACTCCAGTTACCAAGATTGTCTTTATACTGCACGTATACAGTCTTTGTCCCATCACCCGCTGTTAGTGTCCAGGACTTACTCGTAGCATAATCCTCTTCACTACTCCAGACCACTCCATCATTACTGAACTGCATCTTACTTACTCCACTACCACTATCGCTTGCCGAAAGAGTTAATGTAACTGAGGTGGAGCCCGTATATCCATCTCCGTTATTTATTGATATTGTTCCGGTTGGCGGTGTTGTATCTAAAGTTATGGTATCACTTATAGAACCACTCCAGTTACTAGCATTGTCTTTATATCTCACATATACAGTCTTTGTCCCATCACCAACTGTTAGCGTCCAGGACTTACTGGTAACATAATTCTCTTCAGCACTCCAGACCACTCCATCGTTACTGAACTGCATCTTGCTTACTCCACTATGCGCATCGCTTGCCGAAAGAGTTAATGTAACTGAAGTAGAGTTCGTGTATTCAGCTTCATCATTTATTGATATTGTCCCTGTTGGTGGTATAGTATCCGGCACAGTCATAGATACTGAAACACTCTGACTACCACCCTTACTACTGGTAAAACTTATTGTACCCGTATAGGTCTCAGGAGTTAGTGTTCCTCTATTCACCATTGCCGACACATACTGTAATCCCCCAGGTGCTACACTACCTCCGGATGAGGATAAACTTAACCATGATAACCCTTCACTTACACTCCAATTGAGCGTACTCTCTCCTGTATTTTGTACTGCAAACTGGCAAGTTGTGCCACTTTCTCCAAAATTATATGAGACAGGACTTACTGATAGCTGCGCTGGCAACGGGACCCTCATGCTTACAGAAAGATTTGCATAACCAGTCGTACCAAACATACGATCCCAGAATCTTACTGTACCGCTATAAGTCTGCCCTGGGGTTAGCCCTGGATAGTTTCTGTTAACACTCACTTGTACCTGTGCAGGTTGTGGCCCCCCTACACCTCCAGGGTCAGGGAATGTCCCCCCGCCACATATAACCCAGCCTGGCTTACTCTCTACCCCGTACGGTATCTGGTATCCAATACCAAAAGTGCTTGTCAGTGTAACTGTAAGACTAGTTTCATACGTTCCAAAATTAAGCGATGAAGGTTCTACCCATAAAGCAAATGCACTTGATACAAAAAGTGTGTTTATTATAATTAAGAAAAATACAATTTTAAATAATTTTGTTTTCATTTTATATCGTCCTCTTACTCATTTCTTTCACCCTCACCTTACTCCTCTCCCCTCAAGGGAGAGGAACTTGTGGGTTATTAGGGCCTCAACTTTTCATTTGCTCTTTTCATCATCTCCAGAGCCCTCTCGTTCTCAGGATCCAACCCCAGAATCTTGTTGAACTCAAGTATTGCCTCAGGATACTTGCCCTCATTATAGTATTCCATCCCTCTCTTAAATGCCCTCTTTATCATCACTGCCTTTGCCTCTTTGCCAAACCTGGTCACTATCCCTATCCTGTGGGTATATCCTAATTCTCCAAAATGGACAAGCGCATAGTCTATCTGGAATACGTTAACCTTTATCCCTCCTCCAAAACTTATCCCATTCCCTAAGTCCTGACCACTCTTGTATCCCACCCTCAGTGCAATCAAATCCCTCACCCAGTACTCTATCCCAAAACTCCCATAGAAATCGTTATCATTGGGAAGATTTCCATCTATCGCTATGGTCAGTGGGTCTCCAAATATTTCCTTCCTTATCCCCACTCCAAACTTGAAGTTCAACGGAAGACTTCCTTTCTCTTTTTGAAACTTCACTTTGCTTCCCAGATTCTGCAAATTTAGGCCAATGGTCAACTCCTCCAGTCCTTTTACCTTAAGCCATCTGCCTAAACCACCAATAACACCTATATCAATACCAAATGCAGACGAGGATTCTTTCTCTAACTTCTGTTGAATGAACTTCAGGTTTATCCCTCCATATATCCCATAATAAGGTAGTTTCCTGGCATAGGATAGAACTCCTAAAAAGTCAGAGGCTCCAACCTTTTCTGTCTTTACATCACTAGCTGTATATCCCTGAATCTTATCCATAGATAGATAGTTGATGCTTCCGGCAAATGTGCCCAGGGTGGGATGGGGATAGGTATAGCCGAAATATTGCGAGCTTATACTTTCAAACCATAAATTGTACATAAAAGAGGCTTCCTGGCTGTCTATCCTTACTAAACCTGCCGGATTCCAGAACACACTGGTTACATCATTGCAGATTGCCACCTGAGCCTCTCCCATTCCCACTGCCCGCGGTCCAACTCCTATCTTCAGGAAGTTTGCTCCTGTTGTTCCCGGGTCAGAGGCGTATGTGAGATTGATAAATTGAGAGGCTAACAGGAAAATAAGTGTAATTAAAATGGTCTTTACAACTTTTAATCTGTTCATATTTCTGACTCTCCGTAGGTCGAGCATTCTTCAGGGTGCCAATTGGTCAGGCATTTATCACCTCCCTTTCGGGAGGACTCCATTCCATAAAAAAACCGGGTTACCAAAAATTTTTAATCTTCGGTAACCCGGCTACCCCCCATCCAGCGTTCTGGGTGTGGGGCCCGTAGTTTTGCCCCGACTTCTCAGTCGGGATCCCAAAAATTCGGGACGCCCTCCGAT
>Ga0307379_10005047_pt1 | contig 18564 bp, 9 predicted proteins | sample UN2MG_FD_202237 | JGI IMG/M metagenome (GOLD analysis project Ga0307379, IMG submission 202237) | Soil microbial communities from Risofladan, Vaasa, Finland - UN-2 | ecosystem: Environmental > Terrestrial > Soil > Coastal area > Acid sulfate soil | place: Finland: Risofladan, Vaasa | collected... | reverse complement strand
TGAACCAACAGCTAAAACACATTTTGTTCCACCATTTACCAATGTGTTATTAACCGCAGGTCTTGCTCCGCAGGTTTCAACACCATAGAAATATGGATAAACGCTACACTTACTTACGCTTCTATTAAACGCAGTATCTTGTGTACTACAACCAGTTATTTGCCATGTCCATGTTTGAGGACCAGCATTTGTTAAGGTTCCAATTGATAGGTTTTCCGCATAATCATTTGCTAATCCCGTTGCTAATGTTATTCCACTTGTTGTGTTGCAAATACCAATACTATTGGTTGCAACATTATCACATGTACTTGTAGCCCAAGTAAATGATTTTGTTCCACTAACAACAGTACCGACTTCCGTTGGAGAGGTAATGTTGACAGCAAACGAACTAAATGCTGGTTCGATATATGGTGCTAAAATTTCTTGAAGCAGATATTCCAGAGTCAGTCCAGTTAACACAGTAGTAGCAACAATACCACCAACAGTACATGTTGCAGGACTATTGCTTGAATAAAGTCCACAACCACTTGTTGTGGCTCCAGTTACAAGTGTACCTGTAACATCGTCAACAAATAGTGTTTTTTGTTGAGTTGTTTTTCCAGACAACCCACTAATACTTAGGTTAAACCCACTAACATCAATATCGGTATTTTGACATAGGGTTCCACCAAGTCCAACAATTCCACCATTAACGGTAAGACCATTATTTGCTGTGGAAATAGTTGTTGCACCCGTTGTAATTATGTATCCCACATATGGAAGAACCCAACCAGACGTTGTGGTGTCTGCAATAAATGCTGCTTTACTAATTTCACCTTCACCAGTTGGTTCGGTTGATGTAAGTAATCCCGGTGTTGCCTCACTTAGAAAATATGTGGTGTTTGCAATAAAACTACTTGTTAATCCAGTAACGTAACCACTTTGAGTTACCTTGAAATTGTTACCATCGGGTACTTCTGTTATAATACCAATAAATTCGCCATCATATAAACCATCAGCAATTGCTTTATTGTATGTGCTACCTGACCATCCAATAAAATCATTAAGGGCAAATCCATGTGAAGATTGTGTGACTTCCAGAGTTACGTTTCTACCAGAACTTGCAGTTCCACCGCCAGAAGCAGCACCTTGAAGTACCTGACCACTGGTGTCAATATATAGAGCCTTTTCACTTCCAGAGCACTCACGAATATTTGATAACGTGAATCTTTCACCAAACGTATTATATGTTCCACCACTATAAACACAAGCAGTAACACCATTTACCATATTACAGATGTTTGGTTTGATACATGCATCAATACCATAAGGTGTCTGCACATTCTGTATTCTCAGAGTTTCAAGTATTGGGTATGTACCGTTTCCTTGGTAGTCAATTGACTGAGTACAATCGGTGAACCACGTACCAAAACCAGAAATATTAGATATTGCGAATTCACTGATATCAGGTGCGAAACTTTGTGAGGTCTCAAGAGCCAATGGACTAATTGCCATAAATTTATCGGGTCTTCTTCCACTAACAGCTTTTGTTGTTGAATACGTTATATTATTTAGACTTAGAGATACCGCTTCCAATGTTGTACCACTTATGCCGAGTTCCACCATGTAATCCACGTCATAAGCACTCAAACTCACATTCTCGAATCTACCAGCGTATACCCCATCGATATCAATTAGTCTACCATCTACACTGACAGCAGATTGTGCTGATGAACCAAGACCAAAACATGTATTACAAACAGCAAAATATGAATGATAATTTGAATAAAACGGTGTTTGAGAATATCCCGCAACGCTATCAACTTCCAAAATCAAACCAGTACTTAAACTATTCCAACCAGATGCACTTGTACCACCAGCAACATAAACAATTGGTTTCGCCAACGGGTCACTATAATTTGCATATGTTGAATAAATTCTATTAGCTTCAAAACAAATTAATCTAACTTGACCAGCACCCTGCGTAGTATCTGTACCAATTGCACTAATAATACCACCAGTAGCGGTATAAAACTCACCTTTACCACTTACCTTAACAAAGTTTGTTCCAGAAGCCGTTGATAATCCAGTACCTTGGAAAAGGTAATCTGTTCCGGTATAAGTCACACAACTTCCACCTTCAAAACTCCATGAAGTACAGTTAATCGCTAAGTTACATGCCGTACTATATGTACCACCTTGTACAAAAATGGTCATTCCTTCATTTTCAGGACTAGCATTACTACCACTCCCAACAACAGCAGCTACTGCTAAATCAATAGTTTTATAAGGGTTAGTTACTGTACCCTCTCCATTGTCATTATTATTAGCATCAACATAATAAACTTTTAATTCGCTTGCTGTTGTACCGCTCAAAAATATACCATCGTTAGTTAGATATACGATTTTGGTTTGGTTTGTTTTTCCTGAAAGAGCATTTGCTTTAATCTGACCAGAAAGAATCACTGATGAACCAGCACAACTACATAAAGTTGAACCGCTTTCCATGTCAAATGTACCGTAAATCTGGGTACAACCCGATAAATTCATAACATCGTTTGTACACTGTTCAAATTTTGTGCAACTAAAATTCGGTTTTGTATCAATTCCCATTTTATTTCGTTATTTTTGTATCAATATTGTTATCTAAAGATAAATACTGAAACATAATACTTAATTCGAGCTGGGATGAAAAAAATAAACCCACCTGATTAGATGGGTTTATTTTTAAAATAAGAATTGTATGTAATTTTCTACTTTTGCTTCTGCACACCCTCAATAATTTTATTGATGTCAAGCATATTTACGGTATCAAATGGAAACTGTTGAATCTGACCACTGATATCGAATTGGTCTAAGTAACTGAACTTATTTAATTCTCGTATATGTCCAGACATAGGTGCGATATTAATATTTTCTTCATACCCAAAAACTTCGGGCTTATTTCCAATCCAAACAACAGTGCTTTGCAAGTCCAAAGCCGTTGCTACGTGTTGAGCAAAACTATCAATAAACAATCTCTTGGTACTCAGTGGAAAAACTGCATAAAGTTCCCTGAAAGGTAGATTCAGTAATTCTGTACCATTTAATGCTGGTTGGTCCGGTGTTCTAAGATGCAGAATTCGATAAGATTTACTGAAATAGTTCACGAGTTTCTGCGCAATCTCAATTGGCATATCCCTGAACCACGATTTCTTGCTGTATTGCTGTCCTGCGTTCCCACCATGCGTCTGTAATAACATAATTGGTCTACCATCCGGTTTTATCTTGTCCTTCGCAATTTCGACCTCTCTGGGGTTCAAAATAATTTTGGGTTTTACTCCATCTGATTTAATTCCGTACATATCACACCAAGACTCAACTAAATGCTTTCTTTGCAAAATATGGTCTTCGGTAAAATATACTTCCTGACGTAAAATTATTGTGTCTTCGTGAATGTAATCATCGAAGAAATACTGCATTTGTCCGAAATTATAAAAACGCCATACATCGGGATTGTAAAAGAAAGGTCCGTCCCATGCCGTAACGACAATAAGTTTCCTGTCTGGATATTTTTTCTTAATTGCTCTACAAACTGCTGTTGCCATTACTTGTTTACCGTGTCCACCTTCAGTATGAAACACCACGAACTTATCATCTTTTTTTATTGAACCATCGTTTTTCATAAATATTATCTAATTTTATATTATAATTTTTTATACTTTTTTATAAATACGTTCGCAAATCGTAAAAACCTAAATACAGGCAAAAAAAAATGGGAAACTTTCGCTTCCCATTTTTTTGTTTTAATTTTCAATTAACGTTAGTTAATGAATGCCAGACTGTACCACTCACCAAGAGCCGAACTATATACGAGTTCAAGAGCACCGTAATCAGTATTGATTGATGCATTTGCACTACCATCAATTGTACCAACAACACTAATGTTATCTGCAAGAGCATTACCACAAGCATCTTTAATCTTGTATGCCATACCATTAACACCTGCTGGAAGTGTAAGCGCAGTCGCTCCACTAACAAGGATTGTGTATCCGGTTGTTGGTAATGTGATGTTTGTTGTTACAACATCAATAGTGTATCTATTATTGTCTTCACCAAGAGCACTTCCACTAACTTTCCTAACAACACCAGCAGCATTAATTGTCAGAACACTATCATTAACAGCATCACCAGCAGCAGTAGTGTATAGAGTAAGAGCACCTTTAATTCCAGTTGTACCACTTAGGGTTGTATTACCTGTTACCGCAAGCGTACCTTGTAACGATGTAGCATTAAGCACATTAAGTGTATTGTTAATATCGACAGCACCACCAAGTGTAGTCGCACCAGTTACTTTCAATGTACCTTGTAACGATGTTCCATTAAGCACATTCAATGTGCTATTTAAATCAGCAGCACCACTAGCAGCAAGACTTGTAATTGTTGTTGCACCAGTCACTTTCAATGTACCCTGTAGTGATGTAGCATTGAGTACATTAAGAGTACTATTTAAATCAGCAGCACCACTAGCAGCAAGACTTGTAATTGTTGATGCGCCAGTTACATTAAGTGTACCTTGTATAGATGCACCATTCAACACATTAAGAGTGTTATTAATGTCCGTTGCACCAGCTACAGCAAGTGTTGAACTCATCGCCACAGCACCCTGAATATCAGTTGCACCAGTCACATTGAATTGAGTAACGTTGATGTCTAGGTTATGAGCACCGTTAATTTTAGTATTACCAGTTAAACTACCACCAAGACGGACCTCGTTACTAAGAGCATTTAAACCATTAGATGCACTTACATCGAAGCTAGATGCGCTTACACATTTAACGACACCACTATCAAGAACCATGATTGGATTTGATGATGCACCAGCAGCGACAGTTGGTAAAGTAACTGTGCTACAAAGAGTTGTTGCACCAGTCACTACAAGTGCGCCTTGTAGTGAACTTGCGCCAGCTACATTCAGAGTTGAATTTAAGTCAACTGCACCACTAGCATCAAGTGTTGTAATACTTGTGTCACCTGTTACATCGAGTGTGCCCTGTAGTGATGTACCATTGAGTACATTAAGTGTTGAATTTAGGTCAACCGCACCACTAGCATCAAATGTTGTAACGCTTGTGTCACCAGTTACATCAAGTGTACCCTGTAGTGAACTTGCACCAGCTACATTTAATGCGCCATTATCGTAAATATTACCTTCATTAACACTAACATTACCTTCAAATACTGTCGCACCAGTTACGTTAAAGTTAGAGATATTAAAATCAATTGTTTGCGCACCAGTAAGTCTTGTTAATTGGGTTAATCCACCACCAAGTTTAACTTCTTGACCAGTTGCGGTTAAACCGTTACTTGCAGTTGTAATACCAGCAGAAGTTAAGCCAGTTACGAAATCAGCATCAACAAGTGAGTGAATTGTGAAACCTGCTTTATATGCATCACTATATTGTAAACCAATTGTTGCTGAACGACTATCAGTAAATGCTAATCCAGTTGTACCTGCCATTGTGATTGCACAGTTACCTGTTAATGAACCACCAAGAACCACATTACAACCATCTTTATGAAGACCGTTTGCAGCAGTTGTATATGAGAAGTCACCACTATCAACAACAAGTTGACAGGTTGCATCAAATTTAACAGCAATACAGCTACCAGCAATTGCTGCTTGTGAAGCATTTACACTAACAGTACCAGAACTTTCAGTTAAACCAGAACTGAATATTGTGAAATCTAATGCAAGTTTTGTTCCAGCCAAAGTCAAACCGCATTGACTTGAAGCCAAGTCAACAGCAACACTTCTATTTGTACCAACAGTAGTTACTTCGATACCATCACCACCAATTACACCTTGTTGTTGAGCGAATAATGAGAAAAGAATATCAGTCGAACCACTAATAACGGGATTCACACTTACGTTTATCCACTGACTATTAGCATTGGTATTACCGCTTGAAACAGGAACCAAGTCACCGTTAGCAATTTCACCCGGAGGTGCGAAGTTATAGTCTTCAGTACGACCCCAAGCACCAGTAGTTGCTGAATAAATACCGTTTTCAGTTGCATCGGTTTGGTTTTTAACCAAAATTCTATTAAGTATTCCAGTAAAACCGCTAACAACAAGACCATCAACTGTTCCTGTGTTACCACTTAGAGGTAAGTTACCACCACCAACAGTTGTTGCCACAGCAACGGCAGCGTGAACGTTTAATCCGGTTGCGATACTATCAACATAATATTTTGTTACAAGTGAGTTGTCACAGAATGTCGTGCTGTAATCATCAGCATATTGTAAACCACGACAACTTGGACTATTATCATAAACCAACATTTGATTGTTAGTGTTGTTGTAGTCAAAATTAAAACCAACTCCATTAGTGAAACTAGTACCACCAATAGTGCCACTTTGTGATTTTACAATCACGTTACCTTCTGATTGACCGTTAATTTCAATATTACAACCATTTGCAACGTATAAACAAATACCATTTAATGCACCAAGAGTCAGTAATTGAGCACCACTTATTGTTGTCGGAGCAGATAATGTACCACCAAGGCAAACATCACCAAGAATTTCTCCAATACCATTAGTACCACCAGTGATAAGACCAAGTGTACCTTTAGTACCATGTTCAATTACACCAGTTGTTGCGTTATATGTGAGAATATTACCAGTACCAGCAGCAGGATATGTTTTAAGTGCTACGGGTCCACCTAAGTTTACACTTGTGTCACCAGTAACATTAATAACAGTACCATGAACACCAAATCGAAATGAACCACCAATGCAAGTATTTTTAGTTAAAGCACCACCGAGTTCAACGGCTCTTCCAGCAGTTTTAGTTAAACCATTTGCTGCTGTTAAGATTGACTGAGAAGTTAATCCAGTAACATAAGCCACATCGGGAATACTACGTAAATCGTATTCACTTGCACAGTTTGCATCGTATTTAGTTATAGAAGATAATAGCACACAAGAAGCTGTAGAATTAAGGGTTATGATACCAGCAGCAGTAACACCAGCAGTAGTATCAGATATAATTGCTGCACTATTAGCATTTACTTGGAAAGCACCTAATTTACTTGCAGCAGTACCTAAACTCATTGCGAAAGTAGCACCACAAATGTTTGTTGCTTCACATAACGGAGTTGTACCACCAAGTTTAACTTGATTTCCTGTTGCGGTTATACCGTTAACAGCAGTTACATTATAACTTGAAGCAGCTACACATTTAACGACACCAGCATCAAGAACCATGATTGGATTTGCTGTTGTACCACCAGCAACTGTTGGTAAAGTAACTGTACTACAAAGACTTGTTGCACCAGTTACGTTCAATGTACCCTGCAATGAGGTTGCGTTAAGTACATTAAGTGTGCTATTTAAATCAGCAGCACCACTAGCAGCAAGACTTGTAATTGTTGTTGCACCAGTTACGTTCAATGTACCCTGCAATGAGGTTGCGTTAAGTACATTAAGTGTTGAGTTGGCATCGATTGCGCCAGAAGCAGCAAGACTTGTAAGTGTAGTCGCACCAGTTACTTTCAATGTACCTTGCAATGAGGTCGCATTAAGTACATTAAGTGTGTTATTGATATCCGTTGCACCTGCAACAGCGAGTGTTGAAGTCATGCCAACAGCACCTTGAATATTAGTAGCACCTGTTACATTGAAGTTTGAGATGTTAATATTAAGTGTTTGTGCGCCATTAATTTTTGTAGCACCAGTTAAACTGCCACCAAGTACGATATTACCATCAACTCTTGAAAGACCATTAGCACCATCAATAGCACCAGTTTGTCCGGTTACCCATGCAGCAGTCGGTATTGTTAATGGACCCACTGTTATAAGTGTTTCAAGATATTGAGCCGAGCCGACAGATGTTGAACCTGATAATTCAATTGTGTCAGCAGGGTCTTGCCAGAACTTAGCACAATTAAATCTTAATTTTGTATTAAAAGCCATAGTTTTTAATGTTTATTTTTTTATTGATTATTTTTTTCTGTTTTATATAAATAGTTTGGGTTTTCGATTAAGTTGTGCCAAACCACTAAATTTCATTAATATTTTTTTATTAATTTATAAATGCAACCGCACTCCATCCTGAGACGTTATTATTTATGAATGTCATTGAACCGTAATCTGTGTTAATTGTGGCTAGACTAGCACCATTAATACAGATTCCGTTTCCATTTACTTCAATACTATTTGTTAGCGCATCTCCTTCGATATCGGCAACCGTAATTCTTTGACATGCTTTTGGAACTGCTGGTAAGAAAATACAAGTAGCACCACTTACACCAATAAAATCATTTAAGGTTGTTGCTGTATATGTCGCATTTACATTGCAAACCGATAGTGTATTTGATGCACTTTGGGTATATCCTGTAACATATTGTGCTGTTACAAGTGAACGAGCAACGAAATCGGTTTCGTAATCCCCACCATATTCGATACCCGTTTTTGTTGCACGAGTGTCGGTAAAAATTAATGATGTTGTACCCGATATCGTAATATTGGTTACATCAATTAATCCACCACCAAGACCAATATGTGTACCACCACTAAAAAGACTCAAACCATTAGTTGCACCGCTCAGATTACTTGTACCACCTAATGACTTCTGAACTAAATCACCATTTATAATGCCATCCTTAAACCAATATTCATCACCACCAACGTTCACCGTTAGACCAGTATATCTCTTATTTGCTGCAATTGCTGATTCCGCAGCACCCACTGACGCATATGGTAGTAAATTGTCAAGATATCTTGCATCGGTTGGTTTCGCTCCGAGTACCGCTATATTGTCATTTAAATTAATTGCCATTTTTTTCTATTTTATTTTTTTCTTTTCCTTATTGTTGTGCTGTGTTTGTCATACAGTATGGATTCGCACTGGTATCAGTGTTTATTGTTGAGATGTAAATCTTATAACACTCACCACTCCAACAAGAGTTGGGTGAGTCAACACTTACAGCAGTTGGTGCATCGAATAGGTCACTCGGAGTACCAATATTACCCTTATTGGTCGCTCCTTCATACCATCCCAATTTTGTTGTTGAAGCGCATGGTGTTGCAAACCACAAATATTTACCTGTTTGAACACCATATGTTATATTTATCGTACCAGTACTTGTTGCAACCGTTTTACTTCCAGTAGCACCAGTAGTTGTATTAATCAATGCCTGATTTGCGGTTGGCTGACTAACACTATTTCCGTAGAAATATGGTAAAATACCTGTAATACTTGCACTACCAACAGCAGTAACACTATTTAAAGGACATACTGTTGGGTATGTTGGATTTACCGTTCCTTTACTACCCTTTATACATGCACCTTCATCATATCTTGTACAAACACACCATGTTTGAAGACCACTTGTAACCACATATGGGTTAATTACACATGAAGTACTACCAGTAAAACCTTCAACCATTGATGGACCTTTATAACTATACGCATTTGCTGCACCACCTCTGGTAAAGGGTGATGTTGTGTCATACAATGGAGTGATAGTACCCGGTACATAGGTAGGTGTAACTGTTTGTGTAAAACTACATCCGATTTCACGAGTACTTGAAAGTGTCAAACCAACAGATGTTGATGGTGTACCAACGGAAGTCTGATACAATTCAGGAACTAATAAATCTTCCCATAATTGATTAAATGAACAACCACTTATATTGGTTCCAGAAGGAATTCCACCAACTTCAATTGCTGATGGAGATTGACCACTATAATATCCACTTCCACCACTTGATGAATAAACAATAATTGAGTTTCCACTTGTTAAAATCACAGTGTCTCCACTACCAACAATACTTCTAAAACTAAGATTCCTATTTGTTTCACCACTATAAACAGCACTTCCACTACCATAACTAGTTGCACCAGTGAGTGCTGTATTTATAATCGGTTGAGTCGTACCCGTATATCCACTGAATACACTGGTATCTAATTTACCATCTATTGTTATTTTTGTTGTTCCAGTGTATCCACTGAATGTCGTAACATTTAGTTTTGAATTTAATGCTGTACTTAGTGTACCTGTTGTGATATCAACATTAAAGGTTTCGTTACCACTAGTACCACTCCATTTTAAACTATTACCAATAAGACTTGCACCATCAACACTGATTGTATTTAATGCTACATTAATACCATGACCACCAATATATTGTATTGGTCTACTAAATAGTGTAAATTGAATACTATCACCGCTCACAATTGGGTTTGGTGATGTCACCGCCCATAATGAATTGGATAATGTTGTACCACTTGTAACGGGAATCAGGTCACCATTTGCTATTTCCCCAAGAGGTGAAAAGTTGTAGTCGGCAGAACGTTGCCACGTACCACCAGTTGCATCATATATACCATTTTCAGTATCATCAGTTTGACTCTTAACAAGTACTCTGTCACCATTATTAAGCAGTACACCGTCAACTGTTGTTAATCCACTAAGTACGATATTACCAGTGGTTGCAACCCATGTTGCTGGGTGTACATTCAATCCAATTGCCACACTATCCACATATAACTTCGTTGGAATCCAATTGGAGTTTGATGAAGTGTAACTATTCCCATATATGAAACCTTCATTGGTGTCCATAGTAACTGAACTACCAGAAGTACTTATTATTATTCCTATTGGGTCAATACCAATTAAACTTGGGGTTACTCCACTTGTTGAAATCTGAAGTTCATAATCATTTAAATTAATTGTAGTGTTACCAGTCAAATCACCACCTAATATAATATCTGCACCTGAAAGTGTTAAACCATTGGTTGCACCAGTAACTGTACCAGCACCCCCACCTGTTTGAAATTCTTCCCAACCAGCAGCATTATCTATATTAGAAACATCTGTTAGAATGTAATATTTGGTTTCACCACTAACATAAACAATGGTTGCATATTCTTTTACCTGACCTGCTGCTGATGGTTCATCTGTTTTACCAGAAAGTGCATACAAATCATTTACAGTTGCAACCGCAGTTCTAAAACCACCTTTAACAAAATCACTATCAACAACAGCTAAGTTTGGATTATTGTGTACTGATATGTCTGTTTGTCTTATTGCCATTTTTTTATACTTTATATAATCTTAATAATTTTATGTAATCACAATATCATCAGTACTACCATATGCAAGTGTTGCATTTGTTTTATATACTTTATAATTCAATGATTCACCATATGTATTAGTAACATTCACTTCTGGTACAAGTAATGTCCATGCACCAGTATCATCAATAACACCATTCTTCGTAATATTTGTTATATCACTATATGTATTAGGATATGCATAATATGTGTAATTACTTATTGGGGTGTTAATATTGTTCCAAGTTAATGCCACAGATGACAAGAAATTACTATTAATTAATGCTTGAATTTGGGTGCTATTTAATGTGGTGTTTGTATTAAAACCGTAGTACGAGAAATACTTAAATGTTATTGATTGAGTACCACCAGCACCGCTCGTATATTCATCAGTATATGTAATTCTATAATCAATACTTGTCGCACTAGTTGGAATACTATTATCTAATGTTATTGGAATATTAACAAGCTGTGTACTTAAACTAGTACCAGAAGCCAATACTATGTATCCACCACCATCATATCTTCTTTCAAGTGTCCAGTCAGTAATATCAACTAAACTACTATTGGCTGTAATCGTACCAGATACATTACTAATAACATTACCCTTTTCTCTCGAAGTCAGTGTTTCTGGAGTAGTTGTATTACCACTAAGCGTAACAACCATTGAAGGTGCAGCATATGCAATAGGAGTAACATCATGTGTTGTCTGACCACTTGCGCCAGCACTATCAATTACTGTGTATCTATAATTTATTATAGCAGTATTAAATCTATTGACAATATCATAAACAGTGTGATTATATACCGTAAGACCAGTATTGGTAGTCAATCCGCTCCAAGTACCAGCACCACCTCTTCTCCATTCAAGTAAAACACTCGCCACATTCGCACCCAACGTATTAATAACATAACTGAAATTAAGATTAACAGTTTTTCCACTTTCACCAAACGCCACATTATTTCCACTTGAACTCAAGTTAACTGTTGGGTCAAGTGCTTCAAGAATTGAGAGTTCTATTACTTGTGCAGCAGTTTTTCCGCTTGCAGGAATAACGTCACCGTTTTCATATTTTCCAAATGTTTTACCTGCTGCAATACTTACAATAAGGTCGGATGTAAAAACAGACTCACCACCAGATGACTCTATGATTATTGTGCCACCACTAGTACTAACACTAGTATCACCACTACCCACAATAGTCCTGAAACCAAGATTTCTGGCTGTGGTTCCACTATAAACACCAACCCCGACACCATAATTAGTCGCACCAGTTATGGCATCTGCACTACCATCTGAACTACTATAAATAACTAACCTACCATCTGATTTTTGAATGATTGATGTGTCTCCACTTTGAACAAGAGTTCTGAATTTTAAATTAGTTCCTGTTTTACCACTATAAACACCAAGACCACCACCATAATTAGTTGCGGTAATCACTGATGAAACACCAGAAAAACGGATATAATAATCATCGGCTTCTATTTTAAGAAACTGAGGTGTTTCATTCATTATGGTTCTGAGATGAAGGTCTTGGTCAGACTTATATGAATAAACCGGAGCACCAACGGTTACTGTTGCACCTGTTGTTAGGCTCCAAGCAGCAGTAATTGATGTTGAGCCGTTTGTATGAAATCCAGTACTCCATGCAACTTCAGTATAACCTGAACCAGCATATCCAACAGCATCAACATTACTTCCGACAAATTCTATAACATCCTTATTACTTAAAACCCATTGGGTTGTTTGAACATCATAAATCCATGACCAATCTCTTGCTGCATTAACGTATGCTCGTCTAAGTGGTCCATCATGAGTCGGACTTCCGATTCTAATAATACCATCAGCATCACCATAATACCAATTTAGTTCTGAAAAATAATAACCATCTGCCGGAAACGAACTTAAATCAAGTCTTTGAATTCCGGTTTGTCCACTAAAATACCCCAGATTTGTTGCACCAGTTATGAAATCACCAACAAGTTGTTCTGATGCAAATTTTTTCTCAACTAAATCAACATCCTGAACACCCTCTCTCCACCAGTATTCAATATTTGATGTGCCCGTATCAACAAGAACAGTTAAACCAAGATATCTTTGACTAATTGGTATTGCCGTCTTTACTGCATTTGTTGATACATATGCAGTATTGCCCGAATTTAAATATCTCGAATCAATTGGATTACCAACATTGATTTTTAAATTATCGTTTAAATTTATTGCCATATCTAAATATTTTAACTATTTCTTAATTGCATTATTGACGTTGAAGGTGTTTGTTTATTACTAACATAGACCTTATATGATTGACCACTCCAAGAACCTGTTCCAACAGATGTAACGCCAGTAATTGTCACTGATGCTGGAAATAAATTACCAGCAGGACTTATAGCACCACCAATTAAACCACTATTTAATGTATTAACATACCAACATGTTTTTGATGTACTCCCACTTGGTGTTGCGAACCATAGATAATCATCTACCGTACTATTAAAATTAGTACATATTGTTCCAATACTTGATGCAACCACCTTATTTCCAGTAGATGAACCAGTACACGTGTTACCTGTCATTTCATGTTTAATACAAGCAGCACTTGGTCTGCAATCACCAGCAGGGACTGCACATGTAATTTTACCCCAATACCAAGGATAGACACCGCATAATGCATCCGACACACAACCTGTTTGACCAGAAGGTTCTACTGGTGCTTGGATAGAACCATCACTACAATATATTGCTGTACAACCACTCGAATAATCAACCTGCGACCAGAATGGTTGTGTGCTGGGACCAGTAATACACGCCAAATATGGTGTATATAGATTTAAAGCAGGGGAAGTCACAGAACAAGTATTCCAATTTGCACAATAGTTGTGTGTAATTGGTACTCCTACTGGATAACAACAAGTACCACAATATTGTGGATACACACATCCTCTATCAAAAGATGATAACATTTGAAGACTTACGGTGCTACCGACTTCATATATTTTTGTTGAGAGAGGTGTACATGTTGCTGATAATAATGATAGTGAGTTATCCCATGCACAGGTATTGGCTGATAATGTTGGAACTAAAATACATTGAAGAATGTTATTAACCGTATCACCCGATATTGGAGTTCCACTTGGTAATCCACCAACAGTACATGTAGTCGGAGACGCACCATCATATATATTAGTACCACCTGATGCTGCTGACGGTTTTAAACTAATTACGCCTTGACAATAAGTCAACACATCAAAATCTGCTGAAGCACCGCTTGCTGTGACAATAATATCACTACCAGTTCCATCAGCTAATGTAAAACCACTTGTGGCTGCTATTTGCGTTTGACCCGTTAACGTCAGTATATCATCGGTGTGTTGAACAAATTGGTCGTTGCTAAGTCGAGGTCTTGCGAAAAATCCCATATTTTTGTATTTATTATTTGCTCTTATTTTCGTAACTCAATGACCGTCCAGTAAGTTACTAAATCCGAACTTTTCAGTTCGGTTACATTTATAATAAATACAAGGGAAATGGATTAAAAACAGTCTTAAATAAAAAAACCCCGTAAGTTTTCACCTACGGGGTTCATTTTGAAATTACTATGTTTAACTAAAGACTAAATCTGTCTTGTCTACGAGCCTTTTTTCTCAACTCATTTAGGTCACGAAGTGCGTTAGGATTGAAACGCTCTCTCTTAACAACACTAACTAGGTGATTATATTCGCTTTCGCAAATAACCTGACCAACATAACCTGAATTATCACTATTCAGAACATAAGACTTTGGCGCACCGCTACCTGAAGACTGACCCTCGGTATCGAGTGTTGCTTCGAATGTCAATTCAAGAAGTTCCTGAATCTTTTCGTGAACATCGGCAGTCATGTTTTCCTTTGTTTTCTTCAATGCTTTTTCAAGCAAATCAATAACATTGGTTTGATGACTTTTCTTCAAGTCTTCATATGTTTCAGTGAAAATAAGTTCAGAACTTTTGTTCTTCAATTCACTTATAACAGCAAGCGCACCATAGCAGTCACGAATCATTAAGTCCCATACTTGTTCAGCATATGTGAATGATGGGTACTTATCAACAGCAACAATTTCACCGTCAACGAGCACAATTGTACCAATCAGATTCTTTGGACGTTCGAAGTGAGCGATAAACTGTTCCAACTTCTTATCGTACTTGTTGAAGTACTTATCAAGGTACTCGTTAGCATTTGACTCAGTGTCCTGACCTAGCTTACGAATCGCTGGATAGATACGTGAGTATCCATCATGCTTACCGATACTATCGAAAAGCATTTCACGAATCGTAACCGGAATCATACGGAACTCAGAAGTGCCACGGAAGTGACCACCCTGAGAACCCTGAACACAGCCAGCATCGTGATATGTTACGCTGGCATTCTTATTAAGATAACCAGCTTTAATCATACTGTGATTCTGAGCACTCTGCTTTGTCATTACAGCCATCTGTGTTGGCAAAATAACTTCTTTGTTCTCGTTATTGGTGAAATTAATCTCACCATAAGCACGGTTACCTGCTGTCAGAGACGTAAGTGGATTCGCAAAACGAGTATCCAGCGAGTATTCCTTGTCAGTTGTTAGACATACTACTTGCATGTTCATAATTGACTGAACTATGATATTACCATCTCTGTCCTTGACAGGACGGCAACCTTTTAACATTTCTGTAAATTCTCTTGTTACCATGATACTTGTTTTTATACGTTTACACTTATTTTTTTCGTTCTCTTAACAGGTGCAGCTTCGAGAGCAACAACCTGATTTTCCAACCAACGCTTTGTGTCAATTTCCAACAGTCTTGCGGTGATTTGTGGCTGCAATGCGATTGGATTATTGATTGCCATCGTAACGACACTCTCGCCCAATTTTCTCACATTAGAACCCACTTCAGCACCAGTGATTGGTGAAATCTGGAAAATAGGAATTTGACTTCCGGTTTCCGCACGCCAGATTGAAATAACTTCGTTAGTCAATCCATCGTAAGCATTTTCATATCCATCGGTTAAAATGAAGATTGCATCGTAAGGTTTTGCGGTATTCACTGACTTAAGCAATTCAATGAATGAAGTTGCGATATCAGTTGTTTCATCCCGTGTCTTCACGAATGTTGCACAATCTGCTGACTTACCGAGAACCTTTGCAGTAAAATCGGCAATTGCTCTTGGAGTATTCTTTGACTCGTTCTTGTGACCAGTCATTGAAGCACTATCATCTAAGATAACACCGATGCTCTTGTAATGGAAACCATCGATTTTCTTCTTTTCAGCAAGTGCGTTAATCGCCACATTCAATTCCGGTGTGAAACGAGTTTCATATCCGGTCTTGTATAGTGCCAAGAAGTCAGTTGCTTTCTGCAAATCAACGGTCTTTGTCACACCCAACTTCGCAGTTGATTTGGTCTGACGAACCTGCTGGTTCACTGAAGTCACCTTAACGTTCTTACGAACCATTCCCTTCGTTGCTTCTTTCTGAAGGTCAGTACTCCACATTGAATGATACTGTGGATGCTTTGGGCTTGAAACCAAACCAAGCAGTACTTCTTCAGGCACATTGCTAACATTTTTGATGTCAATCTTTGCCTTCTGGTATTCACTCAAAACCGGAAACTCGGTTTCACCGAAATACACACCACTATCTTTTTTAAATAAGAAAAGTAGTAATTTGAATGCACGAAGTGAACCACCATTGTAATATTTCAGGATTGATTCGTTGGCGATTGAAATTTCTTTCTCGTCATTGAATAAACCATCATTGATGATTTGCTTCTGAGCAATTGAAAGTAGGACAGATGTTTTCTTAACACCATATACGTGCTTCAATACATCGGCAATCTTATTACGGTATTTCAATGAATAGAATTCAAGGTTATCCTGACCCCAGATGAAGCCAAGAACAATCTTTCTCATTCTTTCGTTGTTTACTTTTTCATTTTTAAAATCAACAAATAAACGCAAAACATATGGAAGACCGTTTTCTTCATTCAGGTTCTTCAAAGCACTAAGGATTGCCTTATCACTCAAACCATTGTCATACCAGTCGATTGGGTTCACGATATTACACGCTCCACCTCTTGAGGTATTCTTGAATTCATTCAATAACACCTCAGACACGAATCTACCTGTTGCTCCTTTTTGAGTCGCAATGATTAGTGGAAGTTCTTTTGAAAGCTGATACTGGCTTTTTATCGCTGTACGAATAGCTTTCATTTGTTCGTCTTTGCTATGGTAATAAGTAGCACTGCTCTTAGAACCACTTGCAATTGTCAAACCATCGATTAGCGTCTGCTTAACCGTGCTCAACATCTTCTGTGTTAAAACCAATTTTTCCATAGTCTACAATTTATTTATATAATCATTAATTTAATGCCTTTGGCATATTTTTTACTCTCTCCAGAAAACCATGTAGATGTTCTATTGCCATCCTATTCTGTTCTTCTGTCTTTTTACCACCCTTATTAAAATAAAGGGTTTCAACAACTGTGGTCACTCCCTGCAACATCAAACTCTGCTTCTCTTCCTGAACCTCTTGTTTTTTCTTCAGGTCTTCAACCAATGCTTTCAATTCTGTAACCTCACTAGATTTCTCAACACAAAATCTCTGGTTCAACCACTTCAACCCAACTTCAGTTACTCTCGTGGGATAATTAGTAAAATATCCCCTTTTCAAATATTTCGGAAGTGCCCTGTTTTTCTCATTAACAATTTTGTTGAAATACAAAATGTTGTAGAGAGCATTCCGACCAACCTTACCATAATAATCATTAAGATTAAGTATGCTTGCTGTCTCACCCATTGTATACAGCATTTCTGGTTTTCTTGCCAGTTCTTCCTTAAGTGCTCTAAACTCTTTTTCTTTCTGAATGAAATAGAGTCGTGCCTCTTTTCCCTTTTCATTGTTTTGAACCATCGCAAGCTCTTTTGCGCAGTCCATTGTTATAGCATATTCAATCCTATAAACCCTCTCTGCGCCTTTCGTAGTCAACTCCCCGTTTTTGGGGAGTTGGATTCTCCCACCATTTTTTGCGAAGAAAAGACACGCAAAATCAAGGTCTTCAACAAACCCATATTTTTCTACTCTGTCCTTAAACCAAGTGGAAAAATCTTTACGTACTCCAAGGAACGCATGTAAATCTCTAGCACTTACAACTGGATTTCCAGTCTTTTTGCTTCTTCCGATTTTAATAAGTTCTTTCATATCAGACTTTTTTGAATTGATAATATCCAAATATAGGAAAAATTTCAATACGAATAACTTCTTATACGAAACAATTTTATTAATGTTACAAAAAAACAAAAAAAAAGGGCGAGTTCAATGTATTAATACATCGAGTTCCCGCCCACTTTGTTGGAATTACTATTCTTCTCTATAAGGAGAAGAAGTTTAGTTGTATTTCGGTAGTTTGTCCCACCTCTGCATGGGTGGGATTACATGTTTCAATTACTGTATACACAA
>Ga0307379_10005046_pt1 | contig 18565 bp, 17 predicted proteins | sample UN2MG_FD_202237 | JGI IMG/M metagenome (GOLD analysis project Ga0307379, IMG submission 202237) | Soil microbial communities from Risofladan, Vaasa, Finland - UN-2 | ecosystem: Environmental > Terrestrial > Soil > Coastal area > Acid sulfate soil | place: Finland: Risofladan, Vaasa | collected... | reverse complement strand
TAGTGACGCACACTACCTCTTTGTATATTTTGCCGATATTGTTCCAGTTATTCGGGCAACTTTACCAGGCAAACACATGTAGTGCGAAGCTTTAGCCTCGCCCAAACCCAGCCACGGGCAACCTTAAAAGGTCGCACTACATTCGTTGGATTAGTAGCGTCCTTTCATCTCCTATCAAGTGTCACCCATCTATCTGAACCAGATCACTATGTCTTGGACACCGCACACCAGAAACTTGACAAAGCTCAAAAAGATACTTACAATATGCCACAATTGAATATAGCAAAGGCTGAGAACAGGGCTAGTATGCCTTAAGCGAAGCTACAGAGAGTCAGGGAAGGTGAAAGCTGATGCTGACGCAAAGGTTGAATGGACCTGGGAGCTGCAAACCGAAAGGCTGGTTGAACCAGACACAAGTAGGCTTTGACGCAAGGGTAGCGTTATCACAACCCAGGGTATCGCTCTAGTAACTTGGAGCCGTACCTGAAAGAGATGGTCTGAAAGACCAACAAGGGTGGCACCGCGAAGGTTAAACCTCTCGCCCCTTAGGCGAGAGGTTTTTTAATTGGCATACTAGGGGAATTATATGTACTATCCAACGTTAGACGAGGTTAAGAAGCAGAGGCAAGATGGCAATCTAGTACCGATTTACCGCGAAATCGTTGCTGACCTAGAGACGCCGGTGTCTGCTTTCCTGAAGATTAATCGTGGCGGCTATTCCTTCCTTCTGGAAAGCGTTGAGGGTGGTCAACGGCTAGCTCGTTATAGTTTTATTGGCACCGAGCCGTATACAGTGCTAACCACCAGGGGCGAGGACAAGACTGACCCTCTTCCACTCATCGCGGGTGAATTAAGCAAGTATAAAATAGTACCAGTTGACGGTCTCCCCCGGTTTGTTGGCGGTGCCGTGGGCTATCTTGCTTACGAAACGGTGACTCGATTTGAGGAGCTCCCCTCCCCAGACCACAACCCCCTGGGAATACCTGAATCGCTATTTATGTTCGTAGATACCATGCTTGTCTTTGACCATGTAACCCATAAGATTAAGGTTTTGAGCCTCGTCAATCTTGACGGGAATATAGAGGAGGCATACCAAAAAGCAGTAGGCAAAATCGATAACCTCGTGGATAGGCTGAGCCAACCACTCAAGCCAAACCAGGACACAAAGAATACTCCCCACCCTGCAAGCAGTCATAAGGTATCCTCAAACTTCTCTAAGGAAGAGTTCGAGGCCAGCGTGCTTAAGATAAAGCAGTATATCACCGCTGGCGAAGCCATTCAGGTGGTCTTGTCTCAGCGCCTGGCCAAGCCTACTGAGGCTACCCCCTTTGAAATCTATAGAGCACTGCGCACTATTAATCCCTCTCCCTATATGTTCTTCCTCGATTTTAATGACTTCCATATCATTGGAGCTTCTCCCGAGATCCTGGTGAGAGTAGAGGATGGCGCAGTAATGACCCGTCCCCTGGCTGGAACCAGGCCAAGGGGAAAGAGTCCGGCTGAGGATAATATGCTGGAGCAGGAACTCCGTAGTGACGAGAAGGAGCGTGCTGAGCACATTATGCTGGTGGATTTGGGGCGCAATGACATCGGGCGCGTCAGCGAGCCTGGCTCAGTTGAAGTTAGTGACCTTATGAGTGTTGAGCGTTACTCTCACGTCATGCACCTGGTTACTCATGTGCAGGGTAAGCTAAGGGGTGACATGACCGCTCTTGATGCTCTGCAGGCTTGTTTTCCAGCGGGAACGGTATCCGGAGCACCCAAAATCCGAGCGATGGAAGTAATCGCTGAGCTTGAGCCTGAGAAGAGAGGGGCTTATGCCGGAGCGGTAGGATATTTCTCCTTCTCAGGAAACATGGACATGGCTATAACCATAAGAACTATGGTAGTAACCAAAGGCATTGCCTATGTGCAAGCAGGGAGTGGAATTGTCTATGATAGTGTGCCTGAGCGCGAGTATGAAGAGAGTATGAATAAAGCACGCCCACTATTCAAAGCTATCCACCAAGCAGAAAACCCAGACATGTTACCCGGGAGTAGTCATGCTGTTACTGATTGACAATTACGACAGCTTTACCTATAACCTTTTCCAATACCTGAGTGAGCTGGGGGAAGATGTAGTGGTGATACGCAATGATAAGACCACCCTCAAAGAGATAAGTGAGATGAAGCCTCAGCGGATAGTCATCTCTCCCGGACCATCGACACCACTACGTGCTGGCATATCCAACGAGGTCATCAAACATTTTGGTACTACCTTACCAATACTCGGCGTCTGTCTGGGACATCAGTGTGTTGGTTATAGCTATGGTACCACCATCGGCCCAGCAAAAGAAATCATGCACGGCAAGTCATCTTTAATCTATCATAATAATACCGGTGTTCTTCATGGGCTTCCTAACCCCTTCACTGCCATTCGGTACCATTCACTGGTGATACTACCTGATAGACTTCCCGACTATCTGGAGATAACAGCCTGGACTGAGGATAACACTATCATGGGAGTACGCCATCGCCAACATCCAGTAGAAGGTGTGCAATTCCATCCAGAGTCTTTTATGACCCAGGCAGGAAAGGATATACTCAAGAATTTTTTAGCTAAAAGGAGGAACACTCCATGATTAAGGAAGCTATCACCTTACTGGTCTCAAGGCAGTCCCTTACCATGGAACAGGCAGGCGAGGTTATGGAAGAGATAATGCAGGGCAAGGCTACCCCGGCTCAATTTGGTGCCTTTGTCACCGCACTTAGACTCAAGGGAGAGACAGTTGATGAAATTACCGGGTTGGCTAAGACGATGAGAGCTAAAGCTATCCCGGTGACCGTTGCCGAGCCAGCAGTTGATACCTGTGGCACTGGCGGCGACGGTTTGGCCACCTTCAACATCTCTACGGCGGCTGCACTTGTCGCTGCCGGGGCTGGGCTGAAGGTAGCCAAGCATGGCAACCGCGCCGCCAGCAGCCAGTGTGGTAGCGCTGACGTACTGGAGGCTTTAGGCGTCAAGATTGACCTTAACGCCGAACAGGTGCAGAAGTGTCTGGGGGAAGTGGGAATAGGTTTTATGTTCGCTCCGACATTTCATCCAGCGATGAAATATGCGGCGGCTCCACGGCGTGAAATTGGAATTCGTACTGTGTTTAATATCCTCGGCCCACTTACTAATCCCGCAGGTGCCAAGGCTCAAATTCTGGGTGTAGCCGATGACTCACTGGTAGAGAAGCTAGCCCTGGTGTTGCAAAGTCTGGGCAGTCACCATGCGCTAGTAGTCCACGGTAAGGATGGTTTAGACGAAATCACGCTCACCGGAGAAACTCAGGTATGCGAACTCAAAGATGACCATATTCAGAGCTATTCTATTACTCCCGAGGATTTTGGCTTTTCCAGAGCCAGCCTGGATAGCCTGAGGGGTGGCACTGCTGCTGAAAATGCCACCATGCTGCGTAACATCCTAGCTGGTACCCTGGGCCCTCAGCGAGATGTGGTGTTGATGAACGCCGCTACTGCTCTGGTTGCTGGCGACAGGACACCTTCACTTGAAGAGGGGGTAGATTTGGCTCAAGAGGCAATAGATAGTGGTCAGGCCCTGGCCAAGCTGGAACAACTAGTCAGGTTTAGCCAGGCATTGACCTGAGGAGTATAGATGATTCTAAGCCAGATAGTAAGAGATAACCTTGAGGAACTTGAGGCTAGGAAGAGAAGTTTCCCTTTAAAGGAATTACAAAAGGTGGCACTGGAACAGCCTCCGCCTCACGACTTTGCTTCCGCTTTGCATGGCCAGCATATCCAGCTTATTGCCGAGGTCAAAAAAGCATCGCCCTCAAGGGGTGTTATTTGCTCTGATTTCAACCCGGCGGAGATAGCCCAAACCTACGCTAGTAGTGGAGCTTCGGCCATATCGGTATTGACTGAGGCTCGATACTTCCAGGGCAGCCTTAACCACCTGAGAGACATCAAAGAGGCATTGGGAAATGGAAGGCTACCCCTGCTCAGAAAGGATTTCATTCATGACCCTTATCAGGTATACGAATCCCGGGCTTACGGGGCTGACAGCCTGCTACTCATTGTAGCTATCTTAAGTCTCGAAAAGCTGGAGGAGCTACTCAGCCTGAGTCACCAGTTGAACATGAACTGTCTGGTGGAGATACACAGCGAGAATGAGCTTGAAATTGCGCTGAGTAGCAGAGCCAGAATCATCGGCATCAACAACCGCAACCTCAACACCTTCTCTGTTGACCTTACTGCCACACAGCGTCTGCGGCCGCTTATCCCCTCCAATAAAATAGTGGTCAGTGAAAGCGGCATAAAGAATCGCAGTGATATGGAAAAGATGGAAGAGTGGGGTGTTGATGCCGTTCTCATTGGCGATGCCTTAATGTCTGCACCTGATATAGCAGCTAAGATGAAGGAGCTATTGTGACTAAGGTCAAGGTTTGTGGGCTGTCTGAGATAGAGCATGCTCTGGCAGCAGGTAAAGCTGGGGCCGATTTCTTAGGATTAGTCTTCGCACCAAGTAAGCGTCGAGTCTCTCTGGAAAAAGCACTGTCGCTAGTGGAAGCAGTTCACAGTCTAAGACCTCGGCCAGCAATAGTTGGCGTTTTTGTCAATTCTCCAGTTCAGGAAGTTAACCAAATTGCTGATTCCTGCCAGCTGGATTTGGTTCAACTCAGCGGCGATGAGACCCAGGAGTACTGTCAGCAAATCGAAAGGCCAGTGATAAAAGTGATTCACGTATCTCGTAGGTTCTCAGCAGAGGAACTTCTTACCCATTTAGAAACCAGCCAACTGAGACCGGGCTCCAGGTCTCCTATCTACCTCCTTGATACCCTTGTTAAGCATCAACACGGCGGAACCGGTCAGTCATTTGCCTGGGAAATAGCCAGAGAGGCGACAGCAAAATTTCCAGTGATTATTGCCGGTGGACTTCACCCCAAAAATGTAGACCAGGTGGTGGCTCGCTTGAGGCCCTGGGGAGTTGATGTTTCCAGTGGGGTCGAAACCGATGGAGTCAAAGATGTTGAGAAAATCAGATGTTTTATCAAGGCAGTCAGGTCAATGCAGTAATGTGCTGGATTATCAACACCGAGGAGAAGTGAGTAAATGCTTGTGGTTATGAAAAACGAGGCTACAGAAGAGCAGGTGCGAGGAGTTATTCATGAAATAGAGAACCTGGGGTACCGTGGCATTCCAATTCCAGGTGCCGAGCGGACCGCCGTTTGCATTATTGGAAACAGGGGGCCGATTGAAGATTCGCGGCTGCTCGCCTTGGACGGCGTAAAAGAGGCCATCCGTGTAACCAAACCATACAAACTCGTCAGCAGGGAGACACATCCACGGCCTACGGTTATAGCCATTGGTGATGTCAAAATTGGAGGGGAGGAGCCAGTAATAATGGCTGGCCCCTGTGCTGTGGAAAGTGAAGACCAGGCACTCACCATCGCTCACCATGTAAAACAGTATGGTGCCCAGGTCTTTCGCGGAGGTGCATTCAAACCCAGAACCTCACCCTATAGCTTTCAAGGATTGGGGGAAGAAGCACTGAAGATACTGGAAAAGGTTCGTAAGGAAACAGGTTTGTTAATTACGACAGAGGCTACCGACCATACAAATATTGAGCTCATCGAACAATATACCGACATTATTCAGATAGGGGCCAGGAACATGCAGAATTATTCCCTGCTACGCCGGGCTGGTCATGCCTCAAAGCCAATCCTGCTGAAGCGAGGCCTCGCGGCTACAATCGACGAGTGGCTGATGTCGGCTGAATACATTATGTCGGAAGGGAATACTCAGGTCATTTTATGCGAACGCGGAATACGCACCTTTGCTGATAATACACGGAACACCCTAGACATAAGTGCTATACTTTCAATTAAAGAAGTCAGTCACCTTCCTATCGTGGTCGACCCCAGCCATGCCAGCGGCCGAAGGGAATATGTTATTCCCCTGTCAAGAGCAGCAATCGCGGTAGGAGCTGATGGCATCCTGGTCGAAGTACACCATGATCCTCCACATGCCCTTTCCGATGGGATACAGTCCCTGTATCCGGAACAATTTGCCGAATTGATGAAAGAGATTAAGAGAACAAAAGAAACATCATATTAAAATGGCAGAGAACTCGCTGGCATCAGACGGTGTCCTCCACACGGTTGGTGCCTGTCACTTGTGGAGAATAATTTAATATTTGATTCAGGCAGAGGGAGGTATGTATTGCTACCTGACAATAGAGGATACTTTGGAAACTACGGGGGGCGGTTTGTGCCTGAGACCCTGGTGCCTGCTCTGGATAATCTAGCAACCGCCTACAAAGACGCAAAGGCTGACGCTGCTTTCTCGTCTGAGTTTGAGTCACTATCACGTGACTATTCAGGAAGACCAACACCCCTATACTTCGCCGGGAAGCTGACCGAGCACTGCGGTGGAGCCCGGATTTTCCTGAAAAGAGAAGACCTGGCCCATACCGGAGCCCACAAGATTAACAACGCTCTGGGGCAGGGGCTCCTCGCCTGTAGAATGGGAAAGCGGAGAATCATCGCCGAGACCGGCGCTGGACAGCACGGGGTGGCCACCGCTGCCGTATGCGCCATGCTGGGATTTGAGTGCATCATTTACATGGGCGAGGAAGATGTCCGGCGCCAGTCACTCAACGTCTTCCGTATGAGGCTAATGGGCGCTGAGGTAAGGCCAGTCTCCACTGGCAGCCAAACACTAAAGGATGCCATTAGCGAAGCGATGAGAGACTGGGTAACTAATGTCACAGATACCCACTATCTTCTGGGTTCAGCAGTGGGTCCCCATCCCTACCCCTCAATAGTGCGTGACTTCCAGTCAGTAATCGGTAGGGAAACAAGACAACAGATACTCACTAAGGCAGGGCGACTCCCTGACCATATAGTCGCCTGCGTCGGCGGTGGGAGCAATGCAATCGGTATTTTCCACCCCTTTTTGAATGACACGGACGTAAACCTTATTGGAGTAGAGGCAGCCGGGAGGGGGCTAAGCTCTGGAAAGCATGCTGCTTCTCTGGTTGCAGGAGAAGTGGGGGTGCTCCACGGGACAAAATCGTATGTCCTCCAGGATAGTCACGGTCAAATTAGAGAAACACACAGCATCTCAGCCGGACTCGATTACCCCGGCGTTGGACCAGAGCACAGCTATCTCAAAGACACCAAGCGTGCTACCTATGTGGCAGTAAGTGATGAGGAAGCGCTTGAGGGCTTTCAACTGCTATGTAAGACTGAAGGCATTACCCCGGCACTTGAGCCAGCTCATGCTATAGCCTATGCTACCAGGCTAGCAAGCTCGTTAAACAAGGAGCAAATTGTCATTATTAACCTGAGCGGCCGCGGTGATAAAGACATGGATATCGTAATCGAGGCACTGGGAGTGAAGCCTTGAGCCGTATCGCCTCTATCTTCAGCAAGCCAGGGCACAAGGCTCTTATACCTTATGTTACTGTGGGTTATCCCAGCATTGAGACTACCCTGAGGGTAGTTCCTCTTCTTGCCCAAAGCGGCGCTGATATAGTGGAACTGGGGATACCCTTCTCTGACCCACTGGCCGATGGTGCTACCATACAAAGGGCAAGCTTCTGTGCCCTACAGAATGGAGTTACCCCCGACCTCTGCCTTGAGGTAGCCAGACAATTGAGCAGCAAGCTCAATGTACCGCTGGTATTTATGACCTATTTTAATCCAGTCTTTAGATATGGCCCTAAGGAATTCTGCAGTGCCTGCACCAAGTCAGGCATTGATGGCTTAATCATCCCTGATTTACCCCCAGAGGAAAGCGGAGAGCTTGAGTCTATCACTCGAGGGCATGACCTCGACTTCATTTATCTACTTGCTCCGACCAGTACCAAAGAGCGCATCAAGCTGGTGGTCGAAAGGTCTCAGGGGTTTATCTACCTGGTCTCAGTAACGGGGGTTACCGGCGTTAAGGAGAAATTGCCAGCAAATTTGGAGGAATTTGTTACCAGGGTGAGGACAACAGCCACCCAACCACTCTGTGTCGGCTTTGGAATATCCACCCCGGAGCAGGCAAGGCGGGTAGCCCATGTAAGTGACGGCGTGATTGTTGGCAGCCGGATAATTCAGCTTATGGAGGCTGATGACAGCTTGCTGTCAGTTGACAACTTCATAAAAGAGCTAAGATGCGCTCTTGACGAGTCACCTCTCTAACCCAGAAGACTAACGGGTAATAAAAACTAGCAAGCAGTGAGCGAGAATAACTGTTTCTGAACGAGCTCAGCGGGAAAGCGAGGGTGTTTCCAGTGTGTAATCGCCCTTATCATGAGCGAATATATCTTTAAGAGCCAGGGTACGCCCGGTCTGAATAGAGGTAAAACCATATTTCCTGCGGATACGGTCGATAGCTCTGTCCAGATGCTCCAGCCGTTGTGGCATTGAATCAAGCATATAAAGCTGTTTGCCATCGCTAACCAGGTTCGATACTTCAACGCCGAGGAGACGCACCAGCTTCTGCTTCCCTGCCAGAGCCCTGTCAAGCAGCCGAACAGCTCCAGCAAAGATAACTTCATCAGCATCAGTAGCTCCCTCAGAACTGAGGCTGCGAGAAATAGTTTCAAAATCAGCATATCTTAATTTCAGCTCTATGCTTCTGGCTCGCTTATTCTGGTGGCGCAGCTCAGCGCCGACCCGTTCGCAGAGATAACGCAGGATAGCCTGAAGAAGCTGCCTGTCTAAGGTATCTTGAGCAAAAGTGGTCTCCCGGCTGATAGATTTAGCCTCACCGGGTGGCTCAACTTTTCGTTCGTCTACACCATTAGCGTAACGATGAATCGTCACTCCTACAAAACCAAAGCGACTCTTAGCCAGCTCAAGCGGCAGAGCCGCCAGTTGGCCAACAGTAGTTACCCTCATCGCTCTCAATGCTTGCTCCGTTTTTCTACCCACGCCGGGCAACTTGGACACGGGTAGAGGCGCCAGGAAGCCTTTCTCCTGCCCCAGAGCCACCTCAATCAGCCCATCTGGCTTACCCAAGTCAGAAGCAATTTTAGCCACCACCTTACAACTCGCCATACCAACCGAAGCAATCAGGTTAAGCTCTTTCTTGACACGCTCTTTCATGCTTGAAGCTAGCTGGTGAGGAGAGCCATAAAATTCACAACCAGTGACATCAAGATAAGCCTCATCCAGCCCTACCGGTTCCAAGCAGGGGGAGAAATCAGCCAAAATCGTCATAAATTTGGATGAAGCGTCTCGATAGCGGGAGAAACTACCCTGGAGGAAAATAGCTTGAGGGCAGAGACGATAGGCTTTGGACAGAGGCATACCAGCTCGGATACCAAAGGAGCGGGCTTCGTAAGAAGCCGAAGCTACTACGCCACGGCGGTCAGGTTGGCCACCAACTACCATCGGCCTGCCACGAAGCTCTGGAGCAAGCGCCTGCTCTACAGAAACAAAGAAGGCATCTAGATCAACATGGAGAATAGAGCGAATCATAATTCAATGACAATTGTAAACTAGCTGCAGAAAGTTAACAAGGTAAACTTCAACACAGAGGTTGTTTATTCATCACCTTGAGCAGGGTAATGAGCGAGGCTAAAGCCTCGCACTACATGTTATCCCCCTTCACCTTGTGTCGTTGCGAGGCACGAAGTGCCATGGCAATCTCGGTGGGGTTGTGGTGAGAGCTTCATTTCCCCTCACCCCTGTCCGCCGAGGTTGCTTCGTCGCCCACGCTCCTCGCAAAGACAGTTGTATTGGCAAGCTTTACATCTCGTCTTCTAGTTATGATAATTATCAGGTTAGCGACCAATCCGGCTAACTAAATCATTAATCCCATCGCGCAGTTTCTGAGCACTGCGCCGGGCAGCCTCAGCAAAGTCTTTTTCCCGAGAAGCATAGAGAATTTGCCTCGATACAGCGATAATCGCTTTCTCTCCACGACCATCAATCCCGTATTTGACCGCCGAGGCTAAGCTGCCACCCTGAGCCCCGATGCCCGGAATGAGCAGCGGCATCTCGGGGCATAAGCTACGAATCTGCTTCAACTCCTCAGGATAGGTAGCCCCCATCACCAGGCCAATGTTGCCATGAACATCCCACTCCTTAGCTTTTCGAGCCACGGTTTCATATAGAGGCACATCCTGAGCATCAACCAAGCTCTGAAAATCTACCGCCCCCGGGTTAGACGTGCGGCACAGGATAAAGACCCCTTTATCCTTATACCCAATAAATGGCTCAACTGAGTCAAAGCCAAGATAGGGATTAACTGTAGCCGCATCGAAGCCAAAGGAGACAAAAAGAGCTTTAGCATAGGCTTTAGCCGTGTTGCCAATATCACCCCGCTTACCATCACCGATTATCGGGATATGGCCAGGTATATGCTCGATGGTGTCCTGTAAAAGCTTAAGCCCGTCAATACCCAGAGCTTCATAGAAGGCCAGATTGGGCTTGTAAGCACAGACCAGGTCGGCAGTAGCCTCAATAATAGCCTTGTTAAATTCCAGGAAGTTAATTTTGGGCACTAGCTCCGGGTCAGGGTCAAGCCCGACACAGAGCAAGCTGTTATTTCGGCGGCTGGCCGCGAGAAGCTTATCAGTAAACTTCATGTATACTCAAGCTGAATTATAGCCTAATAAGGCGAAACAACCAAGCTTTGATAATAAGGTACTTTCAAAATGTAGCGCGGCCTTTTAAGACCGCCTGGAGGTGGGTTGACGGGCAGGGCTAAAGCCCTGCACTACATGTTATTTCCTTCCACCTTGTGCCGTGGCAACCTCGGTAGGGCTGTGGCGAGAGGCCTCGTTTCCCCCTGCCCCCACCGAGATTGCTTCGCTTCGCTCGCAAAGACAATATGTGTTTTTCCAGTTTGCTTTACGAGATGAGGTCACCTGAAGGCAGGTGACTCTCACCCAAAAACTTCCCCCCGTCTTGAGGTAGTAATGTGCTAGTCTAAAGCGGCCTCTTAAGGCAGCTAGGCTTCAACCTACATGTAGTGCGGCCTTTTAAGGCCGCCTGGGGGTGAGTGCTGGGCGAGGCTAGGTTGCTTCGCTTTGCTCGCAATGACATTCCTCGCACTACATGCTGCTACGTGGCTGGTGATATAATAAAACCCTAAATGGACTATCACCAGGCTGAAGACTATATTTTAACTTTTACCGACTACGAAAAAATCCCGGGCATCGCCTATACGGCGGCTAATTATGACCTGAGGCGGATGGAGAGGCTGTTGCAGCCTCTGGGCAACCCACACCTCGGGACAAAAACAGTGCACCTAGCCGGCACCAAGGGGAAAGGGAGCACAGCAGCCATGGTTGCCCAGGCCCTCATCGCTGCTGGCTACAAGACAGGACTATTTACTTCCCCCCACCTCCACACCCTGAGAGAACGCATCAGGATTAACGATACTTTGATTTCCAAGGCTGATTTTGCCACGCTGGTGACAGAACTCAAGCCAATCATCGAGGCGATAAATCGGGAAGCTGCCTATGGTCAACTGACCACCTTCGAGATACTGACAACCATTGTTTTTGCCTACTTCAAGAGGAGCCATGCCAACTTCCAAATACTCGAGGTAGGCTTAGGAGGCAGGCTCGATGCTACCAATGTAGTCAAAGCCGAGGTCTGTGTTCTCACTTCCATCAGTCTCGACCATACTGAAATCTTGGGCGATAGTATTACCCAAATAGCCGCTGAGAAAGCAGGCATAATCAAACCCAAGTGCATAGTGGTCAGCTCCCCACAAGTCAAGGAGGCGACCAAAGTAATCGAGGAGGTCTGCCATCAGCAACAAGCAAGATTGATTCAAGTCGGCAAAGATGTCACCTGGCATAGGACAGGCGGGAACCTGCATCAACAATCCCTGATAGTTCAAGGCGAAACCACCAGATACGACCTGACCATTCCACTGCTCGGTGACCACCAGCTGGAAAATGCAGCCACGGCTGTAGCAGCCCTGGAAGCCTTAGCTCGCTTCGGGACCAGGATTTCGCCCCAGCACATGGCTCAGGGATTTAGACAGATGAGCTGGCCCGGCAGGCTTCAGGTTCTAAGCTATGAACCAATGCTGGTGGTTGATGGGGCTCACAATGCCTATTCAATGAGAAAACTAACTGAGGCTGTAAAGGAATACTTTAAATATAGTAAATGCTTCGTTATCTTTGGGACCTCGTGTGATAAAGACATCGCCGGGATGGCACTAGAACTCAAGCCTCTTACCCACCACATCACCATTACCAGTTCCTCTCATCCCAGGGCAGCTTCTACCTCAATATTGGCTCAGGAATTTACCCGGCTGGGCATTAAAGCAAAGGTGGCTGAAAATGTTTCTGAGGCTTTATCTCAGGCCATGGCTATAGCCGAAAAGACAGACCTCATCCTCGCCACAGGCTCACTTTTCGTTGCGGCTGAGGCAATAAGCTATGGCACCAGGGTAGGGATAGTAAAAGCTAGCCAGAAAAATCAGCACCAGGTGAAGTAACGGCTTCCTCGGGCAGCACTTCGGCAAAAAGCTGCTGTAGCGCCATTGTATGGCTGCAAAGCCCCCATTGAGAGAAGAAGCGACAGGTGCAATGCCACTTACCACCCTTGTAACCTATAGTATAGCTGCTATGTTCGCCTCGAAAATCAGCAGCGAATTCAGAGAGAGTAACACGGTCAGGCTCTTTAGCATAACGCTTGGCTTTTTCAACCTTTCCAATAAGACTTGACTGCATCACAGTACCTCCACAAATAAGTATATAACGATGCCATCAAAAAGTCCATGAAAATGCTCCGCCCGCAATCACAACAAATGAAAGATGCGGTTTGGGCGGGGCTGAAGCCTGATACTACATGTGTTATTTACCAAAAACATATGGACAGACCTGAAGGTCTATCCGCTTCCTGGGGGTAGGGCAAAGCATCTGCTCTGTCTAGCGGCTGGAGCAGATGCTCCAGCCTACCCACTATTAAGACATAGAGCCCTACATTGGATTTTTGGGGCCCACTCGGGCGAGAGGCTTCGAATGATCTGGTTCAGATAGATGGGTGACACTTGATAGGAGATGAAAGGACGCTACTAATCCAACGAATGTAGTGCGACCTTTTAAGGTCGCCCGTGGCTGGGTTTGGGCGAGGCTAAAGCCTCGCACTACATGTGTTTGCCTGGTGAAGTTGCCCGAATAACTGGAACAATATCGGCAAAATATACAAAGAGGTAATGTGTCACTAATCATATGAACGAGTACATCGCCTTGCCTTTATTCCAGTCCGAGGCTAAAATAGAAGGGATTTAGAGAAGGGAAAATGCAAGACGAGCTTGGTGATGCGCTAAAGGGGCATAGTGCCGATTATATCGAAATTCGGCTCGAGGAGAGCCAGGCAACTCGGATTGTTTACCGTGGCGAAAGGCTGGAGGAGATAGGTAAAACATCCAGCCTTGGTGGCAATGTCCGAGCTCTGGTTAAGGGTGGTTGGGGCTTTGTTAGCTTCAACGACATAGCTAAATTACAGGACAAGGTAGAGCTAGCCGTAAAGCAGGCAAGGCTTGTCGGTAAAGAAAACAGCAAGTTCAGCCCAACAGAGCCGATAGTTGATGTAGTAACTGCCGAAGCAAAAAAGGAACCTAGGACCGTTCCGCTGGCCTCAAAAAAGCAGTTGCTCAATGAATATAGCGATATTATTCTGAGCACACCTAAGATTCAAACATCAAACATCGGCTACTATGACAGCCAGAGGAAGATAACTTTTGCCAACTCTGCAGGTGCCTATATAGAGCAGAACAAATTAGACCTCAGCCTGCGTCTAACAGCTATCGCCACAGAAGACGGCCAAGTCCAGCAAATTGGCTTGAGTTTGGGTAGCCAGGGTGACTTTTTCACCATAGAAGGTTTGCAAGGCCAGATAAGGGAAATGGCACAGCGGGCAGTCAGGCTCCTTTCAGCACCTCAAGCAAAAGGGGGCGAATATACTGTCGTCCTAGACCCCGTGCTGGCTGGAGTTTTTGCCCATGAAGCCTTCGGGCATCTGTCCGAAGCAGACTTTGTCTACGAAAATAAGCGGCTGCAAGACATCATGGTCTTGGGGCGAAAATTCAGCGGCAAGCATCTCAATATTATTGATGGTGCGGCTGTCCATGGGCTGCGAGGTAGCTACAAATACGATGATGAGGGGGTCCCAGGGACAAAAACCTACCTTATCCGGGAAGGCATACTTGAAAACAGGCTACATTCCCGCGAAACAGCCGCCAAGATGGGAGAAAAGCCTACAGGCAATGCCCGCGCCCTTAATTACCGTTTCCCACCTATAGTGCGGATGACCAACACTTTCATTGAACCCGGCTCGGTATCTTTCGAAGATATGCTCAGCGACATTAAAGAAGGTATCTATGTAAAGGACTGGTACGGAGGTACAACCAGCCTGGAGATGTTTACTTTCTCTGCCGCTGAGGCTTATACAATTCACAATGGTAAGCTAGCTGAGCTGCTTCGCCCGGTAGTGCTTAGCGGCAATGTCTTTACTACTCTAAGCAATATAGACGCTATCGGCAACGATTTACAGATGAACCAAGGTGGTGGCTGCGGCAAAGGGGGACAATCGCCTTTGCCTGTTTCTAACGGCAGCCCACATATAAGAATCCGCCGTTGCATAGTTGGGGGAAATTAAGTGGAAGAGATTCTATCACAAGCTAGAAAGATAGCTACCCAGGCTGAGGTCTTTCAAGTCTTTTCTAAAAGTACTCCAGTCCACTTTGAAGCCGACCGGTTGAAGCAAATCCAGACCAAAGAAAGCACCAGTACTGCCTTAAGACTTATTAAGAATGGTAAGATTGGCTTTGCACAAGCTAACGGCTCCATCAAACCTGAAACGCTGGTCAATATGGCAACGGAGACCTGTCAATTTGGTGCGCCAGCCAAATTCGACTTTCCCGGCTCAAAGGTTTACCCCCAGATAGATATCTTTGATGCACAAATAGACGAGGTAACTATCGACAACATGGTTGAGCTTGGAGAGCAACTTATAGCTGCGATAAAACAGCATACGCCTGATATCATGTGCGAAGCATCGGTAACCAAGGGTAACGCTTCAGTCCGTATCATTAACTCTGAAGGCGCCAAAGTCAGCTATAACAAGAGCTTTTTTGACCTGAGCCTCGGAGGTGTCCTCATTCAAGATGACGATATGCTCTTCGTTGGCGAGAGCCAGAGCTCATGCCACCCTATCCTCGATTTCAAAACAGTAGCTGAAGAAGTAACCAGGCAGTTAGAGCTAGCCAGGAATAACGTCAGTATATCAACTAGGCCGATGCCTGTGATTTTCACGCCGCGGGGCGTGGCCAGTGCCCTGATAGCTCCCTTAGTGACAGCTTTCAATGGTAAAGTGGTGCTTGACGGAGCTTCACCACTTAAGAATAAACAGGGGAAACAAGTTTTTGACGAAAAATTCTCCCTGTGGGACGATGCTACTCTACCTTATCAGATAGCCAGTTGCCCATGTGATGATGAAGGGGTTCCAAGCCAGCAAACGCCACTTGTTGACCACGGAGTCGTATCACATTTCCTCTATGACCTGCAGACAGCGGCTCTGGCCAATACTCAAAGCACCGGTAATGGCAACCGCCAGGGCAGCCTGCCGACTCCATGCCCAAGCTCCTTGATTATAGAGGAGGGTGACGTTTCCTTCTGGGACATGGTAAAAGATATAAAAGAGGGCTTGATTATAGACCAGCTAATGGGTGCTGAACAGGGCAACATATTAAACGGTGACTTTAGCGGCAATGTTTTACTAGGCTACAAGGTAGAAGGGGGAAAGATAACAGGCAGGGTAAAAGATACCATGGTTTCAGGAAATGTGTACCAGCTCCTAAGACAGCTTGAGGCAATAGGACGGGAGACGAGATGGGTCGGAGGTCTCCTGCGGACTCCCTGCCTCTATTGCTCCAGCCTATCAGTAGCTACTAAGGCAGGATGATAATTAAACGCTCGTGGTGCTAAGCAGTATGAAAGATACATTCAGGCTCTATAAAGAACCACATCCTAAGGCTTGTGACTTGATCGCAGCTTGGCCTGGGATTGGAAACGTGTCACTTATAATTGCACGCTATATAAAAGATAAGCTAAACGCCGAAGAGATTGGAGAAATTGTGCCTTCCAATTTCTTTGATCCAATCGGTGTGATGGTCAAAGACAATATAATAGAAGCCCCTCAGTTCCCAGAAAGCAAATTCTACTATTGGCATAATCCCAACTCCAATAGAGATATAGTCTTGTTTATTGGCGATGAGCAACCCGGTTTCAAAGGTTATGAGCTGGCTAATTGCGTTCTGGATGTTAGTCAAAGGTTCAAAGTCAAAAGGGTATATACCTGCGCCGCAGCTATCGCCCGCATTCACCATACTGAAAAACCACAGGTCTGGGGAGTCGCCACAGACCCAAAACTCATCAAGGTGTTAACAAGATACGACGTCGTTCTTCGCGGTGCACTTCAGATTGCCGGGCTTAATGGCCTGTTCTTGGGAGTAGCTAAAGAGAGGGGGATTGAAGGCATCTGCCTGTTAGGCGAGGTACCGATGTATACTATTCGAATACCCAACCCCAAGGCCTCTTTAGCTGTACTTGAGGTCATGACCAAAGTCCTTGGCATTGACATCAACTTGGCCGAACTTGCCGAAGTGGCAAAAGAGTCAGAGGAAGAAATGAAGAAACTAGCCGCTGAAGCTATGGGGGAGTTCATCGACCACTACACCAAACCTGTGTGGCCACAAGAAGAGGAAGAAGAGGAAGACGAAGAGGAGGAATAGATGGCAGCTGAATTACCCCCCACCAAGCAGCGTATAGCTGAGATCTTTGACTCAAGTAAGCCCCTGGTCAACTCTAAGTTGGCCTACCTGTCCGGCCTCAGTGGTGAAGAGTTAGAGTGCTTAGCGCAAGCTTGGGCAAAAGCAGATGTGGAACGGCGGCATCGAGTTATCCCTCAGCTTGTTCACCTCAGTGAGGTTGACTTTAAACTTGATTTCAGCAGCACCTTGCTTTTTTGTCTCAGCGACACTGACGAGACAATTAGGCTCCAGGCTATTACTGGGCTAGAGGCAGAGGAAAATCAACTACTTATTGCTCCGCTGGTACGTTCACTGAAAGAAGATAGCTCTGCCCAAGTCCGGGCAGCAGCAGCTATAGATTTAGGCAAATTTGCCATGCTAAGCGAGCTGGGCAAGCTGTCCACTTACTATGCCGATAAGGTATACACAGCTTTGCTAGAGGTCTGGAATAATAAGACAGAGGCAGTCGAAGTGAAGCGTCGAGCCCTAGAGGCTATCGCTCCTCTCAACCTGCCACGAGTTAAAGAGCTTATAGAAGAAGCTTATCACAGCAACGATGTCAAACTTAAAGCCAGCTCGTTATACGCTATGGGACGTAATTGCGATTCAATGTGGCTACCCACTTTATTGACCGAACTAAGTAGCGATGCGGCTGAGATACGCTACGAGGCAGCTAACGCCTGTGGCGAACTCGGTGCGGTGGAGGCTGTGCCTCACCTCATAAAGTTGACCGAAGATGAAGATGCCCAGGTTCAAGAAGCAGCTATAAAGGCATTAGGTGAAATAGGCGGTGAGGAGGCCAAGCAAGCACTGCACAAACTAACCAAAAATGCTCAACCTCGAATCCGCCAGACAGCCAAATCAGCTTTAAAGGAGCTCCATCTTTGCGAAGAGCCTCTATCTTTCAAGCTCTAGCCAGACCTCCAACATTAGTTGGCAACAAAGTCAAACTACGCCCAAAACACCTCCAAGATGCCGCTAACGATTACAGTTGGCGCAGGGATGCCGAATTATGCCGCCTTGATGCCACTATCCCCACATTAAGCTCCTTCGAGGAATATTTAAGGAATCACGCTGAAGAGCTGCACCATCCCAGTGGAGGTTACCGCTTCGCCATTGAAACTCTAGACGGAAGACACATAGGCAACTACAGTTATTATAATATAGACGAGGTTAAAAGGGAGGCCGAGATGGGCATCATGATTGGTGACCGGGCTTACTGGAACCAGGGTTACGGGGCTGATGCCGTGCTCACCTCATTAAATCACCTTTTTTCGCAAACCAAGCTGGAAAGGATTTACCTTAAGACCTTGAATTGGAATATTCGGGCATACAAATGCTTTGAAAAGTGCGGCTTCGTCCCCTGTGGACACCTCTTCCGCGGAGACCACAGCTTTATAACTATGGAGATTCACCGCTCAGTTAAACCGCAAAAAGCAAAGTAGGCTGAACCTAAATCATACCCTACTCACCGACTAGCTTGATGCCCAGTGGAGGGCACAGGCTTTGCCACAAGCTCAGTAGGTAAAAATAGGTTTCTTATCAGTGATGATTCTTCTCGCTATAGCCAGTTGGTGGCGGAGGTGTCTGGGAAGGGTAAATAAGGCCTGGTGAGTCAGGCCATCATAGGACCTCAATTTCTTCGATAGTCTGGTCGAAATCCTACGGTCTACTTCCTTAGGAGAGAGCTCTATTGAATTGATACTCTGGGAAGCCGTGGCGAATCCCCACATGTCAACAAAGGAAGGAACATAAACTTGATACGGACAGACTATAGAAAAAACACTTTTTAAGGTGTTTATGA
>Ga0307379_10005044_pt1 | contig 18566 bp, 11 predicted proteins | sample UN2MG_FD_202237 | JGI IMG/M metagenome (GOLD analysis project Ga0307379, IMG submission 202237) | Soil microbial communities from Risofladan, Vaasa, Finland - UN-2 | ecosystem: Environmental > Terrestrial > Soil > Coastal area > Acid sulfate soil | place: Finland: Risofladan, Vaasa | collected... | reverse complement strand
AAAGCCCTTCTATGCCTGCAAGTTTATCCGAGACAACAAGATGTCGGGTAAAATGTTCAACTACTGGACCGAAGGCGGTTTTATCGCCTGGGGCCAGGACCCTGACCCGAACTCGGGTAAAACACCCCTTCGGTTGTTTATGGACGGCAGGGCACAGGCTGCCTATGAGCCGAAGATTTACAGACTTTGGTCGGAAATTATGTCGGGGGGTCAGGTCGCAGCGCAGATTGTGCAAAGTGCCCGTATGAGAAAAAAGAAATTGAGTGCCGCCGATTACCGGAAAATCGGGAATTGGGCAAGCAAGGCGCTTAGAAAACATGATGTCTGGGTGGTCCTTATGCCAGCTGGGGAATTTAACAAACCAATGGTCAAAGGCCTCGAACACGATTTGGACTGGCAGATTGTGTTTATGAATAACAAACAGAAGATGTTTGTCGATATCAAGACGGCTCAGGGCGTAGAGCTTTTCAATGGCATATTCAGCGGGCAGACGGTTTTTCCCGATGAGTTTTCGAAAAACCTTGTTTTGGCCAACAACGCTTTTCTCCTGAGCAAGGAAGAAAAAGACAGTGAAATGGCCTTTGATATAGCCCTGAAGGCATTTGAGTTGAATCCCTCACAGGTTGCTATGCAAATCATACTTGCTGCTGCAAAGTTCCCTAATTTAAGGTCTCGGATTGAGGAGTTCTGCAAAAATTATATTGAGGAGTTTGAACAAGAGAAGGAAATTATTTCGAAACAGGACGGATATCATCACAGAACAGTTGCTACTTCTATAGCTTGTGCTTATTTGAGACAACAGGCTGCAAGACAGAAGGACGTTGAACTTGCGCAATATTATGAAAATAAAAGACGAAGCTACGATGAAGAGTTGAAAACGCTTCAGGAGAAGAAGAGGTGGTAAACCTTTGACGCCGGAGAAGTTGCCAAATAGTGAAGTTGATTCAAACCCGGACTGCCCGGTTTCGGTGAGTGTTTTCTTCCCGTGCTATAACGAGCAGGATAATATCGCGGCCCTGGCGGAAAAAACGACAACTGTGCTTGAGAAGCTTGGTGCCGACTTTGAGGTTATTATCGTTGACGATGGCAGCTCCGATTCCACCGCCCGAATAGCTGAAGAAATCGCGCAAAAAGACGACAGAATCAAGGTCATACACCACGAGAGGAACCTCGGTTACGGCGAGGCCTTGAAGTCCGGCTTCAAAGCTGCAACCAAGGAGCTTGTCTTTTATACAGACGGGGACGGGCAGTTTGATATTAACGAAATGCCGAAGCTGCTTGGGCTGATTAAAGAATTTGACATCGTGAGCTGCTACCGGATAAACCGTCAAGACAGTATCATACGCAAAATAAACGGCTGGGGATGGACCAAGCTAGTCTGTCTGCTGTTTGCTATGAAGGTCAAAGATATCGACTGTGCCTTTAAATTGTACAGAAGGGAGATATTTGATAAAATAAAGATGTCGAGTTCCGGCGCGCTTATCGATACAGAGATTCTGGCCCGGGCCGTTCGACAAGGATACACCATAACACAAAAAGGCGTTCATCATTATCCGCGAACGGCGGGAGAGCAGACCGGAGCAAACTTAAAAGTTATTCTACGGGCTTTCAAAGAGCTTTTTGAACTACGAAAGAAAATTCTAAGTGGCGATTGAGGTGTCTAAGCACGCCGGCCCTGCGCTATGAGTAAAAAAAAAGTAAACCTGTTTATTTACGGTTCTCTGCGTGACCGAAGAATCTTCAAGTCTGTCAGCGGCCTTAGTTTTGCAAAGAAAGTCTCTCAACATAGTGATGAAACACTTCTGGCCGAACCGGCTTTTCTGTCCCATTATCGAAAAGTAAGTCCGGACAATGTTTACTTTTATGCCGTCCCGAATAAATCTTCCAAAATCGAAGGTTTTGTCGTTTACGATGTCCCTGCCGAGGCAATGGACGAAATCGACAGGTACGAGGGGAAAAGATACCGGAGAGAGACCATAAAGGTAAACACCGCAAAAGGTCTCGTAAGAGCACATGCATACCTGGTAAGCCGTGAATCGATGAAGAAACACTTCGGCGACCGCTGGCACGTCAACCTCATCCACGAGCTTTGGCTGCGAAAACGAATTGACAAGTTCCTGAGAAGACACACTCGTCCCGGCGAAAGGACGGCGGACGCCGAACAGGAAAGACAGGCCGACAGAGAACTGCTGGCTACCACTGAGCGAGACCTGGTAATGAGTCACTATCACGCTGACGCCGTGAGTGATTATTACCTTGAGCATGAGCTCGACAGGCCAAGGCCCAGCATAAGGCATTTATATGGCGAGCCGAACGCCCAGCCGTTTGTAGAAAACTATCTCGCAATGGTCATAAAACAAGTCCTGCTCAACCAGCTCGATGAGAAAATCCAGTCTCGCTACCGGTTTGAACTTGAGCACATGAGGACCTCTGAAAGATACTTCAAGCGTTCGGTCAGTCTTCTGGTGGCTTTGGAAATGATAAATTCGAACAGCATGGCGGTTAATCTGATTATTAAACAGGGCCTGGAAACCATGCCCTACAAGGACAATGATATCATCGACTACGTCAAGTATGCCGTCAACGCAACGAAAAGTCTTTTTCACACCCGTGTTGTCAGGGCCCATCTCGAACGAATCCGTTCGAACACCCAGCCCGGTCTGACACCGCTCGGTGCCGAAATCGAATTAAGCAACGTTGGCGCGGCCGCCGTTGAACCGCAGAGAAGTGTACAGAATAAGGTCGATACCGCCTTCGATGGCTTCAGGTATTTTCACGACTTTTGCCTTGGCATACTTTCGTGGAAAGTCGGCGGCTACATCGACGACCACAGCGGCTCCACCGACTTTGATCGCCGAGCCGGTTTTCTCGAGTTGGCACCGGGTAGGCTCAACGTAGCAGGCGAACTCTCAAGGCCCGCCACGGCCGACCCGTGGCTTCTGAACCACCTGATACAAGCTATTGTCCTTTTTTATAACGTACTGCCGCACAGCCTGCATCTTTCTTTTCAGCTTAGAAAAAATCAAATCGGAAAACAAAAACTCCTGCCTCTTGGCTTCGTCAAGTGCCTGCTCGTGCTCGGTGGGGGACTTCGACAAAGAGTCTCAGGAAGGCTCTGGGTATCGAGAATGGGCTATGACGAAATAACTCAGCGTGATTATGGCGAGGAGCTTGTTTTTGCCAGGACCAGCAAACGGCGCTGGTATCTCAGCAGAGACGAGGTAGCAGAAAAAATACCGGCACAGGCGATGGCATATGTTCAGCAGTATAAGTTCATCCGGCTTGAAAAAAGGGCAAATTACGAGCCCTTAATCATGTGTCTTAAGGGCCTGCAGCTTGCTTATAACCCCGCCGACTACTTAAGTGCCGAGCAGTTGAAGGCAAGTGCTAAGTTGCGGCTGGAGTATGAGGAATTAAAACAGTGGGCCGCCGAGCCGACCGAAATCAGGCCGCAAACGATAAGCAGGTTTGTCGCCGTCGTACAGCAGGGTTTGATGAATGAAAGGCACCACAGGCCTGCACACAAACTGCATTATATCGACTGGGCGATAAGCGCCATTGACGTTCAGCTTCGAATGTTCAACCAGAAAATCAAAAACTCGCTCAATGGCTCTTAAGCATTTTCTTCGATTTCCGCCAAAGGCGGTAACTCTTTTTCCTCTTTAGCATGGCTATGCCCAGTTTGCTCATCTGATTATGGTCGAAGGCCAAATCCTCGGGCAGCTTGTCGATATCGAACCATTTGGCTTGGGCTGCGTCGTCGCCGGCTTTTAATCTTCGCTGAGTTGTGGTTCCCATAAAGGCCACGGTGATTTGTCTTCCCCGCGGGTCGCGTCCCAGCTCGCCGAAGGTCCGCACCTGTTCAAGCGGGATTTTTATCAGCCCTGTCTCTTCGGCCAGTTCCCTTGCTGCCGCGGCCTCAAGTTCCTCGTCTATATCTAAAAAACCACCGGGTATCGCCCATTTGCCTTTGTATGGTTCTCCGGCCCTTTTAATCAGCAGCAGTTTGACTTTCCCGCCGAAAAAACCAAAGACCATAACATCCACGCTGACCATTGGCCTGGGCCACCCATATATATATTTGCCTTTTTTTGACATACTAATGCAAATCTCGTTCTCAACGCCAACCGGAGTATCGATACTTAATTTAGTAATTTGATGCACGATAATCAATAATCAATTGCTCAAAATTTCGATTTCGCGTACAATTTTCGGTTGTGTCGGACGACTTTAAGAACATTTTGATAATAAAGCCCAGTTCGCTGGGTGACATAGTCCTGGCCCTTCCCGCACTATCGGCCCTGCGGAGGAACTTCCCCGATGCCGAAATAAGCTGGCTCGTACGGCCCGAGTTTGCACTGCTTATCGAAAACCATCCGCATCTGAGCCGGACAATCCTTTTCGACCGAAGGTTTCTCGGAAAAGCCTGGTACCACCCTCGTGCTTTTGCCGCTCTTGTTGCGTTTGTCCGAAGACTCCGACGGGCGAAATTTGATGCGGTAATCGACCTGCAGGGGCTTTTCAGGACCGCTGTTCTCGGATGGCTTTCAGGCTGTAAGAAACGCCTCGGTATGACCGCCGCGAGGGAATTCGCGAGTCTGTTTTACACCGATAAAGTCATCCAGGATGCCGATTCTATACACTTAATCGATTATTACTTGAAAATAATCCGTCAAATGGGCGCAACAGACACCGCCGTTAACTTCGTACTGCCTGTGGATTCCGCTACCGATGATTTAATTAAGAAATTGTTGGCCGACTACAATGTCGGGCCTGACAAATATGCGGTTTTTGTGCCAGGTTCGGCCCACGCCGACAAATGCTGGCCTCTCGAACGTTTTGCGGCTTTGGCAGACAAAATTTCATCGCAGTACGGGCTTTCAATTGTTACCACCGGTACAATTGCTGAAAAGCCCACCATCGAGAGACTAAAAAAACTGGCGAATGTCCAAATAGTCGACTTGTCAGGCCTTACAAACATCAGGGAACTGGTAGCCTTGTTAAGCGCCGCCAGATTGGTTGTTAGTAACGATACCGGCTCGGGACACATTGCGGCGGCCCTGAACAAGCCGTTAGTTATGATATTCGGCCGCACAAACCCCGCCAGAGTTCATCCCTATGGGCGAAGCAACTGTGTCGCAGCTATTGAACCAAATCAAAGAGGTCTAATAGCAGACAGCACAGACCCTAAACACAACATTAAAGCGGTAAGCTTTGAGGATGTTTACAAAAAAGCATGTGAACAGCTCGAGCAGGCCTGCCGGCAAAGTACCTGATGGTTTTTGTTCTGTGTCACGAACTACTTATCACTTCAACACATCTTTTGCACAGATCAGAATATTTTTCGTCGCTTCCGACGCTGGGCCAGTAGTTCCAGCACCGTTGACATTTTTGGTGGCTGCTTTTCTCTGCGGCAACTTTTGTCTGTCCAGCGGCCCGTTCCAGCTTTACCTCGCTTGCGATACAAAGTGCCGCGAACTGGTCAAGGCCGAAATCTTTCAAAATGGACGATAAATTTTCATCTGAGCAGTTGATTGTAACGGATGCCTGCTGGTTGCTTGCGATTTTCTTATCCTGTCGCAAACCTTCCAGAACCCGCAGGACTTCGTCTCGAAGTGAGGTTATCTTCGACCACTGCGTCTGGTCCTTTTGCCAGTCGATTGACTCATCGGCTTTCGGCATGTCGGCCAGATGCACGCTTTCGAGGTCCTGCGATTTATACTTCATCGCCGCCCAGGCTTCTTCGGACGTATGGACGAGTATCGGCGCCAGCATGCGAACCAAACGGTCGAGTATGGTGTGCATTGCAGTTTGACCGCTTCTGCGCAGCTGACCGTCACGTCGTTCGCAATACATCCGGTCCTTCAGAACGTCCATATAGATACTGCTCATCTCGACGGTGCAGAAGTTGTAAATAAGCGAAAATACTCTGTGGTAAATAAAGTTCTCATATGCCTCGGTCACATTTATGATAAGCTTCTGCAGTTGTTGCATTGCCCAGCGGTCAATCTCACACATGTCATCGTAAGGGACGGTATGCTCTTTCGGGTTAAAGTCATCGATATTGCCGAAGAGGTACCTAAGTGTATTTCTGATTTTTCTGTAGGCGTCCTGTGTCCGGCCTATCAGCTCGTCGTTGCACCGCACGTCCTCCTGATAATTTACACTGGCCACCCACAGCCTTAGAATATCCGAGCCATACTTGGACACTTCCTCCTGGGCATTTACATAATTACCCAGCGACTTCGATTGCTTCATTCCTTTTTCGTCGACCGTAAAGCCGTGTGTCAAGACGCTCTTAAATGGTGCATGTCCTTTTGACCCGAGCGCAGGCAGCAGGGACAACTGGAACCACCCGCGGTGCTGGTCGGAACCTTCGAGGTATAAATCCACGGGCACAGGCCAGCCCACCTTATCGGCGACGCAGTACCAGCTGCATCCTGCTTCGAACCATACGTCGAAAATGTTTTCCTCTTTTTCGAGGTCGTCGAAGCTGAAACCTTCCGGCAGTTTGAAATCCTCACCAAGAATCTCACGGGGTGAATCGATGAACCAACTGTCCGAGCCTTTTTCTCCTATGTGCTTCGATACGGCCAGCACAGACTCTTTGGTCAGTAACGTCCGGCCGTCGGAGTTAACAAAGACCGGTATGGGAAGACCCCAGCTTCGTTGTCTGCTGATGCACCAGTCCGGACGCGATTCCAGCATCCCCTCAATTCGCTTCTGCCCCCAGCTTGGAATCCATTTGACTTTGCTTATTGCATCAAGAGCCATATTACGTAAGTTCTTAGGCTTTCTCCACCCTGAAGTACCTAAAGTAGGTGCACTAAAATCTTTGTCGACACTGATGAACCACTGCTCCGTCGCCCTGAATATCACCGGCATCTTGCTCCGCCAGCAGTGCGGGTAGCTATGTGATATTTTCTCTTCCGACAGCAACAATCCTGACTTTTTAAGATGCTCATTGACCTCTGCGTCCACTTCCAAAACGTTTTTGCCTCGCAGCCAATCCGGGACCGTATCGTCATAGCAGCCGTTATCAAGAACCGGAGAATATGTTTCGAGACCGTGCTTTTGTCCCCCGATGTAGTCCTCGATCCCGTGACCCGGGGCGATGTGGACAAGGCCTGTTCCGTCTTCGGTCGTAACGTATTCAGCCATGATTACCATATATGCATCTTTGCCGGTTGGGTTTTTCTCCACAAACGGGTGATGATACCTAAGTCCCTCAAGCTCACCGCCTTTGACCGTCTTTTCACTGACCTTGTATTTGCCATCTTCCAGACCGCCTGCTGCAACCACCGCCTCAACACGGTCACTGACCACCACCGAAACAAATTTTGTCCCATCTTTTTCGTAGCTTATGCTCTTGTAATCCAGGCGTGGATGGACTGCCACCGCCAGATTCGCAGCGAGCGTCCATGGCGTTGTCGTCCATATCATAAAACAAATCTTCGAACCTTTGGCCTGGTTTTGTTCGACAAGACCTAATTCGACAAGGCGAGTGATACTTTCGGCGGCGACGGGGAAATTGACAAAGATACTCGGCGATTCGATGTCCTTATATTCCAACTCCGCTTCGGCCAGCGCGGTCTCACAGCCCACCGACCAGTGTATCGGCTTTAACTGCTTGTAGACCAGGCCCTTGGCGACGAGCTCAGCGAAAACCTCCATTATGCCGGCCTCGTACTGTGGTTTAAATGTCAGATACGGATTTGCAAAGTCACCGAATATCCCCAGCTCCTGAAATTGTTTGCTCTGTACTTTTACATACTTGCTCGCGTATTTCATGCACTCTCTGCGGATATCCAGTTTTGGCTTGCCTCTCATCTTGTTGCCAAGTTCGCCGACGACTTTTGATTCGATTGGCAGACCGTGACAGTCCCAGCCCGGCACGTAAGGGGCGTCAAAGCCGGTCATCGTTTTGTACTTGACCACAAAGTCCTTGAGAACCTTGTTTATTACAGTCCCCATGTGAATGTCGCCATTGGCGTAGGGCGGGCCATCGTGGAGTATATACAGCGGCGCTCCTTGTCGTGCCTTGCGTATTCTGTCGTAGATATTGTTCTTCGCCCATTCTTTTCGAAGCTGGGGCTCACGCTGAACAAGGTTCGCCTTCATTGAAAAGCCCGTTTTCGGCAGGTTCAGCGTATCACGATAACCTTTTTTCTTGTTTTCCGACATCTAAGAAATCCCTTAAAAACCTTATCGAATCACGTATGATAAATTTTCTAACTAATGTTGTCAACATCGTTCCATTTGTCGACCCAGCCAAAGCAGCTATTAATCTTTTGCTCTTTCCTCTAAGACATAGCCTATATTTCCAAAACAACACCCAATAAAAAAGCCTTCCAGAGTTTGCCGCCCTGGAAGGCTTTTAATACTCAATATAGCTTTCTCAGGGCAGTTTTATTTTCTCTGCAATAATTATGATAATCGCGATGTTAATTTCTTTATTCATAATATCCAAACCAGAGCAATACGGTTAAAAAATCAGTAATATTACCTATCATAATACTCGGCTGATGTCAAGCTAAGGTTTAAAAAAACCGCCCTACAGGTACCTCTTCGGTCAAAGTTTCATCATATCAGCGGCACGTAAAAGCAGCAAAACCGTTGGAATTTGGTCACTAAAGCAATATACTGTTGACGGAGATACCGATATGTCCGAAAACAACAGCATTGAAAATGGCCGGCCTGACAACATCAATCCCTGCGGATATTGTCAGGCAACTAAAAGCCTAAGGTTATATCCGACCGAAAGCATCTTCGGTGACAATTTCCATATTAACCGCTGCCTGAGCTGCAACGCAGTTTTTCCGGCCCCGAGACCGACACCGAAGCAATTGGAAACTGCTTACGACGACTCCTATTATGGTCAGGGACAGCAGAAATTTACCGCATACATTGAAACCGTTCTGGATTGGTTCCGGGAGGGGAGGGCACGAAAGGTCAACAGATATGTTAAGCCGCCGGCGAAAGTGCTCGATATCGGCTGCGGCAACGGCAAATTCCTCGGCAACCTTATTAAACGCGGCTTTGAGGGCTACGGTATCGAACTGTCCGGCAGGGCGGCCGAAAGGGCAAAGCTAATCCCGGAACTCAACCTCACTATTGGGCAGCTCCGGCCCGATACGTTCGAAGAAAATTTCTTCGATGTCATCACAATGTGGCACGTCTTCGAGCATATGGAAGAGCCCCGAAACACGCTCGATATTATCTGCAAAATATTGAAACCGGGCGGCTACCTCATGATGTCACTGCCCAACATAGACAGTCTCCAGAGCAGGATATTCGGCGGCAACTGGCTACACCTTGACCCGCCGAGACATCTGTTCTTTGTCGGCGCTGCCGATTTGATTTCAAAAATGAAAGATTTCGGGTTTGTTCTCGTCAAGCAGCGCCATCTCTCTTTGGAACAAAATCCCTTTGGCTTCCAGCAGAGCCTGCTTAACTGTGTTCTTTCCAAAAGGGACGTTCTCTTCGAAGCACTGAAAAACAATAATACTTACACAAAACAATATTCTGAATACAGCATTCTTTTGCAAAAATTATTCTATGTAGCCACTTTACCGCTGTTTGTGCTTTTTGCCGTGCTTGAAGCGTCCCTTAAAAGAGGAGGGACAATTGAGATGATTTTCAGAAACCAAAATCCATAGTTCTCTGTTTTTGCCATACGGCGGATTTGTTATTTAAACGGAATCCGGTATAATAACCGACTATATAACTGTTATGTACAAGGACAAGAAAGTCATCGTGTTCATGCCTGCTTACAATGCCGCCCGCACTTTGCGCAAAACATACGATGAGATTATGGCTCAGGAGATAGTTGACCTGGTCATAATCGTCGACGATGCCAGCAGCGACGAAACCGTTCGAATTGCAAAAGAGCTTCCCCGGACAATTGTACATACGCACTCGATTAATCGGGGCTACGGAGCAAACCAGAAAACCTCTTTCAGGCTGGCGCTCGAGCAGGGCGGTGATATTATCATCATGGTCCATCCCGACTATCAATACACGCCGAAGCTGATTCCTGCGATGGCCTCGATGATTGGAAACGGGCTGTATCACTGCGTGCTCGGCTCGCGCATCCTCGGCGGATACGCCCTGAAAGGTCACATGCCGTGGTGGAGGTACCTGGCAAACAGATTTCTTACGCTCGTCGAGAATATAATGACCGGCGCGAAGCTTTCCGAATATCACACCGGCTACCGGGCCTTTTCCCGGCAGCTTCTTGAAAAGCTGCCCATTGACGCTGATTCCGATGATTTTGTTTTTGACAACCAGGTGCTTGCTCAGGTCCTGTGGCTGGGTTACCAAATCGCCGAAGTCAGTTGTCCGACAAATTATTTTGCCGAATCTTCCTCGATAAACTTTCGCCACAGCGTCAAGTATGGTTTGGGCTGTCTTGCCACGACTATAAAATATCGCCTGGCCAAAATCGGTTTGATTAACTCAAAGCTGTTTCCCCGTTGATGGCGCAGACCTCTAACAAACTGTTGGGCCTTTTAATCTGCCTGCTTCTGGTAATCGCAACAATAGTCGCCTTCGAGCAGGTTCGTTTGAGCGACTTTATCGGCTACGACGACCCTTTTTACGTAACAGAAAATCCCAATGTTAACGATCCGGAGAGGCAGTCTATTCTCCGGGCCTTCACCACCACCGATGTTGCAAACTGGCACCCGATTACTTGGCTAAGTCACATGCTCGATTGCCGGCTTTTCGGTCTTGAGTCTGCATGGCATCACATCACCAACCTTGTCCTTCACATAGCGAATACCCTGCTGTTGTTTTTGGTCTTAAAATATATGACCTCCAGTGTATGGCCGAGCGTTTTTGTTGCTGCCGTTTTTGCTCTTCATCCTGTACACGTCGAATCCGTCGCCTGGGTATCCGAACGAAAAGACGTCCTTAGCGGTTTTTTCTGGATGCTTACTATGGCAGCTTACCTGAACTATGCCCGGAAACCCCGGCTGGGCAGTTATCTGCTGGTGTTTTTTGCTCTTGCGTTTGGCCTGATGGCGAAACCAATGCTTGTGACCCTTCCCTTTGTACTGCTTTTACTCGACTACTGGCCGCTGTCTCGCTTTAGCCGGGCTCGAAAAAAATCCGACCCAACACAACGTGACCTTCAGGCTGAAAACATGAAATGTCCCCAATACCCGGCTCTGCGTCTGGTGGCCGAAAAGGTTCCCTTATTGGGGCTTGCCTTAATTTCAAGCATCATTACCTACACTGTTCAGCAGACCGCTGGGGCCATGAATCTGCTGGAAAATTACTCCGTCAAATTGCGCATCGCAAATGCCCTTGTGGCATACCTTCGCTACATAGGCAAAATCTTTTACCCGCGTTCCTTGGCGGTCCTGTATCCTCATCCGGTTGGCAGCCTCCCCGCTTGGCAGCCTGTAATTGCCCTTGTCATACTCGTGTTTATCTCAGTTGCAGCGGTATTTCTGGCCCGCCGACATCGGTTCCTTCTCGTGGGCTGGCTCTGGTATCTTGGCACGATGTTGCCCGTCATCGGCCTCGTGCAGGTCGGAAACCAGGCCATGGCCGACCGCTATACTTACCTTCCCTCAATCGGTATTTTCATTATTGTCGCCTGGGCAGTCGCCGAACTTGTGAAAAAATTCCAGCTTCCCAAAGTTCTCCCTGCGGTATCCGCCACACTTATAGTTGTTATTTTGGTCATTTGCACAAGAACTCAGGTAAGATACTGGAAGAACAGCCTTACTCTCTATGAACACACTGTTGCCATAACGGAAAACAACTACATAATGCACAATAACTATGCAAGTGCCCTGGCCCGGGAAGGGCGTGATGATGAGGCTGTCAAACATTTCAAACGTGCCATTGAAATCAACCCGCGTTATTTCAGAGCACACAACGGCCTTGGAAATGTCTATCTAAAGCAGGGAAAAATCAATCCGGCAATCGACCATTTTAGCCAGGCAATTCGAATAAAACCGGATTACCACAAGGCGCTTAATAATATGGGTATCGCATTAAAGCAGCAGGGTAAAACAGAATTGGCTATTGAAAAATGGAAGCAGGCCCTGAACGTCAAACCCGATTACGTAAATGCCCACCACAGCCTGGCCCTTGCCATGACTGAAGTGGGCAGATATGACGAGGCAGTTAAACATTTCAAAGCCGCACTGCAGTTAAAACCTGACTGGCCCGAGGCCCATTACAACCTGGCAAGTGCCTACTATCGCCAGGGTAAACTCGGCCTTTCCGTTAACCGATGTGCCCGGGCCCTTAGCATAAAACCCGACTACATTATTGCCAGGGCCACCATGGCATATACTCTTGTTGAGATGGGACAAATCGCCCCTGCGATTGAACAATATTACATTGTCCTTAAGTTCGACCCGGACCATCTTTTTGCCTTAAGGAATCTGGCGTGGCTTTTGGCCACCACCGAAGAGACAGAACTTCGAAATCCAGATACGGCTGTCAAGCTTGCCCAAAGAGCGTGTGAGATTACCGGTTACAGCCAGATAAAAGAACTGGATATACTGGCCGGCGTTTATGCCGCCGCCGGCAAATTCGGCCAGGCTGTAAAAACCGCTCAAAGATCCCTGGAAATTGCAGTCTCAGAGCAGAACAGCGATTTGACCGAGCAGATTCGGGCACGCCTGCAGCTTTACGAAGCCGGAAAAACTGTTCGCTAAATGGGAGGCTTCATGCATAATGCACTGAAAAAACATCCCGGTCTTACGATTGCCTTTCTCTTGATACTGCTTACCGTTATTGCCTTTGCACCTGTCCGGCACAATGGTTTCATAAATTATGACGACAACCTCTATGTCACCCAAAATCCCGAGGTTGCCGGAGGCCTGAATCCGGACTCTGTTGTCTGGGCCTTTACAACCTCCCATGTCACCAACTGGCATCCGTTGACCTGGCTAAGTCACATGCTCGATTGTGAGTTATTCGGCTTAAACCCATTCTGGCATCATATGACCAGTCTTGTCTTTCACATAGCAAATACCTTACTGCTTTTTTGTGTTCTCAATCGGATGACTAAAGCTCTTTGGCCAAGTGCCTTCGTTGCCGCCGCCTTTGCCCTTCACCCTTTGCACGTTGAATCCGTGGCGTGGATAGCCGAAAGAAAGGACGTCCTGAGCACGTTCTTCTGGATGCTGGCTATGGCTGGATATATCCGGTACGTCGAAAAACCGAAACCCTCGAGATACCTGCTCGTAGCGGCCGCTCTCTGCCTGGGGCTTATGGCAAAACCAATGCTCGTAACCCTGCCCTTTGTCTTACTTTTGCTCGACTACTGGCCACTGCGTCGTCTCCGGCGTCAAAGCCTTGTTGAATCCGAGAGTTCTCCTTACAAAAGCGCAGCTGCTCTTAGTTTGATTATCGAAAAAATCCCACTGCTGATAATTGTTATAATTTCATGCGCGGTTACTTATCTGGTCCAGCAGAGCGGCGGTGCTATGAGGCTCGGTGAAACTTTCCCCTTGAAGCTGCGAATCGCAAATGCTCTTATCTCTTATATCAGCTACATAGCCAAGACGTTCTATCCCGTTTCTCTGGCGGTTTTGTATCCTCATCCCGGGGAGAACTTGCCGTTATGGCAGTTTTATGTTTCATTTGCACTGCTGGTTGTCATATCTGTTTTAATAATTCTTTCGGCCCGTCGCAGGGGCTTTCTTCTGGTGGGCTGGTTCTGGTATCTCGGGACCCTGGTTCCCGTAATAGGCTTTGTCCAGGTCGGAGTACAGGCCGTCGCCGACCGATATACCTATGTGCCATCCATCGGGATTTTCATCATCCTTGCCTGGGGCTTCGCCGACCTTGCCCGAAAACTGTCTTTGCCTAAACTTGTCACCGCATTGCCCGCCGGCCTGCTGATTATTGCCATGCTCATATGCACCCGAATGCAGCTGCGATATTGGAAAGACAGCTTCACTCTTTTTAGACACACCCTCGATGTCACCGAAAACAACTACATAATGCATTCCAGTTTTGGCGGCGTGCTCTTTGAAGAAGGACGATTCGACGAAGCACTTAAACACTTTCAGCAGGCCCTGATTATCAACCCGAAATTTGTCGACGCGCGCAGGGACATCGGCATCGTTCTTTTAAAGCAGCAAAAAACCGACCAGGCTATCGCCGCTTTTCAACAGGCTCTGCAAATCAGGGAAGACTGGCCCGAAATTTACAACTATCTCGGCCTGGCGCGCGCACAAAATGGACAATTCGAAGCGGCCGTCGAAGAATATAACCGGGCGATTCAACTCGAACCTGATTACGCCGAAGCTTTCAAAAATCTTGGTATCGCTCTGCAGCAGCTTGGCCGAACTCAACAGGCAGTCGAAAGCTGGCAAAAAGCTATTAAAATTGAGCCGTATAACCCCGATGCGAACTACAATATGGGCCTGGTTACCGCTCAACAGGGAGATTACGAAAAAGCCGCAGAGTATTTTAATAGTGCTCTTGTAACGAAACCTGATTGGCCCGAGGCGAAATATAATTTGGGCGCCGCTTATTATCAGCTGGGAAAATTTGAACCTGCAATTGAAAGCTTCTCTGAGGCCCTGCGCCTTAAGCCTGATTATCCGAATGCTCATCGAAACCTGGCGCTTGCTTTGGCAAAAACAGGCAAATACGAAGACGCAGTCAGTCACCTGAAAACCGCTCTGGCAGCAGAACCGAACTGGGCCGAAGCACACTACGACCTTGCCGGTCTTTATTACCGTCAGGGGAAACCCGAGCTCTCGGCTGAGCACCTTGAGCAGGCCCTTGCCGTTAGGCCGGATTATGCAACAGCTCGCATGACCCTGGCGCAAATTCTCACTGAAATGGGCCGCGTTGAGTCTGCCGTAAAGCACTATTACGAACTGCTTCGTTTTCAGCAAGACAATCTTTTTGCATTGAAAAACCTGGCCTGGCTTTTGGCCACAAGCGAGAAGGTAAAACCCGAATACCCCGGAGATGCCGTCAAATTTGCAAAAAGGGCCTGTGAGCTTACCGCCTATAAACAGCCGGAAATGCTCGATGCCCTCGCTGCCGCTTATGCCGCCGCAGGTGAATTCGGTCCGGCGGTGCAGAGTGCTGAAAAGGCTCTCGAATTGGCTGCTGCCTCCGGTGACGAATCACTTGCAGAAAGTATTCAAAAACGGCTTGAGCTTTACCGTGCCGAGCAGCCGTACCGCTGAGAGTCTCCCTTCCGCTTATTGCCTTGACAGTACCGCCAACAATAAATAAAGTTGTGCTAAATGGCAAAGACACTCTACATAATCGACGGCCATGCGCACATTTACGCTGCTTACTGGGCACCGATGAGACCGCTTACGAGCCCGGCCGGTGAGCCTACAAAAGCCACCTACATCTTCACCACCGTCATCCTGGGTCTTATTCGAAATAAAAAACCCGACATGCTCGTCGTCGCGATGGACAGCAAAGTCCCCAGCTTTCGGACTGAAATTTATGCTGATTACAAAGCGCACCGTCCGCCTATGCCCGATGACATGCCTCAACAGATTGACCTTATCGAGCAAATCCTCGACGCGATGAAAATCCCCATCCTGCGGCTCGAGGGCTTCGAGGCCGACGATATAATCGGCACCCTCGCCAAGAAGGCCTCCAAAAAAGGCGTCGATACCTTCATCTGCTCCAAAGACAAGGACATGCTCCAGCTTATCGACAGGCACACGTTTACTTACGACATAAAAAAAGACCGGCGAACCGACCTCGAAACGATGAGTGCTGAAATGGATCTTTCCCCACAACAGTTTGTTGACGTCCTTGCCTTGCAGGGTGATACCGCCGACAATGTCCCCGGCGTTCCCGATGTCGGCCCGAAAACCGCTCTCGGTTGGATTCAACAATACGGCTCTCTCGAAAAACTCTACGACCACGCCGACGAAATAAAAGGAAAAAGAGGCGATAACCTTCGAGATTCAAAGGACCTTGCCTTGCTAAGCAGAGAGCTTGTCACCATAAACTGTGACACACCCGTTGATATCGACTACGACAACTTCGCTGTCAAAGAACCCGACACAGCAAAGCTTGCTGAAATTTTCACTGAGCTTGGCTTCTCTCGCCTGCTAAAGCAGCTGGACCTAAAACCCTCTGCCGCACCTAAACCACAAGCCCCTGAAATACCCGCCCCCGGAGAACCCGGAGAACCCGATGAGTTGGTCTCTGCCAAAAACACTGCGCACGATTATCAACTGATTGACACATCTGCAAAATTTGAGAAGTTTTTCACTCAGCTAAAAAAACAGAAAATATTCGCCATCGACACCGAAACAACCGCGCTCGACCCGATGCGTGCCGACCTTGTCGGAATAAATTTCTCATGGAAAGCCCGCAAAGCATATTATCTGCCTGTAAGAGCGCCGCTCGGCCAAAAGCACCTGAAACTGGATGCCGTCGGCAAAAAACTTGGCCCTGTATTAGCCGACGAAAAAATCAAAAAAATCGGCCAGAACATAAAATATGATATGCTTATCCTGAAGAATGCGAAAATGCCTATCAAAGGTATTTACTTCGATACTATGGTGGCATCGTATTGTCTCGACCCGCTGCGAAGCAGCAATTCCATGGACAGTCTGGCCGCCGACTTCTTAAATTACGAATGTATACCAATATCCAGTCTTATCGGAAAAGGCAAAGACCAGCTTGCCTTTGATATGGTCGACACCGTCCCAGCCTGCGAATACGCCGCCGAAGACGCCGATATAACCTTCCAGCTTTACGAATATTTCAAAAGCCGGCTCGACAAACAGCCCTCTATTAAAAAACTTTTCGAACAGCTCGAAATGCCTCTTGTCTCTGTCTTAGCAGAGATGGAATACAACGGCGTTTCGCTCGATACAAAACTGCTCAAACAAATGTCGAGCCAAATTGCCGAACAGGTCAATTCCCTCAGGGGCCAAATTTATGAACACTCAGGGGCGGTCTTCAATATCGATTCTCCTAAACAGCTTGCCGAAGTGCTCTTCGATAAGCTCGGCCTCGAATCGCTTCGGATAGGAAAGGCCGGCAGAAGTACCAGCGCATCGGTGCTTGAGCAGCTCGCCGACCAGCACCCTGTCATCGAACTGGTTCTCGAATACCGCCAGTTGGCCAAACTCCAGAACACCTACGTCGACAAGCTCGGCCAGCTTATCAATCCAAGAACAGACCGCGTCCACGCCTCGTTCAATCAGACGATAACCGCCACCGGCCGCCTGAGCTCCAGCAACCCGAATTTGCAGAACATACCCATCCGCACCGAGCTCGGCAAAAAAATACGTGCTGCTTTTATCCCGGAAAGCAAAAACGATTGTATCCTCAGTGCAGACTATTCACAAATCGAGCTGCGCCTGCTCGCCCATTTCTCGAAGGACAAGGCCCTTACCGAAGCCTTTGCCGCCGACCGGGACATTCACGCCTTTGTCGCTTCGCAGATTTACAACGTTCCAATCGAGGAAGTGACCGGCGAGATGCGTTCGAGCTGCAAGGCCGTTAACTTCGGCATCATTTACGGCCAGGGTGCCTTCGGTCTTTCCCGAACGACCGGCATGTCAATAACCGAGGCCGGGAATTTCATCGACGGCTATTTCAAAAGATACGGCTCAATCCGTAAATTTATGGATTTCTGTATCGCCCAGGCGAAAAAAACCGGTTACGCCGAGACTATCCTGAACCGCCGCCGAAAGATACCGAACTTAAGCAACAAAAACGCCAACAAGCGCAATCAGGCCGCGAGGATGGCCGTTAATACCGTCATTCAGGGTTCGGCCGCCGACCTGATAAAGGCCGCCATGATTAGTATCCACGAAAAAATACAGAATGAAAACCTGCCGGTGAAAATGATTCTGCAAATCCACGATGAGCTTGTCTTCGAGTTGCCTGAAAGCCAAGCTGAAAAACACGCAAAATGGATTAGTGAAGAAATGACCGGTGCAATAAAACTCGACGTCCCCCTGAAGGTCGATATAACCTATGGCCCAACATGGCTAACGGACAAATGAAAAACTTCTCCGGTAGCGCTAAGGTTTTCGCCTGTTTTACTTTTCCTCCGTTTTTTCACATACTGAGCCGAGCAGTTCCTTCTCCCAGAACTTGATGTATTGGACTTTGCTGATTTTCTCCGGCAGGTGCCGCTGCTCCTTCCATTCTTTGCCATAGTACGAAATCAGAAACTCACGGGTGTACTTGCTGCCCTCCTCCGAATCCTCCGGAATTTCGCCCTGGTCCTTTGTTTTTACAATCCAGATATCGAGTATCTTGCGCATCCGCTCCATGACCCCGCGCATCTTCGGGTCGTCAGCCAGATTATTTACCTCGTGCGGGTCGTCCGACAAATCATAAAGCTCTTCGGCAGGCCGCGTTTCAGCCATAAATAATTCCTGCTCGGGAGTTAATTTACCCTGCTCGTGCAGGACATCCAGCAGTGTCCAGACCGGGTACCGGTGATACTTATACAGGTTCGCCTGCTTGTAAGGTCTTTCGGGCATAAAGTTGCGGATATACTTGTAGCGTTTCGTCCGCACGCATCTTATCCGATCCACCGTCTCATCGCAGCGGTCGCGGGCAGATATTATATGGTCTCG
>Ga0307379_10005043_pt1 | contig 18567 bp, 18 predicted proteins | sample UN2MG_FD_202237 | JGI IMG/M metagenome (GOLD analysis project Ga0307379, IMG submission 202237) | Soil microbial communities from Risofladan, Vaasa, Finland - UN-2 | ecosystem: Environmental > Terrestrial > Soil > Coastal area > Acid sulfate soil | place: Finland: Risofladan, Vaasa | collected... | reverse complement strand
CCGGCGAACCAGCGAAGGCAAGACCCAACGAGAAGCCACCCGATGCCTCAAACGATTCATCGCCCGACGCGTCTGGCGCCTCCTCGAACACCCCAAACTCGCCGTTGACAGAACATAGAATCATCGCCCCGACAGGTGCGAGGACGGCAGCCGAGGCGAACCGCCGGTTCTGCCGCTGATCCGTCGTCGGCCGGCGGGGTACCGTGCCCTGATGACTGGCGATCGGGCGCAGGGTCTGCTCGTGGCCCTCCGCATCCGTCTTGGGGCGGTTGCCGACGTGTGGTCGTATTCCGCGCTCCGCAGGCTCACCGTTGCGTGGAGCGTCTTCTTCGTGATCGACGCGGTGTCGTTCGTTGCGCTCTCGGTCTGGGCCTTTGATCGGGGCGGCGCTCGCGCCGTGGGCGTGATCGCGTTGTGCCGGTTGTTGCCCGGGGCGATCGCCTTGCCGGTGGGCGCGTGGGCCGCCGATCGTTTCCCGCGGCGACGGGTGATCACGCTGGTGTTCGCCGGACAGTCGGCAGTGCTCGCTGCACTCGTCGTGGCGACCGTCGCTGATTCCTCGCTTGCCGTCGTTGCCGGTCTGGTGTCGGTCAGCGGGGTGATGGCGGCTCCGTACCGTCCGGCGCACCTCGCCATGTTGCCGTTGGTCGCCCGATCGCCTCAGGAGTTGGTGGCCGCCAACGTGGCCAGCGGAGTGGTCGAGGGCGTCGCCCTACTCGTCGGCCCGGTGCTGGCCGCGGTGCTCCTCCTGCTCGGCGGGCCACCAGCAGCGTTGGGTCTCGCTCTCACCGTCGCACTGCTCGGCTGCGTCGTGGTCGCCGGCGTGCATTCACCCAGCGATCCCTCGGTCGTACTCCGACAGGCGAGCGAGGGGCCTTTCGTGGCGCTCACGGGCGGCATCCGGGTGCTGCGTGCCGACCGAGGTCTCGCACTCGTGGTCGGCTGCTTCATCACTCAGCTCTTCGTTCGCGGGGTGCTCAACGTGTTGCTGGTGCTCGCCTCTTTTGACCTCCTCGGTCTTGGTGCGGGCGGTGTCGGTTGGCTGGCCGCCGCGATGGGGGCGGGGGCCACGGTGGGCGCGGCTGTGGCAGTGGGTCTTGCCGGTCGCCGCCGCTTCGGCGCACCGTTCGCCATTGGACTCATACTGTGGGGTGCGCCGCTGGCGATGATCGGACTGGTGCCCACACCAGTGTTGGCGCTGGTAGCGCTTGGCGTCATCGGGGCGGGCAACTCGTTGCTCGACGTGTCGGGCTTCACGCTGCTGCAACGGCTCGGCGACGATCGGGTGCTTGGGCGTGTGTTCGGTGTGCTGTTCACGGCCGGCATCGCGTTCGGCGGCATTGGGGCGATCGTCGCGCCGGCCGCGGTTGACGCACTCGGTCTCCGACTGTCGCTCGTGATGGCCGGGGCGCTACTCCCACTCGTGGCGTTGCTGGCCAGGCCGGGTCTGCGCCGGATCGACGACGCCAGCGAACCGCCGAGCCTGGCGCTGCGCGCCATGACCGCGGTGGATCTCCTGCGAGCCCTGTCACCAACCACGCTGGAGAAGCTCGTCGCCCGCAGCGTTGTGTCGACGGTGCAGAGCAACGAGGTGATCGTGCGCCAGGGTGACCCGGCCGACCGCTTCTACGTCATCGTCAGTGGCAATGTCCAAGTAACCGTCGACGGCACGCCGGTGCGGATCAGCTCTGTAGGCGAGTGCTTCGGCGAGACGGGATTGATGCGGCGTGCGCCGCGCAACGCCACCGTACGCGCCCTGACCGACGTGTGCGTGGTGGCGGTCGACGGGCAGGCGTTCGTGGATGCGGTGACCGGTAACTCCGAGGCGTTCAGTGCGACGGCCCGGGTCATCGACGGGTACAGCTCCGAGGGCCCGTCGCCGGCCCTGCCGTGAGCGCTGGCTCCTCGCCCACATGATCTGTGAGCGACGCTCATCGGGTGTATGGCGGCAGGCCTGCCCGATTGAGGAACCTCCAGCGAGACGGCACGCGGCCACCCGCACGAAGGCCTTCAGGTGGCGAGACCGTCCGCTGCGTGTCCCCCAGTCGGACGAGTCACGGCCCGCATTCAGCGGTGTGCGACTTGGGCCGCGATGTGGCGCGCCTCTCGGTGAGCGGCGCAGGAATACGTGCGCCGATATCGAGTGTCGCCGACCCGGCGACAGCCGAGTTCACCCGCCGTGTAGTGTCGATCCTCTCGAGTCGGGGAAGGAACTGAGCGTGGCGTTTGCAGTCGTGACGACGGTCAAGGTCAACCCGGATTCGATTGACAACCTCGCCGCCCTGTTCGACGCCACCAATCGCGACCTGGTGGCCGGGCACGACGACTGGCTCGGTGCGTGGTTCACCGCCGATCGCGAGCGAGGCGAGGTGACTGTGATCGCTCGATGGCGCGATCCTGCTTCGCACCACGCGCTACGACAGAGCCCGCAGTACCGGTCGACCATGGCCCGCTTCGCGGAAGAGTTCGTCGAGCCGCCGCAAGTATCGATCAACGAGATCCTCGTCGAGATGTAGCTCACCGGACGGCCCGCACTGGGAGAACCGGATGGTGACGGTCTCGACACCTCGATCGGTCGGATGACGAGCTGGGCTGGGCGACGACTGGGTCGTCCTGAACGAGACGAACGACGCAGCAGGATCAGCGGCAATGGCCATGACCCACCATCATCGATGTGTCGGCGAAGGGCACACATGGTGCGCGTCCCGAGCGCTGGGTCAGCCGAGCAGTACGAAGCCTCTTTGTGTCAAGGGGCAATTTCTGAGGCGGTCGGGGCGCGACAGCTCGACCCTCTTGCCTGGCGGCGTGAAGGGTCCTAGCGTTGGTTGTCGGGTCCGGGAGTGACCTGTCCGAAGAGCCGGCTGTTCAGGATGTCGAGCCGGTCACGCTGGAGTCAGAGTCGTTCCTGTTTTGTCCTCCCGGGCCCACCTGCTCTCAGCTGGTGGCAGCGCGTTGGGCGTCGATGTTGAGGTGTCGGTAGACCCGATCGGAGATCCGCCGTTTCAGGGATCGGATCGCGTCTTTGGATGACTTGCCCTCGGCGAGTTTGCGTTCGTAGTAGGCGCGTCCCTCGGTGTCGAAGCGGAGCTGCGCGATCGCGGCGATGTGGATCGCGTGGTTGAGTTTGCGGTTGCCGCGCTGGTTCAGCCGGTGCTTCGGGCGCGGTCCCGATGACGCGTCGACCGGGGCGGTCGCGTTGTAGGTCGCGAAGTGGCCTTTGGTCGGGAACCGGCCGATGTCGCCGGTGTAGCCGATGATGATCGCTGCGCAGATCGGGCCGATCCCGACGATCTCGGTGAGCGTCGTTCCCGACGCCACGACTGCGGCCTCGATCCGCTTCTTCGACGCTTTCAACGCAACGTCGAGTCGGGCGATGTCATCGACGAGTTCGTGCGCGATCATCACTCGATGCCGAGTCACCTGATCGGCGACCGTGACACCGTTGAGCAGGGTGTTTGCCTTGGTGACGGTGATCTCTGAGCTGATCCCACCGGGTTCCAGCTCGAGCAGCAGAGCGTGCAGACGGGTGCAGTGCTTGTTGCGCAGCCGTGCCATGTCGCGGTGGCGTTTGGCCAACAGGCGCAGCACCCGGGCATGGTCATCGGGTCGCACTCTGGCGAGGCGATCGGAGCGCATGGCGGCGATCGCGACCGAGCGGGCGTCGTTCGGGTCGTTGTTCTGTGAACGGATCGTGTCGAGCACCCGCACCCTCGATGCAAGGACGGGTGGAACGTCGAACACCACCTCGCCGGCAGCGACGAGCTGCTGGGCAACGAGATAGCCGAGCCCGTTCGCGGACTCGACCGCCCACTCGCGTTCGGCGAACCTGTCGGCCCATTCTCGGAGCCGTTCGGCCTGGTGACTCGACGCTCGAAGTTGGAACTCGTCGACAACGTGTTCGTTGCCGTCAACTGCGACCGCGGTGTGGGTTGGTTTGTGGGGATCGATACCGATCATGGTCATGGCAGATTCCTCCTTGGTAAGTGGTGAAACCGAGGTGGGCACTCCTGATTCGGGTCGATGTGCTCTCGCCTCTTTCGAGCCACACCACGGTCAGATGACCGACCGGCGGACAGTTCGTTAGAAAGCCAACCCGTTCGAGCGGCAGGCACTTCGAGAGCCCACCAGCCGGATCATCCGAACGCTACGGAACCACCGCAACGTCTCTTCCATCATCAATCAGGCACTTCCGATCGATCGGCCAGCCGGCCACGACCCGAGCGATGATCCCGGGCCGCGAGGCGCGTGCTCGCGCTGCAGTGCCGGCGAACTGTGCGACCTCGCAGCACGGTCGACCTACCCCATGATTGTCCTGGAACTGGACCCCGGCCACCACGGGCCAACCCGAACTCGACGTGTCGCTGGAGCCGGGTGCGAGGATCGAACTCGCCACCTCATGATTACAAATCAAGTGCTCTACCAACTGAGCTAACCCGGCGTGGCGGCCCAGGCTATCCAAGCGAGCTTCAGCCGAGGTCGTCTCAGCCGCCGGGCGACAACGTGACAAACGGGCAATTCAGGTGGTCGATGACGTCCGGCACATCTGACTCAATGAAGGTTCAGACGCAACCGTGCGACTTCGTACAAGGAAATCGCCGCTGCGGTTGAAACATTCAGGGAGCTGACCCGACCTGCCATCGGGATGCTGACGATCGAATCGCATCGTTCGCGTACGAGCCGAGAGAGACCGGCGCCTTCTGCGCCGAGCACTACGCAGATCGGCTCGGATGCGAGCGACTCGATCTCGTAGATCGACCGATCGGCCCCATCGTCGAGGCCGACCACCCACACCCCACGATCCGACAGCTGCTTGAGCGCTGCCGGAAGGCCAGGAACGAGCGCCATCGGTACGTACTCGACCGCGCCGGCAGATGCCTTCGCCACGGTCGGCGTGACGTGAACCGATCGGTGGCGCGGGAGCAGCACCCCACTCACGCCCGCCCCGTCGCAGCTCCGGATGATCGCGCCGAGGTTGCCCGGATCAGTGACGCCGTCGACTGCGACGAGAAAGGGCGCCGAGGTTTCCCGGCTGCCTCGCACACCCACCAGGTCACCGAAGTCGGCCTCTGGGATCTCCGCAGCGTGCGCCAACACACCTTGAGGCGCCTCACTGCGCGCCTCGCGTTCGAGCCGTGCCCTTGCGACATGGATCAACGGCACCCGTCGGGCGGCCGCGATCTCGACGATGTCGGCCACACCGGGGTCGCCCTCGAGCTCGGCGCTGATCCAGATCTCGTGGACCTTGCGGCGTTCGGCGATCAACAACTCGCGCACCGCCTGACGGCCTTCGACCTGACGGCCGCCGAGTCCCTTGGCGGCCCCGGCCGACCCACTGGGGCGAGCAGCACTACGCGACGAGCCTGCCGACCCTCTGTTCGGGCCCGATCGGCTGCTCGGCTTTGATCCCGACTTGCCGCCACGCCCGCCCGGCTTCCCCCCGGACGAGCCCTTCGAGTTCGAGCCCCGACGACCAGACGGTGGACGCCCGCTCACGTCGTGACCGGCCCGGACGCTCGATGGATCAAGGCCGTGGCGAAGCACACGACACCCTCGGCGCGGCCGATCGCACCGAGCTGTTCAGCTCGATTGCCCTTCACCGTGACCGGGGCACCAACCGCGCCGGTGAGGTTGCGTTGCATCTCGTCACGGTAGGGGGCGATCTTCGGCAGTTCGCAGACCACGGCACAATCGACGTTCGACGCCCGCCAGCCGTCCTCGGCGAGCATCGCTGTCACGTGGCGGAGCAAGGCCATCGAGTCGGCACCACGCCAGCGATCGTCGGTGTCGGGGAAGTGCATCCCGATGTCGCCGAGCCCCGCAGCTCCGAGCAAGGCATCGGCGCAGGCGTGGGCGACGGCGTCGGCGTCGCTGTGACCCTCGAGCCCGATCACACCATCGAAGTGGCAGCCCCCGAGCACCATCACCCGCTCCGGGTCGCTGCTGAAACGATGCACGTCGAATCCTTGGCCAACTCGGAACTCGGGGATGCTCACCGCTGGTCTCCTTCGTCGCTGTCGATCTTGTCGCGAGCCCAGCGGAGGTCGTCGGGCACCGTGATCTTTCGGTTGGCCACCTCACCCTCGACGACCGCCACCACTCCGCCGAGGCCTTCGACGAGTGCCGCATCGTCGGTGGCGTCGGCGCCTGATTCGTGCGCTGCGCGCAGGACACCCGCCCGGAATGCCTGCGGCGTCTGGACGGCGACCAACGTGGCTCGGTCCGGCGTCGACACGACGACTCCGTCCTCCACGACCTTGATCGTGTCGGCAACGGCGATCGCCGGAATCGCCGCGTCGGCGCCGTTGTGAACTGCGGCGATCGCACGGCGGTACAGCTCGACGCTTGCGAGCGGCCGAGCGGCATCGTGCACGCAGATGATCGTGGCGGCCGACGGGACCGCTGCCAGGCCTGCCCGGACCGACTCGCTTCGGGTGGCACCACCGGCAACGGCTCCCTCCCGAATGGCGTCATCGGGTGGCACCACGATGACGACGCCATCGGATGCGGCACGTGCGACCGCAACCGAACGGTCGATCACCCGCGCCGCGCCGAGCGCCTCGTACTGCTTGGGCGTTCCGAAGCGTCGACCGCTGCCTCCTCCGACCACGATCGTCCATATCTGCTCGGCAGCGGGCACATCGGCGCAGGGTAGTACCGTGACCGATGTCATGGCTCACGAAGAGATCCTCGCCCGTACCGACTTCTTCGCCGATGCATCGCCCGACGCGCTCGACGCCGTCGCCAACACCGGACATGAACTGCACCTGATCCGAGGTGATGTGCTGTTCAACGAGGGTGACCCGCCCGAATCGCTGTACCTGGTGCTGAGCGGGAGAGTGGCGATCGCCCTGGCGAACCCAATCGACAAACGCGAGAGCGTGGTGGCCTTGATGGAGGGCGGCGACCTCTTCGGCGAGATGGGCATGCTCGACGACGGCCCCCGTTCGGCAATGGCCCGAGCGCTCGAGCCCACGACCGTGTTGTCGATTCCGTACGCCGAGGTGTTCGCGCTGTTCGACGAGAACCCGAAGCTCCTCTGGAACGTCGCCCGCCTGCTGGCGCAACGCATCCGGGTCACCGACGAGGCGTTGGCCGACTCGGTGTTCCTCGACGTCACCGGGCGTACGGCAAAGCGGCTGCTCGAACTCGCCGACGGCACCGACGAGTTCACGCTGCCGGTCACCCAGGAGGAACTCGCCGGGATGGTCGGTGCATCCCGTGAACGGGTCAACAAGGCCATCGCCAGCTTCATCCGGCTCGGCTGGCTCGAACAGAACGAACGCACTTACCGCATCACGCAACGCGACCGGCTCGAACTCCGCGCCCGCTGAGTACATCAGGGATCAGACCCGCGATGTACTCGCCGATGCGAGCAGATCCGTTCGGTTCGCTCGGCGGAGCGCGATTGAGCGGCCGGTCTCAGAGGCGCTGGCGTACCAGGTGCGCTGTGACCTCGCGGCACTGCTGCTCGATCGTCGCGACGGCGGCCTCGAACGCCCGAGGCATCGAGCCGGTCGGATCGCCGACCTCGGGGATCGCGTCGCGAAGGTACGCACCTGCCGTCCGTTGCTCGGTGAGCGACTCGACCCACGGGCGAACGTCGAGGTCGGGATCGGTGCTGCCCGTCACGGCGAGAGCGAGAAACTCCGGGAGCGTCATCGTGCGCCGAAACGCCTCCGGCGACAGTGCCGCGATGTTCACGACGTGGTCTCGCTCGGCGGTGAGGATCAGGTCGGCACCGTCGACGAGGGCTGCGGTGGTCATCGAACTCCGGTGACCCGACACATCCAGACCACGTCGACGCATCGCATCGATGGCATCGTCGATCGCGGGGAGATCCACCGGGCCGAACCCCGACGACCGGATCTGGACCGAGCCGTCTCCAAGGCGCTCGGCAAGCATCGAGCGCAGCATCGCCGCCATCATCACGGACCGGGTCCGGTTGTGGCTGCACACCGTCAGGATTCGCAGCGTGTTGCTCGCCGACGCCGTCAACGAAGATCCAAACCGAACACGTCGTGGAACGCCCGGTAGTACTCCTCGTCCTCCTCGATCGCCCCCATCGCGATCCAGTCGCTGTGGTCGATGCGATCGTGGAGTTCGGCGAGTTCGGCGCCGCCCCAGCTGACCGGGTAGCGAAGCCGATGGTCATCGGTCGTGATCGACTCGTGGATCACCGAGGCCACCTCGAACGGATCGGTCGCGTTGGCCATCCCAGTCATGTAGAACTGGAACATCCGCCGGTAATGGGCGTCGTAGGCGCCCGTCGAGTTCGGTGCATCGACGTTCTTCGCGAAGATCGCCGACTTGGTGACACCCGGCTCGACGATGACCACCCGGATGCCGAACGGCGCCAGTTCCTGCGCCAAACCCTCGCTCAGCCCTTCGAACGCCCACTTCGAGGTCACGTACGGCGACTGCGCGAGCGCCGCGATCCGGCCGGCCACCGAGGTGATGTTCACGATCGTGCCACTGCCGCGATCGCGCATCTGCGGCAGTACGGCCTGGATGCAGCGAACGGCGCCACACAGATTCACGTTCATCACCGACAGATAGAGCTCGGGCGGGCACTCCTCGGCAACAGCATTCCCACCCACGCCGGCGTTGTTGATCAGGTGGTCGACGCGACCAGTCGTTTCGAGGATGCGTTCGAAGCCGGTGCGTACCGATTCGTCGTCGGCCACGTCGAGCTCGAACAACTCGACGGCGACATCGGCTTCGGCCGCCATGTTGCGCAACTTGTCGGCCTTGTCGATCGATCGGACCGTGCCGATCACGCGGTGACCTTGCTCCGCGAGGTGGATCGCCGTCGCCCGACCGATTCCGGAATTCGCCCCGGTCACGACACTCACGGGTTGATCGGCACTGGAGTTCTGCTCGCTCGACATCATCCCGAGCGTACGCGTCCGGCTGCGTGCTCCGACGGCGCTGGGCAACCACGCTGCGTCCTACGGTGAGGTCACCTTGGAGGAGACACGAGATGACCGCCACCGGCCACGACCCCCGCATCGATGTTGCACAGACGGTGTACGCCTTTGCGTACGGCATCGACGACCGCGACTGGGGCGCACACCGATCGGTCTTCGTCGGGCCCGACGACGAGATCACATTCGACTACGAGTCCTACAACGACAGGCCGGTCATTCGCATGAACGCCGACAGCTGGTTGGACGCCGTGACACCGCTGTTCACCGGGCTCGATGCCACGCAGCACACGATGAGCAACCCCATCGTCGAGATCGAGCCGGGTGACCGGGCAGCTCGATGCCGGGTGTACATGCAGGCCGCGCACTTCCTGTGGGCCGGCGATGTCGCCGAACCCGAGTTCACGATTGGCGGGTACTACGACGACCACCTCGTGCTGGACGAGGGCGGGAACTGGAAGATCGATGCCGTGAAGCTGACGGTGTGGTGGCGGCGAGGGAACGAGGAGATCATGGAACTGGCCCGGCAACGGAGTGCGTCGTGAAGCTCGGTGCGGTCTATCCACAAACCGAGCTGCGCGGCGATCCGACCGCGGTTCGTCGAATCGGTCTCGCGGTCGAAGCGGCGGGCCTCGACCATCTGCTCGCGTACGACCACGTCGTCGGCGCCGTGAAGGCCCAACGCGACCCGTCGCTGTGGGGGCCATACGACGAGCACGACCCGTTCCACGACCCGTTCGTGATGTTCGCGTACCTGGCAGCGATCACCGAGCGGATCGAGCTCGCCACGGGCGTGTTGATCCTGCCTCAGCGCCAGACCGTGCTGGTCGCGAAGCAGGCGGCCGACCTCGACCTCTTGTCGGGCGGTCGACTGCGGCTGGGCGTCGGCGTCGGATGGAACTACGTCGAGTACGACGCGCTCGGCGAGGACTTCTCGACCCGCGGGCGTCGGGCCGACGAGCAGATCGCCTATCTCCGTGATATCTGGCGAGGCGAGGTGCTCAGCTTCGACGGCGAGTTCGACTCGATCGACCGCGGCGCTGTGATCCCCGGACCCGGACGCCAGATCCCGATCTGGGTCGGCGGCTTCAGCGGTCGCGCCTTCGAACGGGGCGTGATGCTCGGCGACGGGTTCATCTTCGCGGGCGACGAAGTCCGAGTGCACGGAGCCATGAAGGACGTGCAGACGTCGGCGAGTGACCGAGGCCGGTCGCTGGAAGGGTTCGGACTCGACTACGTGGCGTTGACGTCGACCACACCGCGCGCCGCTGCGGAGGCGGCAGATCGTTGGCGCGATGCAGGCGGCACGCACTTCTCGGCGGTGTCGATGGGAGCCGGCCGCGACTCGATCGAAGCCCACGTCGACTTCTTCTGCGAGTTCGCCGAACTCAGCGAGCGCTTGTGATGCGAGCGGGCCAAGCCGTCCGCTCGGTCACTTCGCGATGGACGACTGGATGTCGCGGACCCAGTCGTCGGCCTCACGCCACTTCGAGTCGGCGTGTTCCTGAGTCGACTCGGCGTGCTCATCGGCAGCCGGATACGAGCCGAGGAACTTCACCGCCCCCTGCTTGGCGTGCAGGGCGCGCATCGTGTCGGCGAGCAGTTCGTCGGACACGTGCGCCTCGGCGTACACGATGAAGCAATAGTCGCCGAGCCCACCGGCCTTGGTGGGCCGGCTGGTCAGGTTCGACAGGTTGATCCGACGAGCGGTGAACTCTTGCAGGATCGATACCAAGCTGCCCGGCTCGTCCGCCCGTTGGTAGATCACCAACGCCGTCTTGTCGTTGCCCGTCGGCGCCGGAATGCCCTCGCGGCCGACGACCACGAAGCGGGTCTGGTTGCCATCGTGATCGGCGATGTCGGCGGCGACGACGTCGAGGCCGTAGACGTCAGCGGCGACCCGCGGACCGAGGGCAGCCGCGCTCGTCCCATCACTCTCGCTCACCAGTCGTGCTGCGTCGGCGGTGCTGTATGCGGCTCGGATCTCGGCGTCGGGGAGTTGTTCGCGCAGGTAGCGATGGCACTGCGCTGTCGCGACGGGGATCGAGAAGACCTCGGTGACATCGTCGAGCATGACGCCGGGCTTGGCGAGCAGGCAGTGTTCGATGTCGATCACGATCTCGCGCTGGATCAGCAGGTCGTGGTCGAAGGCGAGGGCGTCCTGGGTGAAGTTCACCATCCCCTCGATCGAGTTCTCGATCGGCACGACACCGAGCTCGACTTCACTCTGCTCGACCGCATCGAGCACGTCCGGGACCGTTCGATACGCGACGTGCTCGGCCTCGGCGAGGTCGGGTTGCGACAGCAGCGCCTGCTGGGTGAACGTGCCGAAGGGCCCGAAGAACCCCACCCGTTTCGCTGCGCTCGCTGCCATCGGGCCCAACACTACGGCCGCCGCCGTCCCGCACCCGCAACGTTGCGGTCGCTCGGGCCGTTGCGCTGTCGACGTGGCACGATGAGCGGGTGGACGAACTGGGCCTACGGGCGCTCCTCGATGACGTGCAGTCCGGTGCGATGTCGCCCGACGACGCCGTGACCCGGCTGCGACGCCTGCCGTTTGCCGATGTCGACGGCGCGACCGTCGACCATCACCGTCACCTCCGTTCCGGCCTCCCGGAGGCGATCTACGGGCCAGGCAAGAGCCCCGAGCAATGCGTTGCCATCGTCGACGAACTGCTCGCTCACGGCTCGGGTCCGGTGCTGTTGACCCGCACCGACAGCGCCCAACGCAATGCCTGTCTCGCCGCTCACGGCCCAGCGACCGAGGCCAGCGGAAGCATGGTCTGGCGGCTGCCCGATGTGTCCTCACTCGCTCGAATCGCCGTGGTCACAGCGGGAACCAGCGACATCCGGGTCGCAGACGAGGCGGCGCTGGCGCTGCGGGCCTACGGATTCGACCCGACGGTCGTGACCGATGTTGGCGTGGCCGGCTTGCATCGCCTGCTCGCGCGTCTCGACGACCTGACGGAGGCCGATGCGTTGATCGTGGTCGCTGGGATGGAAGGCGCGCTCGCCAGCGTGCTCGGCGGTCTCACCGGGGCGCCGCTCGTCGCCGTACCGACGAGCGTTGGCTACGGCGCCGGGCTCGATGGCGTCACCGCGCTGCTCGCGATGCACGCCTCGTGTGCGAGCGGGGTCACGGTGGTCGGCATCGACAACGGCTTCGGCGCTGCGTGCGCGATCGCCCGCATGTTCACGTGGCCGAACCGATGACTGGCGAACAGACGGTCGCGTGGTTCAACTGCCAGGCGGGCGTCGCGGGAGACATGACGATGGCCGCCCTTGCCGACGCAGGCGCCGACCCCGATGTCGTCGCCTCGATCATCGGCGGCCTCGGCGTCGACGGCTACGCCCTGCTGTTCGAGCGGGTCCAGCGATGCGGGGTTCGCGCCACCTGGGCCAATGTGGTCGTCCACGACCACGACGCTGGTTCCCCGAGCCCGGGTCTGGGGGAACCAGGATCGGTCCACGTCCATCATCGGCCGGTGCGCGAGATCCTCGCACTCCTCGATGCGGCCGACCTGCCGGACCGGGTGCGCCAGCGGTCGCGTGCCGTCTTCCTGCTGCTCGGCGAGGTCGAGGGCGCAATTCACGGCGTCGACCCCACCGACGTGGAACTCCACGAGGTCGGCGCGCTCGATTCGATCGTCGACGTGGTCGGGGTGTGCGCTGCGCTCGAATCACTCGGCGTCGACGAGGTGCGGTGCAGCCCGATCGCCGTCGGGCACGGTTCGGTCCGCACCGCGCACGGCGTGATCCCCAACCCGGCGCCCGCAACGACGTCGTTGCTCACGCGGGCACGCGTCCCCACCGTGGGGCTCGACACGACTCTCGAGGTGTCGACCCCCACCGGTGTCGCACTCATGACGACGCTCTCCTCGGGTTTCGGCGCCATGCCCCCGATGTCCGCTCACTCGGTCGGCTACGGAGCCGGTACCGCCGACACACCCGAGCGGGCCAACGTGGTCCAGGTGGTGATCGGCCGTCCGAGTAGCACCAGCGACGACGAGGGCGCACCGGTGGCCCTGCTCGAGGCGAACGTTGACGACGTCACCGGCGAAGTACTCGCTCACTCGATCAGCCTCCTGCTCGCTGCCGGTGCGCACGATGCGTGGATCACGCCGATCGTCATGAAGAAGGGCCGTCCTGCCCACACCGTGAGCGTGTTGTGCGACCCATCATCGGTCGCCCCACTTCGTGCGTTACTCGTGATGGAGACCGGAACCCTGGGCGTCCGGATGTCGACATTGCGTCGTTGGCCACAGCAACGCGACGAGGACACCGTCGACATGGACGGCCACGACATCCGCATCAAGATTTCGGCGCACCGCACCAAGGTGGAGTTCGACGATGCTGCGGCCGCAGCCGAACAACTCGGACTCCCCGTTCGAGTCGTCCTCGACCGTGCCGCTCGTCTCGCCGAAGAAATGCTCGCCGTGCGACCCTCGAGCACTCCGTAGGCTCACCGGTTCGTGGGATCCATCGCTGTCAGCCATCTCGCCTGGCAGCTGCCCGGTGGCGACGAGCTCTTCCGCGACATCGCGTTCCGCGTCGGCGACGGCGAGCGCGCCGCCATCGTCGGCGCGAACGGCGTCGGGAAGTCGACGCTGCTCAAGCTGATCACCGGCGATCTGACGCCCAGCGACGGCACGATCAGCGTCGACGGCCAACTCGGTGTGATGCACCAGCTGGTCGGCACTGCCGAACACACGGCAACCACGGTGCACGAGTTGTTGGTGTCGATCGCTCCTGATCGATTGCGGGTCGCCGCGGGCCGGCTGGCAGCGGCGGAGCCGCTGTTGGCCACCGAACCGATGGAGTACGCCGACGCGCTGGCCGCATGGGGCGATGCGGGCGGCTACGACCTCGAGGTCACATGGAACGAGTGCGTCACCCGGGCCTTCGGCGAATCCCTCGACGACGTTCGCAACCGCCCGTTGCGCACGTTGAGCGGTGGTGAGCAGAAGCGGCTCGCCCTCGAGACACTGATGCGGAGCGAGTTCGACATCCTCGTCCTCGACGAACCCGACAACTTCCTCGACGTGCCGGCCAAGCGATGGCTCGAACAGCAGTTGAACGCGACCCGCAAGACGGTGCTCTTCATCAGTCACGATCGGGAACTCCTGGCCGCGACGGCGTCGAAGATCGTCACCCTCGAGGCGTGGGGGGCGTGGACCCATGGCGGCTCGTTTGCCGGGTACGCCGACGCGAAGGAGCGCGAGCACGCCAAGCGCGACCGCGACCGGGCGCTCTACGACGACGAACGCCAGCGACTCGAGGACTACGTCAAGCTGATGCGCGAACGCGCCAAGATCTCCGAGGCGTTCGCCCCGAAACTGAAGGCGGCTGAGACCAAGCTGCGCCACTTCGTCGAACGCAACGACCGTCCGCCCGAGATACGTGATCAGCAGATCGACGTTCGCCTTCGAGGGGCGCGCACCGGTAAGCGGGCGGTGATCTGCGAGTCGTTGGAGATCGAGGGCCTGACCGATCCGTTCGATCTCGAACTCTGGTACGGCGAGCGCGTCGCCGTGCTCGGCGGCAACGGGGTCGGCAAGAGCCACTTCCTCCGCCTGCTCGATCAGGTGGCACACCACGACGATGCCGGTGATCGTGTCCAGCACGACGGCATCTGCCGCCTCGGCGTCGGCGTCGTTCCCGGGCTGTTCCATCAGACGCACGAGCACCCCGAATGGCAGAGTCGGGTGCTGATCGACATCCTCTACGAACACGACGTGGTGCTCGGCCCGGCGATGGGGATGCTGCGGCGGTACGAACTGCACGGCTGCGCACAGCAGACGTTCGAGACGCTGTCAGGTGGTCAACAGGCGCGGTTCCAGGTGCTCCTGTTGGAGTTGTCCGGGGCGACGCTGCTCCTGCTCGACGAACCGACCGACAACCTCGACCTGATGTCGGCCGAAGCGCTCGAACACGGCCTCGACCAATTCGACGGCACCGTCGTTGCGGTGACCCATGACCGATGGTTCCTGCGTGGCTTCGACCGGTACGTCGTGTTCGGCGACGACTGCGCCGTCATGTCGCACGACTCCCTCCCCGCCGCCTGGGAGTGAGTGACAACGGCCTGAGCCCTGGTGTCATCAGGCGGTGGTGGCGAGGGCGTCCTGGATCCACGAGGCCAGTTCCTCGGCCGACTTGGTGCCGCTGGCCCGGTCGAGGACGTTGCCGTCGGCGTCGACGATCATCAGATACGGGAAGCCGCTGCCACCGTTGACCACGAAGCTCGTCGACTCGACGCTGTCGGCCATCACCGGCCACTGCGACGGCCAGTCCTTGTCGACGATCCACTCCGACGGCGGGTAGTTCGGCTCGCCGGGTGTCACTGCCGTGCTGATCGCGACCACGTTCATGTCCTCGGGGACGCCGCCACGGTTGTTCAACTCGATCAGCTCTGGGATCTCGTCGTTGCAGTGCGGGCACCAGTGAGCGAGGAACACGTACATCGTCGGGCCGTCCGTGGCGCCACCGATTGTCATCGCGTTGCCATCGAACGTCGCGCCGTCGATCACGGGCACCGGGCTGCCGATCGCAACATCGTTCTCGCCGACCGACTCGAGGCTGGGCAACGCGTCGCCCGTCACCTCGACCGGACGGTTCTCCTGCACGTCGTCGCCGTACGTCGGCCCCGTCGTTTCACCAGGAGCGAGCACACCGCCCGAGCTCTCGTCGTCGCCTCCGAAGAACACCGCAGCACCTGCCAATCCGAGCACGAGCACGACGACTCCCACGACGATGATCACAGTGCGGTTCTTCACGGGGAGGGCTCCATTTCGGGCACGGATGGGGAGACGTCGGGTGCAGAGTCCAGTCTCGCCGGAAAGCGCACCAACAACAGTATGAGGATGGTGAGAAAGCCGATGAGCGCCATGTTCGCAAGGCTGAACCCGAACTCGCGGAACCACACGAACGTGCACGACGGCCCCTGGAACTCGCACTCACCGTTGTCGAGCGACGGACGCCATTCGATGAGGCTGTGCCACGCTGAGATCGCCGCGCCGATGATCGCCAGCGGCGCCCCATACCAGCGCACGTTCGGGTCCTTGCGGAGCGCACCGACGAGCAGAATCACCGCCAGCGGGTACATCGCGATGCGCTGGAACCAGCAGAACCGACACGGGTTGAAGTTCGCGACCTCGGAGAAGTAGAGACTCCCGACGGTGGCGCCGAGCGCGACGATCCAGGCCAGCCAGACTCCCGAGTCGGTGATCGTCGAGCCGAGACGCGACGCGCCCTCGCTGCCGGCAGCGGCGAGTACCCGGAGCACGAGCACCGCGACGGCTCCGATGCCCGCAGCCAGCGTCAGCAGCCCAACGAAGAGCTGAACTGTTTCGGTGTCCACCGCACAAGTATGCAACGGCGGCAGTACGTTCTTTCGGCGATGTCGTCAGACTCGTTCGCGGAACCAGTGGTGGTACCGGACCAGCACACGTCGAAGGCCACCCTCGCCGAGCTCCGCAAGACCCGTCAGCGACGCCGACTGGGCGAAACCGACTGGTACGACATCGCCTACCGGGTCTATCTGTTCGCACTGGTCGGCTTGGCCCTCGTGGTCTGGGTTTCCGAGGCCGTCGACGGCGTCATCGGCGACGGAGTCGACAGCGCCGACCTCCTCGAACGCGGACCGGCGATCATCGGGCTGGTCGTCGTGGCGGCCTTCGCGCTCGGCGTTCGGAGCGGAGCCGATGGCGGTCCGGTCGCGATCGAGGTCGCCGACATCCGCCACGTACTGCTGTCGCCGATCTCGCGCCGATCGGTGATGCTGCGCCCGGTTGGTCAGCGACTCCGCGCAGCGGCTTTCGCGCTCGGTCTCGGCGGCGCCGTGCTCGGGCAGTTGATCGCCACCGAGGTCGAGGGTTCACGCGCCTCCTGGGCGGCAGCGTGCGGGGCATACGGAGCAATCGTCGGAGCCACGTTCGTCTCGACAGCGGTGATCGCACACGCATGGCGGGTCCCGCGGTGGCTCGCCACAGCACTCGCGTCCCTGGCAATCATCTGGCAGGCAGCGGTGGCATGGGGAATCTGGAACGGCGAAACGACCGGCCTGGCACGAGTCGCGCCGGGCAACCTTGCCGGTCGATTGGCATTGTGGGGAATCAGCCAGCGCGCCATCGACGTGATTGCGATCGTCGTCGCCATTGCGATGGCTGCCGGTGCCCTGGCCCTCGGTGGACGCCTTCGCGTCGAAGCCCTCGCCCGCCGAGGCGAGTTGGTGTCGCAACTCCGATTCGCTGCGACCGTGCAAGACCTACGTACCGTGGTGCAGTTGCGCAGGCAGTTGCGCTCGGAGTCGTTGCGAGCACGCCCATGGGGACAACGTCATCGCCCGACGCGCCCCATCGCCGAGAGGCCCGCAAGCGGCCGGGTGCCGCTGACTGCGATCGACGATGCACGCCCTTCGCCGATCGTCGTGTGGCGACGCGACAGCAGGTCGCTTCGGCGCCTGCCTGTTGCCCGATTGGCCCGCATCGCGTTGCTGGCAGCGCTCGGTGGAATCGGGGGTGCCCTGACGATCTCGCAGTCACCGCTGTTCGGGCTTCTCCTGCTCGGCGCACTGTTCCTCGTCGGGCTCGAATCGCTCGAGCCGTTGTCGCAGGAGATCGACCGCCCCGACATCACCGATGGTCTGCCGCTCGAGCGCGGATGGATCTACGTCCACCACCTCGCAGCGTCGGCAGTCCTGCTCGTCGCAGTCGGGCTCATCGGCGCTGGCGTCGCGATCGCCGTCGACCCGGACGTCGGCGCAATGGCGTTCGCCGTTGCGATTCCCATGGCGTGGGCAGGCGCGCTCGGCCCCGTGGTCGTCACCGTGCTCGACGCCCCCACCGCGCCGTCACCGACCACGCTGCTCGGCACGCCTCGTGACTCCGAGACCAGCTTCGTTCCGCCCGAGTTCGCCGGGTTCAGCACCGCGATCAAGACGATGCTGCCGGTGGTGATCAGCGCAGTGGCCACGATCCCCGTGTTCGTCGCGCGATTCGCTGAGGACGCCGCCAGTGTCGGTCGTTCGCTCGTCGCGCTCGGATTGTTCACGGCGCTCGTGGTGGTCTGGGTGCGACGTCGCGACCCGTGGGGCGCAAAGGTGCGAACATTCATGGAAGAAGGTCGAGCCGCAACATCATGAGCAACTCACGATCGAACCGACCGCAATCGCAACGTCAACGGGCCAAACGCTCGACCGGATCAACGGCCGGCACTGCGGGGAAGACCGCAGCCACCTCGACGTCGTCCATGCCTGCCGCACGGTCCGAACGTCCCGTGGGCCCACCTGCTGCGATCGAAACCGTGGGCCTGGCGAAGCGTTACGGAGATGCTCCTGCACTCTGGCCGCTCGACGTGCGCATCGGCGCTGGTGAGCGCATCTCCCTGATCGGCCACAACGGCAGCGGCAAGACGACGCTGATGCGAATGCTCGTCGGCATGCTCGAGCCATCGGAGGGAACCGCGACGATCGCGGGCCATCCGATCGGATCGATCGAAGCACGCGCCGCGGTGTCCTACTTGGCGGATCAACCGGTGTTCTACGACGACCTGACCGTCTGGGAACACCTCGAGTACATCGCCCGCCTGCACGGCACCGACGACTGGGAACAGCAGGCCGTCGATCTTGTCGACATGGTCGGCCTGA
>Ga0307379_10005042_pt1 | contig 18571 bp, 16 predicted proteins | sample UN2MG_FD_202237 | JGI IMG/M metagenome (GOLD analysis project Ga0307379, IMG submission 202237) | Soil microbial communities from Risofladan, Vaasa, Finland - UN-2 | ecosystem: Environmental > Terrestrial > Soil > Coastal area > Acid sulfate soil | place: Finland: Risofladan, Vaasa | collected... | reverse complement strand
AATGATAAAAAGTTAATAGAAGTTAATTTAAATGCAATTAAAGAAGAAGCGCAGAATATTTTAATCCCAAAACTGAAAGGGATTATGGTCTCAGATTAATGTAATTGATCAATTGTGTTATATTTTTCCTTTTTTATCTGCACCCTTCAACCACTTTTTTAGCACGCATATCTCATTATCGTCTGTTTCGACCAATTTCTTCATGAAATCCTGGAAACACTTGTTTTTTTCAATATGCGGCGAATGTAGCTCGTTTGCATCGTTCGGAAGCCCAAATTTTGTTGGATTGATATGATTTTGTCGTGCGCGATTCAAAATCCATTCTTCTAAACGGGGGGATATTTGTATTACCTTTCTGTTTTTATCTTGCTTATTGATTAATAATTTAACCTTAGCGATGCTGTGTCGCTTAATTGTATATTATTAATATTTTCAACTTTAGAATTTATAATTCAGTTTAAGATAATTATCTATATGCTCATAAGTATATTATACAAAATGAATGCTCTTTTAATCTCGGCGACCATTCCTTCGGATGAAGATGCCCGAACCGTCTCTCCAAAGATACGCTTGATCGATGAGAAGAAGCCTTCAACTGCCCACCTTCTACCGTACTGATGCATTTGCTTCCAGCCCTTGTAGCCCATTTTTTTAAATTCCAGAACAGCTGTTGACCTGGCTGATGCATCTTTGCCTACTATCGCGTTCTCTCTGATCTTAATTCCTGGACAATCAACACCTTTCGACTTCACAAATTCAAATGCGTCATTTGTGTCGTATGCACCATCCATCAACCCCTCCTTAATATTGACGTCCTTCAACAAAGGGCGCAAAACCTCGCAATCCGATGTGTCTTCTTCTGTAACTTCCAGAGACAATAATCTCTTTGACTCAACATCTACTGCAACATGAACCTTAAGCCATCCTCTCCGTCGCTTCCCGTGTTTCTCGCGCATCCAATCCCCCCTATTTGTTACCTTTATCCCAGTTGAATCAACTGCAACAACAGCATCATTCTCAGGTATCTGGATCTCAAGAGATTGCTTAGAGATTCGCTTATGGAGTGTGGTATAATCTGCCGCCACTAATCCTGGTTCATAGGTCGAAAGTCGTCCAATGAATCCTTCAAGTTGACGATATGGCATTCGAAAGAAAGAGTATATTATTGATGCAAAAGTTATAAAAGTATTCGGGTATTTGTATGGAGCGCCTGTTTTCTTTCTATTCATTTCTCTTAATTCCCAACTCCAGTTCTTCACACAACTCAAATCGAGATAGAATTCGCCTCTTCGAACAAGTTTGGCATTATATTCTGGCCAGTTTCTATTATCAACATAGTTCATGACATAATATTTATATTTCAACTATTTAAGCTTAATCGACACAGCACTTAGCGACACACTCTTGCTCAATATATTCTGTCCTCTCGTTAGGCTGATTGCTATCTGGATCTTCATCTATGATGCCTATTGATCCTGGATTATCCCTGACTTTTTTCAGGACCTTTCCTTTCCCTCCGCCATGCTTTATCTTGGTGAAGCCCAATAATCTCACTAAGAATTCATCTGGATTGCATTCGACGATTATTATAACAATCACCCCCTAATAAAATCATCTAGGTTGAAAAACGGATCGAAATCCATGAGTTCTGAGATCTGCTCTTCATCAAGGAGTTTGACTTTTGTCTCATAATCTCGGTAATACGTGACAAATACATTCACTGAATTCTTCTTAGATTTTTCAAGAATTGCCAGGAGAAGATAGGGATTATGTGTTGCTATGAAATATTGATTGGTTTCATCAAAGGCAATTTTTTCACCGAGGAACTTGGTGTAGTAAGGGAATGAATTTGATTCAGGTTCCTCGAAGATCAAGATAGAATCCTTATTTGAGTCGATAGCTGTGGTATAGAATATTATCCTTTGGAGGGTATCAGACAATAGCCAGTAAGGATAAGTAACTATTTCATTTTGTTGTTGTTTCATGATCTCAATTTTATTCTCTTGAAGCCTGAAAACAAGTTTAAGATTGAATGGTGCAAGTAGATCGGTTATGGCTTCTTTTATTTTCTTGTGACTTCTAATTATGGTTAGTAGATTATCTCCAGATGGTGGCAGAAGAAACTCCGCCTCTTTTTGAAAAAACTCCTTTCGCAAGGAGAATCTGTAAAAGCGAATGGGAAAAGGTTCTTTGAACATATTTAGGCTTCCGCGTAATTTGATGTCAATGGAAAAAGAGAATTCCTTCTCATTCGATTCTTTGTCATAGCATTGACCTTGGAATAAATCATCCTTAAAGGCGATTTCCAGTACTTTGCTATCTGCTTCTATCGATAAAACCTCATCCAAATTTTCATCGTGAAATAAATTAGTCATGGATTCAAGTCGGACAAAATCTTCGACTTTCCCAAATCTAATAAATGAGAACATCCCTAATGCTTCCAATATATTAGATTTTCCTGCATTTGGCTCGCCAATAAACAAATTTTTTTTGTTGCATTTTAAATTCAATTGTTTTATCGACTTGAAATTCTTAATTTTAAGATTGGATATCATTTGAAGTACCTCATGAGACATTTTGGATATTCTTCTTTATCTATAATTCATTTCGTTTCCCATATAAATTGCGCTATGAGCAAAGCATGATCAAATGATATTGGACTTTATCTCGCGTCTTTCCTGAGTTCATGGAGTTGGAATTATCCATAAATCTATGATCGGCTGCAAAAAAAAGGCTTCCGATGGGCATTTCCGCTTAATGCAATTTCTGGAGTTTCCAGCTTTTTGAAATCCAGGCAGCGGTGACGTCCTTCGTTTTGCCAGCTGATAAACCGTCCAATGAATAAAACACATGGTTTATGCGTCTTTCTCAATTCGAGGCCAGCTTTCGGACGAGCGGCATGATTGCCGGCCTGGTGGGCTTTGCCGGCTTTGCTGGCCCGCCAGAATGGCACATCTCCAGGCCTAAGGACCCCATCATCTCCTGGTTAAAGCGATCTGCGATCTCATCGAAGATCCTCTGATAGGCTTTGCAGTGGGGATCAACGCCCTTGATCTCACCATCCGTGGGCGCTATAGCATTGTAGGGACAGCCTCCCCGGCAGTAGCGGATATGCTTGCAGCCTTTGCATTCTGTGTCCACATACTCCTTGAAACGGAGCATGCGCACTCCTGCAGCTGATTCTGCCAGATCCTTTTGGCTGGGATGATCTCGGACATGGCCCATGACGTACTCCGGCATGCCTACGAAGCGATAGCAGGGATAGATGCTGCCGTCCGGGCCCACGGCAAAGGTATTCTCCATGCAGTCCACAAAGGTGCAGACTGTGCCCCGGCCGGTGAAGACGCATCTGCAGTAATCGTTGATATTGCGTACCTCTATCTGGTTCATGTTTTCCAGGTACTTGTCCATCAGATAGACCAGCAGCTCACCGTACTTTTCTGGAGAGAGCGCCCATTTATCCGGCTCGTCGCTTCTCAGGGACGGCAATGCAGGATGCAGCTTGAGGGTCAGGCCGTTTTCCAGGAAAAATTTGAATATTTCTTCTTTGAACTGTACGGAATAAGAGGTAAATGTGCATATGAACTGCACCTGCAATCCGTGCTGCTTGGCCAGTTCATATCCCTTCATGGTCCTTTCGTAGTAGCCCTCCGACCGTTGCAGGTCGTTTAGCTCCTGGGGCCCGTCCAGGCTGGAGCCGATGGGAATATTGTACTCCGCCAGGACATCGGCTAGTTCTGGAGTCAGCTTCCAGAGGTTGGTCTGCAGAGCGAAGTTGGGCTCGAGATGCTGCAGCTCACCGGTGAGCAAGGGAAGAGCCTGCCTGTAGAAATCGGCCCCGGCAAGCAGCGGCTCGCCTCCATGAAATGTGAAGGTGACGGGATCGCTGCGGAAGTCCTTGAGCCAGGCAACGGTATCCTTAACTGTCTCTATGCTCATTATGGGTGAGCCCATCTCCGAACTCCAGCAATAAGCGCATTTGGAAGGACAGCCCAGAGTGGGAATGATCATGACATGAAAAGGCCTTTTTTGTTTCATCATTTTTTGGCCTTCTTTAAACTACTAATAGTTATCTTGAGAGGTTTTGTAAAAGCTCAGACATATGATTTCTTATATTATTCTCTATTCTTTGGTTATCCTCTCCGCACCCACATGGGCGCGGCGCAGCGGGGGCAGCTCTTTCCACAGCGCCATTTTATCGCCCCGAATCACTAAGGCGCCGTCTATCCCCGGACGATCAATCGACTGGAAGCATTCCTGCAGCGGCCCTTCTGCCGTTACTGCATTTCCCAAAGTCGTGGCCGCCACGTCTGCCAGCGCCACATCCTGCGATATCACAACGGCCGCATCAGCGCAGCCAAAAGAGATGGAAGGACCCACATTACCTGAGCTGGTGCAGATGCCCAACGGCTTGTGCCTCGCAGCCAGCTGGAAGGCCAGGTCCCGGATGAGCGAGCTTCCTGCATATATTCCTACTACTATGGGCTGATCGTTTAAGACGCAGATATCTCCGCCGTTGTCCACGACGGCATAAGTTGCACCTTCATCCATCATGGCCTGCACGGCAAATCCGGCAATGGTGCCGGCGACAGCCGCCATGGGACCGATGCCAAAGACGGCGCTCTTCCCTATCATCTGCTTTACGATCAGGGGGACGTCATCTTGCGCAAGATCGTAAGGCTCTAAGGTTATCTGAAAGAACGGATCTTTCCTTATAAAATCCTCCAGATAGGCACGCTGCTCTTTTATGGACTCTCTGGCAGCATCTATGTGCCTGCTCTCCCGGGCAAAAATGGTGACAATGGTCTCTTTGAGCTGGAAATGCTCTCGCAAAATTTCAGGCATGAGAGTTCACAGTCTGCGCGCCCCTGACAGTCCCGCCCTGGCTACCGTCTCTTCCCTTCCACGCAGCCGGACAATCAGCTCCTTCTCATAGCTCACAGTCAATAGCTCGGTCGTCTCGTAGAGCCGGGAAAGCTCGCGCAGGCCCTGCGATGTGTAAGGAAGACTGAGCTGATACTCCTTCAAAGGCTGCAAACGCTGAGAGATGCACTCTTCCAGCACACCCAGGCCCTGGCCGGTAAAGGCCGAGGCTAAAACAGGATAGGGAGCCAAATCTCTGATCAGCTCCGCCTTTTCTGCCGCCTCCCCCTCTTCTAGCCGGTCCGCCTTGTTTAGTATGGTTACAATTGGCACAGAGACCTCGCAATCCCAAAGTGCCTTGTGAGAGGCTACCAATTTGCGCCGCAATAGCTGTGGCGGATCGCTTATGTCTGCCACAAGGAGCACCAGATCTGCCTCGGAGATCTCGGAGAGCGTGGAGCGGAAGGCTTTGATGAGGAAGTGGGGCAGATCGTCGATGAAGCCCACCGTGTCTGTGAGAAGGACCTTTCTGCCTAAAACCTCCAGTGCCCTGGTGGTGGGCGAAAGAGTGGTAAATGGCTGATCCTTTACCACTACCTGCGAACCGGTGAGTGCATTAAGAAGAGTCGATTTGCCGGCGTTGGTGTAACCGGCCAGGGCTACCAGATCAAAGCCCTGCTCTCTGCGCCTCTGCCGTCTGTCCTCGCCGTGGCTCTCCACATCCTTCAGCTCGGCCCGGATCTTGGCCATCCTTCCCCTGATATCGTGGTACATGGACTGCTCATAAGCGCCAGCGCCCCGAAAGCCCGGCTGCTCGCCTCGCTTTTTCAGGGCGAGGGCTTTTTTTACCTGGGGTGCATCATAGCTAAGACGAGCCAGCTCCACCTGCAGCTTGGCCTCGCGGGTGGAAGCACGAGAGGAGAATATCTCTAAAATGAGATTGAACCTGTCCAGCACCTGGGCGGAAAACTCGCTTCTGATGTTGAAAACCTGGTTGGGACTGAGCGGATTATAAAAGATCAGCTTTTTTGGGTTGTAGCTCAATGCCTGTTCGATCTTTCCCCTTCCCGTCTGGAAACGATAGTCTCGGCCCCTGCGCTGAAAAATCTCTGCCAATACCCGGTATCCGGCAGCATTCGCAAGGCCCCGCAGCTCGTTCATCTTGTGTGGGTCCGGGGGCTTTTTCGGATTCTCTCGCATTAGCAGGACGGCGGTCTTTTCTTCATTCATTGTTATTATCTCGTTACCACTCATTATTCATTATTTATTAGTTATTATTTTCTTTTATCTATTCTATCGCCATTCATGATAAGCCTTCGTCCTGATACAGAGACATGATGGGCCATCTCTATCGCCGTCCTCTCCGCTATGGTCTCAGGATACTTGAAATCCCTTCCCAAGATGCTTTTTACCCTCCAGATCTCCAGATTGTAAAGGTCTCCGGATTCTGCGACTATTGTTCCGGGAAGGCACATGCACGCCTCGCTTATGAAGTCGGCCACAACATTGATATCTAATATCTCGGCCACCCGAGGTATCTGCCTCACTGAATAGATCTTCTCAATAAAATTGGGCGATACGCGGGCGGAGACGACAGCGCATACCATTTCATATCTGCCCTCTACTTTATGTCGGCCCGAAATATCTATTGCCACGATGTCTATCTATTCAACCCCTGCATAGCATATCTTTTTCCATCATCTGATAATGGCGTGCTGCTTTACTATAGCTGTAGCCTCTTCCAGGAGTAAGCCCGCGCCCATAGCGATCTCTATGGCGCGCTCGCTGTTTATAAGATCTCGGGGGGCGTGGCTGTCTGTATCTACCACCATTTTTGCCCCGGCCAGCTTTGCCATGCGCACTACATGGCCGTTGGTGATGTTGTGGCCCGATCGGGCAGTGATCTCCAGGCAGACATTGTTCTCTCGGGCCAGCTCTGCCTCTTCCAGAGTGATGAAGCCGGGGTGGGCCAGGATGTCCACTCTTGCCTCCAGGGCAGCCCGGTTTGTGCCCGGCCGCACGGGCTCCACCGGCGTCTCGCCGTGCACAACCACGATCTCCGCTCCCAGCTTGCGGGCGAGAGCAGTCAGCGGCCCGATCTTGGTGGGTGGAACATGAGTTATCTCCACACCCACCAGGACTTTGATATCCAATACGTCTTCCAAATATTTGGCTTTGGAGACGCAGGCTAAGATGTGCTCGATATTGGTATAGTCCGCATGATCGGTTATGCCGATGGTCGTGTATCCCAATACCTCCGCCCGACGTACCAGCTCGGAAGGAATGAGCTCGCCATCACTGAAAGTGGTATGAGTATGCAGATCGATCATATATCTTTGCTAAAACCCGGGCTTTGTTATTAAGCATTGCCTTCCCAGACTCAAATCTTTTTCCTATCGTCCAGGACGTGTCACAAATGAAACACAAGATAGCCATTACCATAGCTCCAAGGCCCAGGAGAGATCTGGGGCCTTCGGGAAGATATGGCCATGCGAAATAACATTGAGTGGCATGCTCGTGTGGAGAAAGATATTATGATTATCAAGAGCGAACAGGGAATCTTAAACCTCTTTCCTGACTGGCGAAACTTATAGTTCTTTGCGCTAGTCTGTATAATGCTACTTAAATACAGAATGTGTTTCACCAGGTCGTAGGTAATTAAATAATATTATGTGCGTTATATCGAATTATGCAAACAACTATAATCTAACTATGTAAATAAATATAAAAATTAATAATTGTACTTTAACGTTCTTGCAGAGTCTCATACTCCTTCACGATCTCTTTTCCGACCACAACTTCATCGATGCTGTGCACTGCTGCCCCGAAGTTTTTGATCACTTTTTCTACGCCATCGTAATCGATATTCTCACCCTGGATGGTCGCCTTAACCGACTCTGTCTGCTGATCAACCTCATCGAGGCTGAGGTTGACTCCGGTAACCCCGCTTACTTTGGCCAGGGCACTAGCCAGATCCAACATAGTAGGAACGTGCGGTTTTAAAACATCAATAACCAATCGCCTAATCATTGTATTCATGTGACCAAATCTCTGGTGCATTTCCTTATCCTTCGGATTCAATGCCAACTAATTGCTTTGCCTGTAATTAAGTTTTCCTTTCTTTGGGAAAAATTGAGCTTTCGCACACTCTCAAGCCTTTGAATCCTGGCATTTTGGCCCACTAAAAAAAACTTGATTGCCAGTTTAATGGCTCTTTTTCTTGTATTTCGACTTCATGGAGCCGGCAATCCTTTTTAAGACGGCGGATTTTGAACCTTTTTTGGCAATCAATATTCTTCCGGAAGCCTCTTCCTGGTGCCAGGTCTTAGGGTGCCTCTTCTCGCGTTCAATCTCCGGCTTGAAGCCGGATTTCAGCGAGGCTGTGATTACCATATCCAAGTTAGGATCATTGACGGCATCTTGGAGGGAAACCATCCTGCCTTCAGCCCTGGAGCGAGCTGCGTTGAAGTAGATGGGCCATATGACAAGCTTGTCCTTCTCGGGCATAAGCCAAAGTATTGCTCCATATCCTTAAAGTATCTTTGTCTCCCTTCGGGCTTGACTCTCGTCTAATTTCTATCCAAATTGCACCATAATATTTTCACTTTCTCTCCATCCGAACTCTACTCCAGCCCCATCCTTTCTCTATCCAAACTCCACGTTATTTCTATTCTTTTACCTAATTCTAACCTGGTCCTAACCGGGCTCTTCCTCCAAATGTCTTTGAGAAAATTTTATCCGGCACGTAAGTCTTTTAGCCTTGTTGGGCCATAATTGGTAGCTAGTACAACCGTGGAGTTCCAAAAATGAGCGAAGATACTTTTCCCGTTGCCATTGTAGATGGAAAGGAGATCCCATACGACCCGGAGCAGCTTCGACGGATTCAAGAGCACCCATGTTTCAGTGAGAAGGCCTGCCATGCCTTTGGCAGAATGCACCTGGCTGTGGCCCCCAAGTGCAACATCCAGTGCAAGTACTGCGTTCGGGACTTCGACTGCGTGAATGAATCACGACCAGGGGTGACTTCTCAGGTTCTGAAACCGAGGGAAGCTTTAGAGCGCGTGGATGAGGTGCTGGAGAAGTATCACTACATCAAAGTGGTTGCAGTAGCAGGTCCTGGCGAGCCTCTGGCCAATGAGGAGACATTTGAGACGCTGCGCCTGGTGGGCGAAAAGTATCCTAACATTATCCTCTGCCTCAGCACCAATGGCCTGCTTCTGCCTGACAAGATCCAAGAGCTGGATTCCTTAGGCGTCTCTAACATCACTGTCACCATGAACGCCATAGACCCGGAGATCGGCCAGCAGATTTACGATTATGTGACCTATCAGGGTAAGAGGTACGAGGGTTTGGAGGCCGCAACACTCCTACGCGACCACCAGCTCAAAGGCATCGAAGAGGCCCTGAAGCTGAAAAAGATTGTGAAAGTCAATACGGTCCTCATTCCTGGGATCAACGACAAGCACGTATTCGACATCGCCCGCAAGATAAAGTCCCTGGGCGTCTACATCCATAATGTCATGCCCCTCATTCCGCAGTACAAATTTGCCCACATCAAGCCACCTTCGCCTGAGGAGAAACGAAAGATCCAGGAGGAGCTGGGCAAGATCATCAAGCAGATGAAGCATTGCCGGCAGTGTCGCTCTGATGCCATTGGGCGACTGGGATGCGATGTACAGCAGGAGTTTCAGAGCAAAGCCAGGGAACAGGGATAATTGAGCAAGGGTGAAGCAGGGCAAAAGCGAAGAAGTCTGAAACGCTCAATTTTTTGTTTTTAATCAAATCGCCTAAAAAAATGTCTTCCTGCGCACTGCTATCCAGTCGCGCAGGATCTGGATCTTCTGAATATATTTCTGAAATATGTTTTAGTGTTTGAGCATCTTGCTTATGCTGCTTGTGGCATTGGAAATGCTGCTGGAAATGCCTGAGATGAAGCTTTTTTGCTCCGCTGGGTTTGCCTGCGCGGCAGATTTCGTCTCTGTGGGCTTAGCAGCATTGGATTTCTTATCCTTTTTCTTGGAGACGGAATTGCCGTTTTTCATCTGATAATTGCTGTTGCGATCTTGTGGACCCTTGCTCTTCTTTTTGTCTCTTGCCATAATTACCACGCCACTCGTCTATGTCGAAATTGATATAGATTGCGCCTATGGGATGCCGGTGGTCAGGCTAGTGGCAGCTTCCTTCCCCTTTTCGCTTGCAGAGCTTTTTCATAAACTGCAAAGCCTGTAGCCACATCCTGTATGCCTAGGCCAGTAGAGTCGAAGATGGTGATCTCCTTCTCGCTTTCCCTGCCTGGTTTCTTGCCTGCCAGGACCTCGCCGATCTGGGCATAGATCTCTTCGCGCAAGAGAATACCTTCGGTTATCGGAACATTCACTTCTCCAGAGTGCACTGCCTGGGCCAGATCATCTACAAAAACTTTGGCTCTTTTGGTAAGAGATGACTGAAGCTCTTGTTTTCCTTTAGCATCAGCTCCGATGGCATTTATATGCGTCCCTGGCAAGATCCAGCTGTCTTTGACCACTGGCCTACGCGAGGGAGTGGTAGTAACCAGAATGTCGCATTGGCAGGCCTCCTGGGGATTTTCAGAGATCAGGTATTCGCAGTCTAAAAATTCTCTGCTATTCTTTTCCAAAAACCGGGATCGCTCTTGCGATGTATCGAAAACTTTCACTTGCTCAATCTTAAAATGCCTGGACAGGCCCAAGAGCTGGGTTTTTGCTTGCACTCCTGCCCCAATCATTCCCACCACCCGTGAGTCCTGCCTGGCAAGGTGCTTGGCAGCCAAAGCACCCGCTGCACCCGTGCGCATGGCCGTGAGAAAGGTCGCACCCATGATAGCCAGAGGCACTCCATTTTTCGGGGAGATCAGGGTCAACAGGGCCATGACGGTGGGAAGACCAATTTTTGGATTTGCTACATGAACATTGACGATCTTCACTCCCGCCAGATCCTGTCCATCCAGATACGCGGGCATGGTTCTCAGATCGCCGTCATATTTTGAGAAATAAAGATAGGACTTGGGCGGCATTTGAGTTTGGCCCATTCCATGATCATAAAAGGCTTTCTCTACTGCGGCAATTGTCTCGTCCATGGTCAAAAGGGACTTCACTTCTTCTTCCGTGATCCAGAGTACCTCCATTAAAACACCCTACTATCCTGGAGTCTGGGGAGAAGAAATAAGCTTTGGCAGTGGGAGGGAAATTGGGGGTAAAAATGCTCGAATCAAGAGAGTCGAAAGAGGCAACGGAACGAGATTGGTGGCAATTTTGATAAAGCCGCCATCTACCTCTTGTAAATTCTTCAATATTATCTTTTGCGTTCATTTGTTTTAAGATAGCTTTTAGACCCCAAAATTTGCGGCCTCCTGCCTCCTGAAACTTATTAATATTAAATTCCATGATACCTACTGATTCTCTACCCTTATGCCAACACCTAAGGGCTTCGCTCATGTTTCTCAAGTCAAGAAGGTATGGATTGGAGGCAGCCTTCAGTCGTACTGGCTGGTTTAAACAGATGTCCTCCAAGTCAGGCTGGGACTATGGTAAAGTAAACCACAAGGACGGAGCCATGATTCTCGAGGGCATGTACTGGTCAGCCATTCTATCCGTCTTTGGGATATCCATCGATATCATCTGGATTGATCTTGACTGCCTTATCTCACCTTCCAATCCATTCGCATGGTCAACTTCCTTTTCTCAAGATCTGAATCTCCATGGCATCGAGGGTCAGGGGAAGAGCTCTCACCGGCCCAAAGAGCCATTCACCATTGATTTTATGAACTGCTGCCTTGGAGATTATCTTGGATTTTCGATCTGCTTCGAACTCTACGTTACTGTAAAGCATCTGCCAGGAAGGGGAGGCAGAATTGAGCGCGAAGTCCACGATCACATCGCCGGCCCAATTGTTATTGGCATTGGTGTTTATGGCTATGAGTATCTCCCGATCATTCAAGATGCGAGAATAAGCCATTACTCCCCCTTTATCAGCAGACATGTTGAAGTCATAGTTGTTCTGGGATATCTCTCGGAAATACTGTCGCCCGTAACGCAAAGCCGGCTCCGTCTCACGAATTCGGGAGATCTTTTGGATGGCCTGATAAAAAGCATGGTCCTTATTAAATTTATCAGGCTTGCCCCATAGCGCTTCCCTTACTGCCTCAAGCTTATTTCCACGGCCATTAAGGCCCTGCTCCGTCCCATAATACAGACTGGGGATGCCCTGCATGGTGAAGAGAGCCCCTACACCCAAGGACACCTGAGGGTCATACTCCGTTATATCCTGCTCATCCTGATAATAGAATCGCTCATGCTGATCGTGATTGTCCAGAAAAGTGACGAAGAACTTGCTGGCTTCGCCATGGTAGCCAATATGGCTTTTTTGATATTGCTTTCGTTCCTCAAAGACCCTTGTCACTTCCGTTGGCTCTATCAAGCCTTTGATGGTCCCGGATAGCTTGCCGAAAAGGGGAAAGTCCAAGGCGGCATCCACACCGATAATACCGTCCTCGTCCGAGGAATATCGACCGATATAGCGAGTGATCTTTTCCTCATTGTCCCAGACTTCTCCAAAGGTGAAGAAGTTCTTCTTGCCTATTCCCAGAGCAAACTCACGCATGGCGTTGCCGAAGGTTCGGGCGAAATCCCGCTCTATGTATTTCAGAGTATCAATCCTGAAGCCATCCACATCATATCTGGCTATGATATACGAAAAGGCCTTGATCAGCGTATCCCAAACAACATGATAGTAGTAGCCGTCCTTATACTCATAAAACTCCGTGAGCAGCTCCTTCAAAGAGCCGAAGTCTCCTCCAGACTCGCCGCCCTGGCCACGCTGCCGGAAACACTTATTGCATCGCAGCTCTTTTGGCCAGACGCACGCATTAGAAGTACACTCCTCTGGAGGAAGGGTCCACTTGCCATTTCCATGCTCATCTCGCCACATGACCTCATAGGGGGCATCTCGCCATTGTAAATCTGAGTAGAGCTGGCCGTCCTTTCGGTAGAAGAACACATTTCCGGCATGGTTTAGAACAATATCAAAGATGACATACAGACCACGAGCATGGGCCTGGAGTATCAGGTCTTGCAGTTCCAGTTCAGCAGTTTCAGGTGTTCCATCAGAGGCAAAACGAGGTTCTATTGCCAGAAAATCCTGAATGCCGTATCCGTAGTAAGTCTCTTCAAAAATACAGTTCTTGAAAGGGGGAGTGATCCATATGGCACCGGCACCTAAGGACTTTATGTAGTCGAGCTGCTCAGTGATGCCGTTAAAAGTTCCTCCCTGGAATTTGTCGCAGTTGGGGTCATTCCATTCATAATTGGGGTCTTTGTTAGGATTGTTGAACCGATCGATCATGAGGAAGTAGATCCAATGGTCCCTCCAGTCCTCTGGCGAGGGGAAGGGTACGGGAACCAGAACATTTTTTCTGTCCACTTTAACTTTCTGGACCCTTGCTGATGATGCCTTGTTCAGCATATCCTTTAATTCAATGGAGTTGATGGATTCGATCATTTACAATCTATCTCCTTGGGAGCTAAAACCAATTGGCGTACAGTCTGAAATTATATGATACTTAATGATATAAACAAATAACTATGGATCTAAAGATATTCCATGGTTATGGGCATCCCAGGAAAAAAGAATCGATGATAGAATCTTATTAAAATCGTCTAGTTCCAGCTTCATAGGTTAAATTTTGAGGGCTTGGGTGCCGCCTTCTTCTGCCAGCGCTGCCGCCATGTACTCTACCATCTCTCTCTTGTCCTAGAATACCGGCACTAGCAGCCCTCTTTCCTGCATGGCATCCGGCATAGCATCTGTGCCACAGCCCCTGTTCACCGCCAGGTGGATGTCTTCCATGATGAGCTACACGAGCAACCGATTTCTAGCGGACAGGCCCTCCTGTAGATTGCCGATGATAACTCCGCCAGAACTCTTCGGAATTCTCGATCTCTTGTCGGTCGGCAAACATCCGGAACTGAAATGTTGCTTCCGCGCATGAAGTGATTGAGCTATTCCGATGCAAAAAAATTCTGTCATTCCTTCACCCTGCCGATCTTACCCGAGCAACTCTTCGCCCACGATCCTGTGCTCGCCCTCGCTGTCGTGCACGACGATCCTGCTGCCCTTTCTTGCCTCGCTCCTCTCGAAGTCCTGGTATCTTTCCAGGAGCGCGATGGCCTCCCGGATTTCTGTGACGTAGCGCTTGATGAGCCGCTCTGCCATCCTCCGGGCCGCGTCTGGCTCGATCCTGCCCCCCAGGCCCCGGCACTCCGAGCACTGCAAAATCTCATTGTCCAGATAGAAGGGATAGGTGCTGCAGAGCATGGGCCGGACAGAGTAGATGCTGCAGCGGCCATTTTGGTGAAACCGGCAGGAATCGTTCTCCTTTTTCAGCCGCCACTCCAGGGTATGAAAGCAGCCGTTTTTGTCCCACTCGCCCTCTTTTGGCGGGCTGACGATATCGAGCCAGTCCAGACCGGTTTCCGTCTGAATAGCTCTAATCTCAAACGGAAAGACAACCACACTGTTATCCTCTCCTCGGCAGCATTCCCCGCAGCCCATGCACTCGAAGCCGATGTCTGAAATCCGGGCGGCTAACGTCTTTGGAGAGAGACCCTCCGCCGCCCTCAGGGCCGCTTGCAGATCTCGGATCTGCTTTTCCCTGCCTTCTTTGCCGCTCATCTCGGGCGTTTCATCTCTTGCATAGGGCAATGAAATTGTCCAAAAGCTCCAGGCCGTGCTCGGTGTGTACAACCTCGGGATGCCACTGCACGCCGTACAGCGGCCTTGTCAGGTGCTTCATGGCCTCGATCTCGCAGACGTTCGACCTGGCCAGGATCTCAAAGCCCTCGGGCAGCTCCGACACCTGGTCCATATGCGAGGCCCAGGTTTTGAACTTGGCTGGCAGGCCCTTGAGGATGTCGTCTTCCTTGAGAACATGCACATCCACCTCCGCATAGCCGCCCATGCTACCGGGAACCACTTTTCCGCCAAAGGTGGTACCCATCAGTTGCATGCCCAGGCAAATTCCCAGGATGGGGATATCCAGATCCCGCAGATAATCGGCGCAGCGCCCGGCGCGTTCTAGTGTGGGCCCTCCCCCCAGGATGAGGCCGTCCGCGTCGATCTTCTCCGGAGGCGTCTGGTTGGAGATAAGGTCCGTCTCCACTTTCTCCCGGATGGCGCGCCGGATGAGGTGATTGAACTGTCCATAGTTGTTGACTACAAGTATTCGCATTGCCTCATCTTGCAGCGTATTATGATGATATATTTTTTGGCGATAGGGAGTTGATGCGGATAAGGAAAGGTTTTATAAATTATATAAATGTTTTAATAATATATAAATATGATACGCGATATGATAATACTACGATAATATTAAGCAGATATCATAGCTGGCTTAGAGTACAAATTTATATGAAAAATGATCTAAGGTTATAGTATGATGCGACCTTTTGATAGCGTACTGATCGGAGAGGCATTAGTGGGAGAGGGGCCGGAGATCGCCCATATCGATCTGGTAATAGGGCCTAAAGGTAGCTATGTGGAACAGGCATTTGTCAATGCCCTGGCCTCTCCTGCTAAGGGGCATACACCCTTGCTGGCGGTCTTAGAGCCCAACCTGCCCACCAAGCCATCTACCCTTATGGTAAACAAGGTTACCATCAAAAGCGCCGGACAGGCTATACTCATGTTTGGCCCCGCCCAGGCAGCTGTGGCCAAGGCAGTAATGGACTGCGTGGAGGAAGGAATCCTGCCCCAGGAACTGGCCGAGGAGATGATGATAATCGTATCCGTCTTCATTGAGTGGGATGCAAAAGACAAGAAGAAGATCTATGATTATAACTATCAGGCTACAAAGCTGGCCATCGTGCGTGCCGCAGCCAAAAATCCCAAGGTATCGGAGATATTGGCCAAGAAAGATTCTGCGAAGCATCCCTTTGCCTAGATAAATTCAAAGCGTCTCGGCTATCAGTAACGATTTGCTGCGATAGGCAAAATCAGGTTCAAAGCGTGCTGCAGGCGCGGCGTACAGAAAGCAAAGCAGGCACCGTGGGGAGCACCTCGCCGCGAAGCTGACTGGATTATTGCAAAAAAATGCTTATCGCAGTCCATGTCTATATAGAATTCACAAAGGATTCACATGAGTTAGCCAATGGCGATGATGTGCTAACAAACCTTCAATGTGAAAAATAGATTCATAAATGCCAAGCTCAACTTTTTGTTCATGAAAAATGGTCAAGTGCGAGTGGGATAGTGAGAAATGGAGAGTGAGGATATGCAAAAACAGGATAGTAAATGCAAAAATAAAACTAGATTTAAAAGAATTTCCAAGCATAAATATCGAGACATATTTTCCGTCTTTGGCGTGTTAATGGTAACTGGAGTGCTCTTGGCAATATCGGCCTCAGCACAATTCAACCAGCAGCCAGGAGCTTTTGGACGGGAGGATTTCTCCGCACAAGATAACCTGGGAGGAGATGGCTTCAACCAGCAGCCCAGGCTCATCGCTCTTGAGAGCGACAAGCTCAGTCCTCAGGAAGCAGGCAGTCCCATAAAATGGACGGCCAAAGCTGAAGACCCGGAAAATGATGCCATGTCCTTCATGTTCCGGCTAAAAGGGCCATCCACTGGTGAAGTATGGATGCAGGTAACCCAATGGTCCCAGGACAATACCTGGAAATGGGATACCAATTCAGCGGATGCCGGGAAAAACCAGATAAGCGTCTGGGTTAGGGATGAATCGCATGCCGGCCCGCAGTTCACACCAGATGAGAAAACAGTTGACTTTCTGTTGACGCTGCCGCAAGCTCTTCCTGTAGTTGAGGTGCAGCCAACCGTTGAGCCTTTGCCCATTGTTCAGGCTCCCGAGCCAACTTATGTGCCACCCGTAGAGGTGCAGCAGCCCGTCCAGCCGGTACAGGCGGCTGAGCCAATGGTAGTGGAGCCTGTAAATCGGGCCCCCGTCATGACCAGCTTGACCTCTATTCCCGCCAGCCCCCAGGAAGCTGGTACAGCTATAGCCTGGTCAGCGGAAGCCAGTGACCAGGAAAGCGATGGGCTTCAGTTCCAGTTCTTGCTGGACGATCAGCCTATAACCGAATGGCAATATAAGAATCAATGGACCTGGTATACTTCTGCCAATGAATTCGGCGCCCATAGCATAGAGGCAAGAGTTAGAGACGGCGCGCATAACTCAGAAGGAGACTCTTCCAAAAAGGCAAGTTTCACCTTAAATAAGCCCAATGAAACGCCATTTATTTCCGACTTGTCAGCAGATAAAGCCAGCCCCCAGGAGATGGGCAGCATTGTAACCTGGAAGGCTTTGGCCAATGATCCTGAGAATGATCCAGTTTTATTTAGATTCTTTTTAAATGGACTTCCCACAACCGATTGGCAATCCAGTAACCAGTGGGCCTGGACGGCGGCCGAGGGCGAATCCCAGGTAGAGGTCCAGATAAGAGACGGCAAGCATGCCGAGCAAGACGGATTTGATGACAGAAGGAGTGCGACGTTCATCGTATTGCCGCCCAACCAGAAACCTGCCATCATCAATTTCAGTCCCGATAAGCTCAGCCCCCAGGAGATAGGCTCGACTATCACCTGGAACGTGGTGGTTATGGATGTCGATAATGATCCCATTCAGTACCAGTTCTCAATGGATGGACAGGTAGTACAGGACTGGTCTGGCAGCCCAGTCTGGAGCTGGACAGCCGCAGCGGATCAGGTCGGTCAGCATGCCATCGAGGTCAAGGTAAGAGATGCAAAGCACAATGATCAAGGAGACAACTCGGGCAGCGCCAACTTCGAGATAGTTCTGCCACCCAATAATGCACCGGTCATGAGCAGCCTGACCGCAGACAGCGAGAGCCCGCAGGTGACGGGAACCACTGTAACCTGGACGGCGGTTGCATCTGATGCAGAGAATGATCCCTTGCAATTCCTGTTCTCAATGGATGGACGGGTAATGCAGGACTGGTCTGACAGTTCCGTCTGGAGCTGGACAGCCGCAGCGGATCTGGTCGGACTGCATACCATCGAGGTCAAGGTAAGGGATGCAAAGCACAATGATCAAGGAGACAGCTCGAGCATCGCTAATTTCGAGATAGTTCTGCCGCCAAACAATGCACCAGTTCTAAGCAGCCTTACTGCGGACAGCGAGAGCCCGCAGGTAACGGGAACCACGGTAACCTGGACGGCGGTTGCATCCGATACCGAGAACGAGCAACTGCAATACCTGTTCTCAATGGACGAAAAGGTAGTGCAGGATTGGTCGGACAGCCCAACTTGGAGCTGGACGGCGACAGCTGATCAGGTCGGTCAGCATGCAATCGAGGCCAGGGTAAGAGATGGAAAGCATAATCCTGAAGGAGACAACTCGGGCAGCGCCAACTTCGAGATAGTTCTGCCGCCAAACAATGCACCGGTCATGAGCAGCCTGACCGCAGACAAAGATAGCCCGCAGGTAACGGGAACCACTGTAACCTGGACGGCGGTTGCATCCGATACCGAGAACGAGCAACTGCAATACCAGTTCTCAATGGATGAAAAGGTAGTGCAGGATTGGTCGGACAGCCCCGTTTGGAGCTGGACCGCCGCAGCAGATCAGATCGGACAGCATGCAATCGAGGTCAAGGTAAGAGATGGAAAGCACAATCCTGAAGGAGACAACTCGGGCAGCGCCAACTTCGAGATAGTTCTG
>Ga0307379_10005039_pt1 | contig 18576 bp, 16 predicted proteins | sample UN2MG_FD_202237 | JGI IMG/M metagenome (GOLD analysis project Ga0307379, IMG submission 202237) | Soil microbial communities from Risofladan, Vaasa, Finland - UN-2 | ecosystem: Environmental > Terrestrial > Soil > Coastal area > Acid sulfate soil | place: Finland: Risofladan, Vaasa | collected... | reverse complement strand
CAGATCCCGGAGCGATTTGCCCTAAGCTTGAAGGAACGGGGAATTGGGCGAAAGGTTACTCCTCCCTTCGAGAAGGTGGCCGAGAGTTGCATCGGTTGCGGTTCCTGCGCATATGTCTGCCCGACCAAGACAATTACCATCGAGGAAGCCGGATAGGGAGAGTCGTGTTGTGAAAGGAAAGATCCGCTGGTTCATCACACTTCGCTGGCTGGCCGCGGCCGGACTGGCCCTGGTGATAACAGGGGCGCGGTTCATTCTCCACATCCCTCTTCCTCTTCTCCCCCTCTATCTGGGTAGCGTCTTTCTGGTCGTATATAATGGCATCTGCCATCTGATTAATCGCCGGCTCCAAGCCCAGATAGACGCAGAGGATTGGATAGACAAGGTTCATCGTCTGGCTAATGTTCAGATCCTTCTGGATCTGAGCCTGCTCACCTACCTGATCTATTTTTCCGGCGGTTTGGAAAATCCCTTTGTATTTTACTACATCTTCCACATGATCATCGCCGGCATCCTGCTGACAAACCGCTCCGCCTACCTGCAGGCTACCTTCGCCTCGCTCTTATTCGGTTTGCTGATGGCCGGAGAGTTCCTGAACGTGCTGCCGTACCATCCGCTGTCTACCGCCGGGGCCGCGCCGGAACCGGGATCCGTCATAGCCACCTTGGGACGCTTTCTGTCTTTCTCCTCCACTCTGTACATCGCGGTGTATTTGACGACGACCATCGTGAGCAAGCTTCGGCAGAGGGAGCGGGAGTTGGAGATCTCGAACCGGCTGCTGGCCGAGCAGGACAAATTGAAGTCTCAATACGTGATGATCGTGTCCCACGACATCCAGGCATCCCTTTCGGCGATCGAAAGCTGCCTGCAGACCGTACTTCACGGCTTCACCGGTAAGATCGGCGAAAAGAGCCGCGACATGGTGCAGCGCGCTACGGTTCGCAGTCAGCATCTGCTGCGCTTCGTTCGTGACCTTCTGGATGTGTCCCGGATGCGGACGGAAAACGACATCGTCAAGGAGCAGGTGAACCTGATCGACGTGATCGACAAGGAGATGGAACTGTTCCGCCGGCAGATCGAGGAAAAAGGGATCTCTTTAAGCTTCGAAAAACACGCCGACGAAGTGATCCTGGACGCGAATCGTTTCTCGATGGAGCAGTTGTTCAACAACCTTCTAAGCAATGCCGTACGGTACACCGGCGAGGGCGGAAGGATCGCCGTATCCGTCCGCCCCGTGGACGACCGTGAAGCTGTTGAGTTCAGGATTGCGGACAGCGGGATCGGGATCGCCCCCGACAGCCTGCTCCTTATCTTCGATGATTTTTACCGTGCCGGGAATGCCAAAGCCTTTACCGAAAACGGAACAGGGTTGGGCTTGTCCATAGTGAAGAAGATCGTTGAGCTCCACGATGGCGAGATTCACGTGGAGAGCGAGGTAAACAAGGGAACGACATTTGTTTTCACTCTGAAAAAAGACCACCCTGCTGCCTCATCTGAAATTCTACCCGAAAAGTAGGAATGCCTCACGTAATAATCCATCCGAAAGGGAAAGATAGTAGTAGTTGCAATGAGGGAGAGGGAGACTAACAGGTTGTGGATATATGGATAACTGGCATCCTGGTTTGTATGAGTCCACAGGAAACATCGGTAACGCGATATACGGACTGTGAAAGCCGATCTGTCATCGTGGTTGACACGCTCGAGGACAGCCGCGACAAGGCATACGGAAAGGCCTGCGGGAAATCCTTCAGGGGCGAGGACGGGAGAGGTCATCCGGGAGTGGCTCAGTGAGATGGACAAGAGAGTTGAATGATACCAGGGTCGGCAAGGAGGTGTCCTCTTCCTTTTTCCTTTCTACTGGATCAGGAAACCTTCCTGGCTGAGAATTGTAATCAGTTCTGTCAAGTTTTCAAGTTAGAAGAAGCTTAGATATCAAACAGGAAAGAACAATACTCGGCTTCATGCTCGTGGGAGAGAAGATTCTCTCGTGTTACTATCTCGAGTTTTGTGTTGATCACTCCCATGGAAGGTTTGTTGTTGTCTAAAAGAAAATCCGCCATAATCCTCGTCGAATAATAGCCCTGATAGAAAGGTTCTTGGGTAATGACCGCGTCTACAACGTCCGCTCGGATCAAGTCCGCTGTCTCGGAGGATAAGTCGTAGCCAATGATTGAAATATCATCGTGCTTCTGTGCGTCCTTCACCGCCTGTCCCACTTGTTCCAGTATACCGTAGCTGACGAAAATACCTCGCAGGCCCGGGTGTTCGTGGAGAAGATTCTGGGTAAACTCGTAAGCTTCTTGCCCGATCCGCGACAAACGATAAGGGCCGAGAAGGGCAATGTCGGATGAACGCTCGATTACTTCGCGGAAACCAGCAATACGCTGGCGAATCGGACTTACAGTGTTCGAGAAGGTCAATATGGCAACTTCCCCCGGCTTTCGTAGGAATTTGCCCATCAGATGCCCGGCTGTTCTTCCAGCGCGATGGTAGTCACATCCGATATGACAGAATCGACGGCTTTCCGGTATATCGTTGCTGACGGTAAGAACGGGGATATTCTTATCGATCAAATGATCTATACATTCGACAACCCGAGAAGGATCGTTCGGTGAAATTATGAGTCCGTCAAGCGCATCGTTCTCCAGGTTCTGGATAAGTGTTATCTGTTCTTCAGGGCGTTCGATATCTGTTGAATAGAAACGAATCGTGATGCCGAAATCACAAAGATCTTTTTCGGCTCGCTGCATACCATAACGGACTTCATCCCAGAAATAAGCAGGCCTTGAAAATAAAATCACGCCGATTGTATAGGTTTTCTGATTTACGAGACTCCTCGCGGCTTTGTTCGGCTTGAAGTGCAACTGCTCGGCGCTCTCGATTACGAGTCTCCGAGTTTCTTTGCTGACAAGAGGGCTTGCGTTCAGTGCCCTGCTCACTGTGCTCCTTGAAAGCCCTAAGGCTTTCGCAATATCTACGATACCGACTGCCATGTACTTGATGCTACCGAGAATGCTTCAAAATGTAAAGGTTAATGCCGCACGTTTGCAAAAAAAGATGCCTTTACTGGAGAAAAGGGTAAAAAATGGGCCTTTATAACCGAATTTTGAGGAAATTACTTGCATTGCTCACCGACCTATAATAGTCTTATTGACACACGTTTTCATTTCTGATATGAAAATATAAATGAAAGTTACTGTAATTTCACACACACATTGGGACCGAGAGTGGTATCTGACGCGAGAGAAATGCAGGTTTATGCTCATCGAATTGGTCGATGGAATGCTTAGGCTCCTTGACGAACAGCCTGATTATCTCTTCATGCTTGACGGACAAACGATAGTTCTTGAGGACTACCTTGAAATCAAGCCCGAAAAGAAAGAAGAAATCTCAGCTCTTATCAAGGCAGGTCGGCTTCTTATCGGTCCCTGGTATGTTCTTGCTGATGAGTTTCTGATTTCGGGAGAATCTCACATACGGAATTATCTTGTTGGCCGAAATCTCTGCCGGAAGTTCGGGGGCAATATGAACCTTGGATATCTGCCGGATTCTTTCGGCCATCCCGCGCAGATGCCGCAAATACTCAAAGGTCTCGGATTGAACGAGATCATTTTTTGGCGCGGCCTCGGTCCGGAAATAACGAAATCGGAATTCATCTGGGAAGGAAAAGACAAAACAGAGATACTCAGCATCAATATGCCATACGGCTACGGAAATGCTGCGTGCATGCCTGATGACGCGGAAAGCTTCACACAAAGGTTAAAATCGGAAATAAAGAAGCTTGCCCCGCTTACTGACAGCAATACTGTCCTTTTAATGAACGGTATAGATCATGTTGCACCACAGGAAAGCCTTCTTGCCAATCTCGAATACGCTCAATCCAAAATGTCGGAGCACAAGATAATACAGGGCGATTTTCACGATTATCTTACTGCCCTAAGACAAGATACAATCACCTTCCAGAAATTCAAGGGACAGCTCCGTTCTGGATACCATGTTTATATTCTTGGCGGCACGATTTCTACCAGGATCTATTCAAAGCAAGCGAACTTCCGCGTTGAGAGCTTGCTTGAAAAGTATGTAGAACCTCTCTCAGCAATCGTCTCACTGCGCTTCGCAAAAAAATATCCCGAGGCTGAGCTTCACCATGCATGGAAGCTATTGCTCTCGAATTTAGCGCACGATTCTATCTGCGGCTGCAGCATCGACGAGGTTCACGATGAAATGATGCAACGATATCGTTGCATTCAAGATCTCGGGCAAAGTATCCTCAAGCAAGCCTCAAACGCAATATGTGAAAATGTCGACAGTTCGGACAATTCTCATGATGGAAGCTTCGTGGTTTTCAATCCTCTTATACACCCACGCGACGATATCGTTAGAGCAAATCTGGTCACGGATGAACGGTTGCTTCGAAAGGTCAACTACGAAACCGGGAACCTTGATGAATATGTACCGGAGGATTATGAGAAAGTGCCATCAGGACTCCTGCTTCATGATTCTGAGGGAAACGAATTCACAGCTACCATACATTCAGTAACCGAAGAAGATGTTATGCATCTCAGCCTCCGAAGTCAACCGGAGATGTTTCGTGGCAGAAGAGTTGACTTCTCTTTCAGCGCAACAGGATTACCATCGGTCGGATACTCGATCTACAATTACAGTTTTATCTACGACAAGGTGCAGGCTCTTCCTCAGAGCTGTGAAATCGAGAATGATTTCTTCAAGGTCGCATTCGATAAGGAAAATGCTTCTCTTGCAGTGTACGACAAACGGATCGACAAGTGGTATGAAGGACTTCATGTTCTTGAAGATACAGGTGACGCAGGTGATGAATATACCTATTCCAGACCCTCGAATGATTCACAATACGGACTGCTTCCCGAGAGTGTTCACCTGAGGGTCGAAGGGAACGATGATTTCCCAACGATGGTGGTAAAGGGTATCCTTAAGGTTCCAGCTCGGCTAACCGCCGACCGACAGAGCCGCTCTTCAGAACTCACAGATATCAAGATCGAATCACGAATATCCCTAGCCAAGGGGATCGCGCGTATCGATATCCGTACGGAAATACAAAACTACGCTGAAGATCAACGTCTTCGGGTGTTGTTCCCTATAGAAGCGAATAACGCGATAGTACGTTCCGAGGGAATCTTCTCCGTGAATGAACATCCAATCATTTCTGAAGATGAAGCTTCATATTCCGATTGGGTAGAACGACCCTCGACAAACCCACATAAGAGTTTCGTGAGTATTAGTGACGAAATCCATGGTATAGCGGTAGTGAACCGTGGATTACCTGAATACGAGGTCTTTCGCGGTAAGCACGGAGAAAGCGTAATCGCACTCACACTGATTCGCTCTGTCGGTTGGCTCTCAAGGCCGGACCTCCTTGCCCGGAAAGGCAACGGCGGGTGGACGATACCGACTCCGGCAGCCCAGTGTAAAGGAAAGTATGTATTCGAATACTCTATCATTCCGCATCACGGCACCTGGCAAGAAAACAATGTCATAGCCTTGGCCCATGAATTCGCATTTCCTGTCTTGACTTTCAAATTGGGCGATGCGGGGAGTCGAGACAGACCGGAAAAATATTCCCTGGTGAGTGTGGACCGTTCGGAAATCATCTTAAGCGCGATCAAGAAATCTGAGGATCGCGACAGCTACATCGTGCGGTGTTGGAACATATCGGACAACTCCCTTACAGCAGCCTTTCGTTTCGGATGCAGCGTAAAATCGGTTTTCAGGACAAACCTTGCTGAAACGAGGGAAGAGGAAATCAGTGTAACGGATAAGGGCTATTCTGTTCATTTCGAACCATGGAAAATCGCAAGCATGGAACTGGAGATTTAAAAGGACCGCGGTATAGAATGCGTTGCATTTCTACGCGGCCTTAAAATAATTGGGGAGGAAAAGAAGAATGAAAAAACTACTTATTCTCGGCATTCTGGCACTAGTAGCTTCCTTCATGATCTTCGCAGGAGGTCAGGAAGAGAAGGAGTCGGTGACCCTAGAGTTCTGGACCGTATATGAGACGGACAGTGAGTTGTTGAAGATCATGCGGAAAGCGGCCGACAACCTGCAGGAAAGGTCCAATATCACCGTAGAGATCGTTTCCAAAGGCGACAGCGGTTTCCGCGAGCTTCTTACAGCTGCAGCTCTTTCACAGTCCGGTCCCGATCTCGTCTTCAACTGGACGGGTTTGAGTGACATCATCACGGGTGGACGTCAGGGCCTGCAGTTACCGCTTAATAAGAACAATCTGTTCACGAAGGAAGAACTGAGCAACCTACTCCTGCTAGACAGCTGCACCGACCCTGAGACAGGAGATGTCTACGGCACCGCTTTTGGCAATAATTATATCGCCGTAGCGTATAACAAGAAAATGATGAAACAAGCGGGTATCGATACGGATAAATTTCCTGCTAAGTGGACGTATGAAGAGTTTCTCGACGTCTGCGAAAAATTGAAAGCCGCAGGTATCGCTCCCTTCGGTTTCGCCAACAAAGAAGGAGTGTTCGCCCACTGGTGGCATAGCTTCTCTTTTCCCACGTATATGGACAAGATCACCGAAGTCATTCCTTACTACAATGAAAAGCCGATCTACAACGACGTGTTCGAGTCATTCGCCTCCAATTGGAAGGCGTTCTATAATGCCGGCTATTACGTTGAAGGAGGAAACACAATCTCCATCAATGACCTGTGGGGTCAGTTCACCGCGGAGAAATGCGCCATCATCCCTCTTTTCCCGGCCTTGTATTCTATTTATGTAAAAGCGTTGGGAGAGGAGAACGTCGGCATCATGGAATGGCCGAGCATGGGTGGAAATGGCGCCCTCGCCATGCAAAATCCCATTTTTGGCGATGCCATCGGCATTACCAATTGGACGAAACATCCGGAGGAATGCGCCTTGTTTATCAAGGAGCTGGTTTTCAACAAGGATATCGTCAGGGAGTTCGTCGCCCAGGGGTTGTTTCCTGTTAACAAGCAGTTTAAGGTTTCAGACTTCGATATTCCAGGAGCCGAACTCAAAGATTTCGCCGCGAATCACGACAATATGGCGACTTATCCCGAAGGGCATGCGTTTTGGACCAGAGAATACAGCTCGGCAATCGAGAAGTTCTGCAACTCCATGCTTCTCGGGCAGATCACGCCGTCGCAGTACGCTGCTGAAATCGAGGCAGTGCTGAAATAGTGGTCGTAGTATAATACATAGCGGATGGCGAGTGCCTCCGCTATGTATTACCTCGATATTAAGAACAGGTGCAGCATGCCGCGCTATAAACCTGGTATAGAAAATAAAGGTCTTATCTTTCTGCTACCGGCTTTTCTGATAATCGTGTTCATCTACGTGAACCCAATCATCAGAATGTTCCTCTTCAGCCTTGAAGAATGGAGATATCTAAGGCCTGAGGGATTCAATAACTTTGATAATTATTTAGATCTGTTGAAATCAAGACATTTCTATACCACGCTGCTTAATAATGTTATTATCATTTTGGGAGTTGTCCCAGTTGTTGTTGTCATCGCGCTCAGCTTCGCGCAAGCAATTTTTTCGAAGATTCCCGGATATAGACTCTACACTTTCCTGTTTTTTATTCCCGTCGTCCTACCGGATATCGTTGTCGCAAGGATCTTGACAGAGATCCTCAACAAGGCAGGTCCGGTAAACAGTTTCTTTAAGACTATCGGGCTCGGTTTCCTCGCTCAGGATTGGCTAGGAGATTACCGCTACGCGCTGTTCACGATTATTATATCCCTGATTTGGAAAAACATAGGATTCGCACTGGTTCTGTTCCTGGCAAGGCTTACGACCGTAGATAGGTCTATTTATGAGGCCGCCGAAATCGACGGCGCAAAGTCAGTTCAAAAATATTTCTATATAACATTACCACTACTTTCTTCCACTATCTCATTGTATATCGTCTTACAGGTAATCGGTCTCATGGCTTTCCTTTTTAACTATATCCATGTCATGACCGCAGGGGGTCCCGGATATTCTTCAACCGTGCTTGAATATTTTATCTATCTAAACATCTTCAAGTTGCAGGAAATAGGAAGAGGAAGCGCGGCTGGAGTGATCCTTATCACCATCACGATGATATTCGTATACTATTATTTGTTAATGCGGCATCGAGCTTCAAAAGCTGCCAACAAAGAAGCACTCAGTCAAAATAAGATTTCAAAATCTTGGTAGCTCGCCAGCAGAACGAACCGGTAAGGAAGGAAATCGTTGGCTAGAAAAAAGAAAATCAGGTTAGCGCAGGTTTTTTTGCAGGTCCCCTTCGTCCTATACAGCCTGAGTATACTAATCATGTGCTATGCTCTAACCGTCACGCCCTTTCGCTCGGCAAATGATCTAGCGCGAGGAGTTCTCGTAGAGCCACAGAGTTTTACCCTCAAAAATTTTATCGATGTATGGAAGAGCGGCATAGGAACGGGCGTCAGGAATAGTTTCACACTCAGCGCTTTGACGTGTGTTTTGACAATCACCCTTGGCGGAATCGCTGGATACGCCTTTTCGTTTTTCCGCTTCCGGCTAAAAAACTCTTTGTACCTTTTTATGTACTCGGGCATCTTCGTATCGACCATGCTCATTGCGCTTCCTTTGTTCCTCCAATATCGTGATCTCCATCTAGTGAACAACCTCCTGGGTACCATGATAATCTTCCTTGGACTCCGCATGCCCTTTTCCATTTACCTTTACAAGAACTTTTTTGATGAGTTTTCAAGGGAACTCATTGAAGCAGCGAGAATTGACGGATTAGGCGATCTACGAATATTCGCCGAGATAGTCTTCCCTTTATCAAAAGGAGTCGTTGCCACAGTGCTTCTCTTCAACTTCACCGCAGTATGGACTGATTACTTGGTGGGTTTGCTCTTCCTGCAAAAAAACGAGGTCATGACGATCATGCCGAAGATAATGTATATTTTCGGCGCCGGTCCGCTGACGACGCGCGCAACTCCTCTAGGACAGGGCTTCGCAGGCCTTTTCATAAGCACCCTGCCAATCGTAATTATTTATTTCTTCGCTAAGAAACACTACATTACAGGGCTTGCTCTCGGAAGTATCAAGTAGCGGTATGACTTCGAAGAAAAGAATGATGCTGACGCTCAGAAGGGAAACGCCTGATCGCCTGCCGGTAACAATCCACCAGTGGCAGCCGTACCACCTGAAGACCTACATGAAGGGAATGAACGATATCGAGGCCTTCAAGGCTACCGGGTTGGACGCCGCCATCACACATTGTCCATTCATCTATTCGGAATGCTCAAATTGGAAAGTCGAACGTAGAGAGAACAGAGACGATGACGATATCTATCTCTACCGGGACTATTACCCCGACATGGGTCTTGACAAAAGAGCTCTAGAGAAAAGCTATACGGAACTCAACAATGCAGGAATCCAGCGTACCTTCTTGAACGGCTATCAAGGAGGTTGCTGGCAAGACGCTTGCGAGCTGTACGGAACCGAACAGCTTATCTATGCAGTATTCGACAAACCTGATTGGATTCACGAGTTTCTGCGAATCTTACTCGAAAAGAAAGTACGCTTCATCTATGATCACCTGAAGGCAGCTAAAATCGATTTGGTTGAAACCGGTGGTGGTGCTTCCTCCTCGACGGTAATATCGCCCGAGATTCATCAAGAGTTCTGCCTCCCGTATGACAAAAAGCTGCATGACAGTATCCATGAAGTCGGATTTCCCGTGGTCTACCACACCTGCGGCGGCATGATGGCGCTCCTCGATATCATTCCAAGAAACGGTTGTGATGTTTCGAGGCTTGGGGGAAGGGGGAGGTTATATATTGAGCGCTTGTGATCATTTCTTCGAAGTCGACCCTGTAGCACTGCAGGTGTTCGCCGAAGCGGCAAAAGAATGCACATACTGAACGAGAAAGGTCGATGCTATAGTGAAGAAAATCTCAATCAACTGCGATGCTCACAAAAGAGAACAAAGTATCAAACGCATGCATCTGTATTGCCGAAGGGAATATTTGGACAGAGTCCCCGTCTACTTCGGAGTTGAAGCTCGATATTTCTTAAAGGAGCGTGGAATTGGTTTTCTCGAGTATTTCGAATCGCCTGAAAAAAACCTTTATCATCAACTCATGAACTTCAAATGGCGTATGGAACATCTCGAGGACGATGGGCTTGGAAGGGAAGACGTTGTGGTTTTTCCTGATTTCCAAAATACAACGACGGCAGGCCTGTTCGATTTCGGATCGATCGCTTTCAGTGATACTGAAACTCCGAGGGTAGAGCCTTTTATAACCACCATCGAAGATCTGCGGAAATTAGAACCACCTGATTTGCACAGAGAAATGGGCGCCAAAAAAAGGGATTACCTTATTCGTATGAAAGAGCTGGCAAAAGACTGTGAGGTGCAGGTCAACGGAGAACCTATTGACATAACGGTCTGTCACGGCTGGCATGAGACCATGGGTACCGGCGCCCTCGATATGTTGGGACAGAATTTCTATTTATGGATGATCGAATACCCGGAAGAAATAAAGCAGCTGTTAGACATGCTAACAAGGGCATCGATCGATTATGAATACGAGATGCGAAAAATCAGCGGAATTCCTGCCAACGGAGGCGAGACCATTGCCGACGGAATGGAAATGCTATCGAGGGATATGTTCGACGAGTTTATCGTACCCCCGTACTTACGTTATTACGAAGCGTTTCCAGGATCAATGCGCGGCTTCCATAACTGTGGGAACATCAATCATCTGCTTGAATCAATCCGTTATGGTCTGGGAATAACGGTGTTGAACGGTTTCGGGTATAGCGTCGATATAGTAAAACTAGCCTCTATGATAGGAGATCAAATGTCATGCTCCGGAGGTTTGAACCCTGTGACACTCTGGAACGGTTCGGATTCTGAGGTATTCGGCGAAGTTCGATCATACATTGAGGCTTTAGGTCCCTCCCGTGCATACATGCTTGGAGATGGCTATAACGTGGTACCGGGAACATCGATCGAACGAATGAACAAGATCGCAGGTTTGGCAGAGGAGATCGGTCTTGATTTCTAAAAGCGGTATGAACAAGAAAGAACGGGTTCGCTTGGCCCTGTCCCATTCGGAGCCCGACAGAGTACCTAAAGGCGAAATCTGCATTGAAGCAGGAATCGCGAACAGGTTGCTTCACTCAGATTATCCGGACGACTACCAGCACTATGAACGGGACCGCAAAATCCGAGAACTGTTAAAAATGGATTACATCAATATCGGGGATTGGCCTACGGAATTCCTAGGAATTGACGAGCAGGGATACAAACACTTTCGCTCCGTATACGGCGAAGAGTTCATTGTCGCAGGTAAAACGAAGCGCGTCGTCCATCCTCCAATCTCTTCAATTCGAGAAGCTAGATCATATCGCGTTCCCGATATCGGAAAAGTATCCAACGAACTGATCCGACGATTTAGTGAAGATAATGATTTTTTTATTTTCGCCCAGATAGGCGGACCCGTGACTGTACTGGATGAAACATTCGGAATGGAGGACTACCTCATCTACACTGTGACCAACACGGTTGAGATGGGTATTCTCGGTGACAAGATAATGGAGTTTGAAACCGAAAAGGCGAAGCTTTTCCTATATGCAGGTGCAGATGCAGTGCTCATCGGCGATGACATCTCCTATAACAGTGGACCGTTTCTTCCACCTCGAATTATGGAAGAGATTGTCTTTCCCTTCTACCAACGAACGATCCGGGAAATCAAACGGTATCGAGATGTACCTGTGCTTCTCCATTCTGATGGAAACCTTATGCCTGTTTTTGATGCCATCATGGCTTGTGGTTTTGACGGCTTACACTCCCTGCAGCCATCTGCAGGCATGGATATCGGTGAAATAAAAAAACGCTATGGCGACGTACTCTGCCTTATCGGCAATATCGATCTCGACTACGTAATGACCATGTGTACACCGGGGGAAGTCGAAAAAGTGGTGAAACGGACAATTGACATTGCCGCACCAGGGGGAGGCTATATCCTCAGTACTTGTAACGCATTAATCGATGCCATTCCCGATGAAAACGCCCTTACCATGTACCGAACGGCTGATCGGTACGGCCTGTACCGATAATGGCAGTAAAGAGAAAATTGATAGATCGTTGTAGATAAATCATGACTGTCATCTCTTCCTTTATTCAAAGTTATTGCCCGTGCAGTAAATCCCAGCGGCAGGATCAACGTCCAGTTTCTTATAGAATACTTCTTTCTAAAGAACCTCCCACACTGCCCGAACCGATTCAAAGGCAACCGCCGCAGGAACTCCCGGGCCAGCAGAAGGATGTCCCTGCCGCGCTTACGCAGGCGGGGCAGGGAGACGCGGAACACGTTGAGCCGGTGGAACAGATCCTTCCGGAACCGTCCCTCCTTGACCGTCTTTCGCAGATCCATGACTCTGCCGATGTGTTTTCTGCCGCGGTAGCGAAACTCTATCCTGTCGTTTCTCTCCAGATTTCTTCTAAGGAGCTCAAACCGGCTGCTAAACCTCTGAAGCGGGCGAAAGCCACCAAATCCCGATATTCGGTCAACCATGGTTGCCCCTTGCGCTTACAGCCTCGAAAAAAGACCTACAGGTAAAAACTACACAGGCTTTTGTAAAAACAAAAAGAGGCCGAATGCCTTCTGTTCTTTTTCGTGTTGCTTTTCCCTTCCTTTGTTCCTGATATTTCACGTATCGCCCGATTTTCTCTTCGTCCAGCCCTATTGTGCTCACTCAGTATCCCCTACTCCAGAAATGATTCCCCCAATATGGCTTCTTCCTCATTCCTGGATAGCTTTTCAATAATCTGATCGCCGTCTTCCCCTTCAAGATCCCCATAAGCTCATATATCGCTACCTTCGGGGGGATGCTCACAACCAGATGTACATGGTCTTCCTGGAAATTCAGTTCCATCACATCCACCTTCTTCCATTCGCATAATGCTCTGCTGCTACCCTCGACAAACTTGGCAATATTCCCCCTCAGAACCCGATACCGATATTTCGGGCACCATACGATGTGACAGGCGCACTGATACAACACATGGGCCAGCCACCCTTGCCCTAAAGCAAAAGTCGAGCTACATTTGGAGAACACCTCATGAGGAGCAAGGAAATATTCACGTCGATCTCTCAACACCTTCGATTCGTGGAAACCGAAATCAGCGCCCAGGCTGAGTTGATCGTCAACAGCTGGGCGCAGAACGGTAAGCAGGCCGAACACATCGATCGGGTCGTTCACCATCTGCTCGACAAGCCGGGCAAGATGCTGCGGCCGGCCCTGGTTCTGCTGTCCGCGGGCATGGTCGGCTGGAATCCGAAGGGAGAGTCGGAATCTCTGAACACGTCTTTGATAAAACTCGCCGCAGCGGTGGAGCTGATCCATTCGGCCTCCCTGATCCATGATGACATCATCGACGACGAGCGGATACGCAGGGGCCAGGCCGCCCTGCACAGGAAGCACGGGAATCAAACCGCAGTATTGGTGGGAGATATCCTCTACGCCCAGTCCTTTTCTCTGATAGCGGGCCTCAAGCTTCCGAGTTGGGACCGCCACCTGGCGATCTACCAGCTGTACTGCGACACCACTCGAAACATGTGTCTGGGGGAGATAATCGAGCAGCGGGTGATCGACGGAAAAGTGTCCGTCGATTTCTCTGATTACCTGGATATCTTGAAGAATAAAACCGCGGTGCTCATGTCGGCCTGCTGCCACAGCGGTGCCATTCTAGCCGGAGCGGATGATCCGGCGACAAAAAAACTCTCGGAGTTCGGCATGTCCTTCGGCTTAGCTTTCCAGCTGCTCGACGACCATAAGGACAAGGACGCCCTGATCAGCAAAGATGTAGACATCGTTGAGAAAGCTTTGCAGCAGATGGGGCGAGCCCGCTCGATATTGGCTGCGCTGACGGACAGTATCTACCGGAAGGAACTGATCCGGGCCTGTGATTTCGTTCTGGAAAGCGTCGGCGTCGCTCAGACGTAGTTGCGGATCAGCTTGACCAGTCGATCGATCTTGATGGGTTTGTTTATGAACTCCTCGGCCTGTACGTCCTCGGTGTTGAAGTCAAAAGCGTATTCCCGGTTAATCGCGGTTAGAACAAAAACGGGAATTTTAGGATACTTGGACTTGATCTCTCCGGCGGCCTCGAAACCCCGGGTCTTTTTTTCAGGAAACATCACATCCAGCAGGATCAGATCGGGGGAGATCTGACCGATCATCTCTATTCCCTTCTCCACGGTATCGGCGGAATGGATTTCGAAGCCCTCGTACTCCAGCAGGGAGCCCGTTGTTTCCAGAATGTCCAGGTCATCATCGATGATCAATATTTTGCTCATTCTCTCCTCCTGCAGGTAAAAATATATGAAAGGTCGTTCCTTTGTTCAACTCCGAGTACACGGTCAGACGGCCGCCCAAGGATTCAACGGCACGCTTGATTATGGAAAGACCCAACCCGGTCCCATCCCGCTCCAGCTCTCTCGCCTTGCGGGTGCGGTAGAACTCCTCGAATATCTTATCCAATTCCTCCGGCTCGATACCGTAGCCCTGGTCCCGGACAAAAAGATGCATCTCCCCGCCCTCTCGTCCCGCATTTACCGCGATGGTAGTCGAATCGGGGGAATACTTGATCGCATTGTTGATCAGGTTGCTTAGGATGATGTTGAGCAGATCCCGGTTGGAGTGGATCTGCAGCTCCTTGGTGCAGTCGGAAACCAGATCGATGTTCTTCCGGGTCGCCTGACTGGAGTGGATGTCCAGCTGATAGTCGATGATCTCCCGCAAGCGTATCGTCGTCTTGGTGTATTGGACCTCCTCCTCCGATTTCATATAGGCGTAGTCGATCATCTCGTCGATGATTTGGAGAAGGTTCTCCGTCCTCCGGTTCGCCTTGTGCACCAGCTCGTTCGCCCTCGGGGTGAGCTTGCCGCCGATGCCGCGCATCAACATCTCATGGTACCCGTTCATGGCTGCGATCGGGCCGCGTATCTCGTGGGTTACCTGCAGGATGAAGTTGCTCTTGACCCTGTCCAGTTCCTTGTAGTGATTCAGCTCCACTTCCACCCGCCGACCCTTCTCGGCGATCCTTCGTTTGATACTGGTGATCAGGTAGGCGGAAATGGCCAGAGTCGAACACAACCCGATCGCTCGCGGCAAATAGAGGTGGAAATACCCGGAATCGATGGTGTTACTCAACAGGTAGTGGGGAATCACCCGGAAATACTCGGTAAAAGAGGTTCCGATGAACAGAACGATCAGCGCACTGACATAGACAAATACGACATCCGAGGAGAACAGGAAGGAGGTCAGCATGATGTGAAAGACAAAAAAATAGGCGAAAGGATTCTCGAGGAACCCGGTGAAGTAGATCAGGAAGAACAACAGCACGTAGTCGCAGATGATCTGTACGTGCAGAAAAACCGCCAGCTCGCGGCGGGAAAGATTCTGTTTCTTGATGACGACGTAGTAGAGGGTGAACAGCAGGTTGATCAGGCAGAGTACACCGGTAAGCAGGTACAAGAGGGTATAAGGAAGAAGATACCCTAAGCGGAAGCGTACAAAAAAGAGGGCAAGTAAAACTCCGACAGCCGCGATCCAGCGCAGCAGGATGAACCAGCTGACGACTCTGTTGAGATCCGTGTATTCCGAAGAATCGATCTTGGAGCCCAGCCGAAGGATCTGCATGCTAAGTGATCAGGAGATCTCAGGTACCTGTTCGGGTCTCTTCGCTGAGGTGGCGGATCTCTTCGATCTGCTCCTCCTTGAACAGGACGAGGGATTCGAAAAGCTCCTTCTGGTCCCGGCTGATCAGATTATTGGCGATATTGGAGTAGATGCTTTTCAGTTTACCCTCGCAATCCAGCAGATGCTCGAAGATTAGCGCAGGCTCCGCGTCTCTGTGTATTTTCCCTGCCTGTATAAGATCTTCGTCTTTGTAACTCGGTGCATAGCGGACCCATTCGGTCTTGCCGAAGCTGTTCAGATTCACACCTTTCAAGATTTCCAGTTTGTCTACCAGTTGTTCCCTCAGCATCTGCACTGTTTTTTTTGACTTCTCGTTTTTCAACGCGTACTCCGCCACGTCGTAGAAATCCTTGAGTTTATTCTCCCACCGCACCGTGATTTTCAAAATCTCACTCAGGTCTTTGAAAGCGATCATTCGCTGTTCCTCTCCAGTTTCAGCTAATCCGTGTTGGACCGCTTGCATCATAATATCGGATCGGGTCAGATCTTTCCACAGCCAGGGGAAAAAAGAACGGGCTGTCCTGTTGACGAACAGGACAGCCTCTCGTGATTTTCAGTAATTTCGCGGTAAACGAATCTGTCGAGAATCCTTTCGTTATCTCGGTCGCAGGGACTCGTTCAATCGAGGATTGAGGGCCTTGAGCGTGTCGTACAACACCTGCATCGTGTAGGTGGCGTTGTGCACCCCGCGGCTGCGGTCTTCGATGATCATCTTGTAATTCCAAAGGGCACCGATCTGGGCCTCGCTCCAGCTTCCGCTTTTGGAACCGGCCCATCCGGAGCCCAGTTCGTGGAAGGTCGCCTTGGCGTCCTTCTTGAACATCGGCGGATTCATGGTTTGCAGATATCCGGTGCCGTTTTCATTCACCAGAGCATCGAGAAGACCCTGTACCTCCACCTGCACCGCCTCGACCGTGCCGTCGCGGTCATAGTCCGCCTTGGCCTTGATGTCGAACATGTCGGTTCCCGACAACTGCTTGATATCCTTGTGGCAGCCGACGCAGCCGGAGACGTTGACCTTCTCCGACTCATGCACCTCACCGACAATGTTGAAGCTGTGACCGCCCACTTCCGGGCCGGAGGAGTAGCGGCCTTCGGGCAGGCTCATGTGGCAAGTGACGCAGCCGTCGGCCAACACGTCCTTGTGGGGAGAGCTTGAGTAGCGCTTGCCAGGGTATTCATACGCATTGGTGCCGTTCACCATATCGGACTGCGGTCCGTGGTGGGCGCCAAAGTGGGAGCTGACGCTCTTAGCCTCCATCGCCTTGATTTGTGTCTTCACATCACTACGGGCCTGGTGGCAGTTGGCGCAGAGGTTGCCCGCCCCGATGTCGAAGCTGGATCCATCTTGGAGCTTGACCGGCTTGGTCGTCCTCAAGCTGAAATCCCAGGTGTCGTGCATCGTGTGGCAAGTCACGCAGTTGGGCTGGGAGGGATAGGCCACGTAGGCCTCTGGATCCACCTTGCCGGTTTTCACATAGTCGATGAAGCCCTCGTTGGTGTGGCAGATCTGACAACCCGCTCCGTTGGCGTAGTAGGAGTTGTCGTTGTTCTTGTGCCCCGATGTATCGTAGCCCAGTCTGGCGCCCAGGAGCGGATACTCCGGAGTGGTTCCGTGGCAGGCGGCGCAGGAATTGTCAAAATCCTGCCGCGCCCAGCTCTCTTCCATCGTGCCTTCGGCCGCTACGGCCAAAGAAACCATGAATACGGCTCCGATCAGGAGCAGCAGACGAAAAACACCCGTACCTGTTTTGACCATCAATTTCCTCCTCATTTCTCGATGTACCCCGATCAACAAGATCGTTTTAAAGATATACGACAAGTTCTCTCAGGTATTTCAGTTTAGAGTACATTACCTGGTTTGTCAAGAATTTTTTGCAGGTTTCCATTGGGGATCGCCTTCGGTACTCCGACATGATTTCCCGAATGATCCTGCTTGAGGAAGTAGTTCACCCAGGAGGAGGTCTCGTAGAGCTTCCAGTTGCGGGGATTGATTACGTACTGCAGATTGTCCAGCTCTTTGCGGCTCTTGGCCCGCCAGTACACCAGCTCCCAGATGCAGGGTCTGTCGTCGAAAACTTCGCAGTTCCCGTTGATCCGGGCTCCACCGCAGGGACCGATCCGCTGTCCCTTGGGGCAACGCGATTCCGGGCAGAGGTAGTACATCTCGAACAGGGCGCAGTCATCGCACTCCCGGCAGTCGAAGAGGGCTCTCTTGGCTACGTGCTCCAAAGCCTGCAAGACCTTGTAGCGCAGGCGTCTTCTCTGTGCAGATTTCGCAAAGCCCCGCATCAGCTTGTAACCAAGGGTTCCCTCGATAAAGAACAACTTGTGGGCCAGGCGCATCATCCAGAACTTGGGCGAAGCGATTCGCTTTCTCCGGGTCACCCTGAACTTCGGTTCCCCGCCATTTTTCGCGAAAGAGAAGTCCTCTCCCCCTTCGAACATGAAAAAGTTGTTCTTCGGCGAGAAGTCCAGCTCCTCGAGGTGATCCCGCCAATTCTCGCCGATCTCTTCGGAACGTTCCATGATGGTGGTCACGTCGGCGAACTTCAGATTCAGACCCTCGATGTGGGCTCCGTTGTATCCCAATCCTTTCAGTATAGCGACCTGTTTAGCGGCCCGGGTCAGTCTATCCGACTTGCCCTTGTCCTCGGCCTTGGCCTCCTCTTGAAGAACGCCGACCAAGCGATCGCTTACGTAACATCCCGGCACCTCACCGCCGGCCATGAAGCGAGCGGCTCCCGCTGAGAGCACGTACACACTGCCGATCAACGGGATGTTCAGCCCGAGGATCTGCCGCACGTATTTATAGAACTCGGCAAATTTAC
>Ga0307379_10005037_pt1 | contig 18578 bp, 30 predicted proteins | sample UN2MG_FD_202237 | JGI IMG/M metagenome (GOLD analysis project Ga0307379, IMG submission 202237) | Soil microbial communities from Risofladan, Vaasa, Finland - UN-2 | ecosystem: Environmental > Terrestrial > Soil > Coastal area > Acid sulfate soil | place: Finland: Risofladan, Vaasa | collected... | reverse complement strand
GCCGATGGATCGGTCGAGGATTGGGGGCGGCTAACACACAAGAGCGGATGGCATGCGGCTTGGTACGCGATTTCTCATCCGATCACGATCCTTAACCGGCAACGATGGAGAGTGAAGCAATGGCTTCGACAATCACAAACACCGGCCTGAAGGCTGTTGTCGATGCGTTGGTCGCGGATGATGTCGTCAAGCATCTTGGCTGGGGCACTGGCTCTGGGCAGGGAGCGACATCTACCGACCTAGCTACGGCGGCTGCTGAGAGCCGCACGGACGGCACACCGTCTGCGGTGACGACCACTACGACCGACGACACCTTTCGCGTTGTGGGCACTATCGTGGCGACTGCCACGCGGGCGATCACTGAGGTTGGCATCTTTGGAGCTGCGACCGGCGCGGTGCTGCGCATGTACGCGGATTTTTCGGTGTTGAACCTTGCCACAAACGACAGCATCACCTTCACCATCGACACAGTATTCGACCAAGGCTAGTCGCGATGAAAAGACTGCTCCTCGCTCTCGCTCTCCTGCTGCTCCCGGCGTCTGCGCAAGCTGCGTATGACTACGACATCGTGGGCGCATGCGAGACCACAACGACGACCGGCACAGGCACGGTAGATCTGGCTGGGGCATATACGACGAGCGGCATCGAGTACGTCGCTATCGGCTCGCAGATTTCGAGCGGCGACACGTTCGAGTACTCAATCGAGGCAAGTAACGGCAAGTGGGAGCATGGTCGGGCGACGTTTACCGATGCAGCTCCCGATACGGTATCGCGCACAGCTCGCTGGTCGAGCGACGGCAGCGGAGTGGCACTGACGCTTCCGGCTGGCACGCACATAGTGTGCGCTCGCTGGGGGCCTGGGACGTTCATCGACGGCGTGGCCGCTCTGGACATCGCCAGCATCGATGCTTCTGGTCTCACAGGTCTCGGCAGCATCGACGCGACGACAGAGACGACCCTTGAGGGTGCGCTCGACCTCGCGGACCTGCAAGGTGACCTCGCTCTTGGTACTCAGACCAGCGGGAACTACGCAGCCGGTGACGCAGAGGCTGGAGCTGCGCTTACGGGCGACAGCGCGACGGCCTTCTTCTCGGCGGGCACAATCGAAGACGCTCGCATCGATGGCTCTGCTGAAGCGGACGAGGTTCTCAACTCCGACAAAGGTGATTTTACCTGCACGACCGGCACCTGCGCCTTGGATGCAGATGTGGTGGCCGATAGCGAGCTGTCAGACACCTTCACGATTATTGAGAGCGAGGGGATTAGCTCCAACGATAACGATACGTCGATCCCCACGTCCGCAGCCGTTAAGGACTATGCGGACACAAATGACGCTGACACGACCTACACGCTCGTTCGACAAGTTATCACGGCAACGGGCACCTACACGCCGACGAGTGGCGCTGTCAGCTTTTTTGTGCGCTGCCAAGCGGCAGGGGGCGGAGGCGGCGGATCGGACAATGGCGATGGCGCAACTATTGCCAAGCCTGCCGATGGCGGCGGCGGCGGGCAGTATGCCGAAATCAGCTATGACGCGACCGAAATGGGCGCGAACGCATCCGTCACAATCGGCGCGGTTGGCGCTGCGGGTAACACAAGTGGCGGCGCTGGCGGTACTGCTACGGACAGCAGTTTTAACCCGGCTGGCACAGGCGGCACGCTAACCGTTGACGGTGGGTACGCTGGTGGCGGCACCGGAGCGGCAGCCACCACTGGGTATTTCTACAATTGGACCCCAGGTGCTGGAGGCAGCGTGGCTTCTGGTGGTGATTTTGAGGTTGACGGCGCGAGCGGAACGGATGGCTATGCAACTCCCGAAGATGGAGGAGAAACCAAGACAACTTGGTGTGCGGGATTTGGTGGCGATGCCTTTTTAGGAAAGGGATCACGCGGGAATTGTATGGCTCCCGATGTTTCTACAACGGATGTCGCGGGCAACACTGGACAGTCATACGGCGGCGGCGGCGGCGGCGCGGTTGATAATGACACAACAGGATCGGCTGGCGGCGCTGGCGGTCCTGCAATCTGCATCATTGACGAATTGGTGGAGGGGTAGATGCGCTTGATACTCGCAGCATTGTTGCTTGCGCTTGCGGGCGCGGCACATGGACAAGGGGCACCTGTTGGCCAGCCGTCGCGCGTGGTCAAGGTTGACGAAGGCAAGCCGACCAAGACGCTCGTTATCATCGAGGACGCCGTGGTGACGGCGAGGCTTGTCATCCTTGACGAATGGACGGAAGCCGATTGGGCTTCTTTTGTGCCGGAAGGCGCGACGGCGGTAGTCGAGGGCGACATTGGGCCGGAGCCTTCGCTCATTGGCGACCGCTTCCTTGAAGGTAAGTTCAAGCGCATCGTGAAGCGTCCGCGCGGGGATGGCTGGCACAAGATGGAGCAGATCGACATTAATGATCCGACACCGGAAATCGAGAACCCGATTGTAAATATGTGGGAGGCGACGGCCAGCTATCGTGCGAGTGGAAAAGACTTTCAGAACGAGCAGCTAAAAAAACGCCTTGACGCGCTAGAGCGCGGCGTCCCTTTCGAGGAGGACGCGGAGTTGTCGCAGCCTGATACAGTGAGGGAGTTGGTTCGGGCAAAGGTTGTTGAGAAGGGCGGCAGAGCGCCGTCGAAAAAAGTGAGAAACCCATGAACAAGCTCGCGCTAGTTTCCACGATCACGTTTGCAATCCTGTTTCACCAATCGCTCTTGCGGGGGCGCGTCCCGGTCGAAGCCATTGGCGAGTTTGACACGCTCGCCGAGTGCTACGCGGCTTGGGATGAATTGCCCGCAGCCGCGCAGCAATTCTCTTGGTGCAGCGACAAGGGCGACGCCGGGAGCGTAGGCGCAGGGCAGGGCGGCGGTTTAGACCCGACGCAGCCGACAGAGTAAAGGCGAGCTGGCATGGCTCCTCCCGGTCCTACAGGCGGTCCCGGCGGCATTGGGGTAGGAGGGCCGACAGCCGGTCCTGACTTTCCGCGTGGCGGGACCAATTACGCGCAGGGCGCGACCATCAATGTCGCGGTGACCGTCGCCGACCCTCTCAAGGCGGCGTCGATCTCGGCGTCGATTGCTGTGGACGCGACTGTCGAGGTTGTCAGCAAGGCGGTCACCTATGCTGTCAGCGTGCTGGTGGACGCGACTGTGACTGCGCTCAAGGCTGTCACCTATGCTGTGTCGGGAGGTTCGGTTACGGCGACCGTCTCTGCGGTCAAGAGCGCAGCTCTGGGCCTGTCTGGCGGTGCCGTGGATGTAACAGTCGGCGATCCTGTCAAGCAGGTGGGCAAGCTCGCGAGCATCGCTGTTGACGCCACTGTGGCTCGCGGGGAGACCTCTGTGGCCAAGGCTGAGAGTGTGGCCGTCGATGCGACGGTCGTGCCGGTCAAGAGCGTGGCCTACACAGCTCCCAGCTCCTCCGTTTCGGTTACGGTCCTGGCGCTGAAGGATGTGGGGAAGCTGGCTTCAGTGCCGGTGGTGGTTGCCGTTCAGGCTCTCAAGGCGGTGGCGCTGTCGGCGACAATCCCCGTCACTGCGCTGGTGCAAGCGATCAAGAGCGCAGCCGTCAGTTTGAGCGGAGGCACCGTTGACGTGACGGTTTCGGCTCTCAAGGACGTTGGCAAGAACGCCTCCGCTGCCGTGAGCGCGGTGGTGACGGTCGGTCGTGGTTTTGGCATTACTGTGGTGGTGCAAGTGACGGCGACTGTCAGCAGGTTCAGCAGGTTTCTTCAGCGTGCGCAGTTCGAGGACGTCTCCGCGGAGCAGTCTGAGGAACTCTCAGGCTGGTCAGATGCGCTTGAGAGTGAGAGAAACTACACAGAGCAGGATGAGCTGGTCGATCCCTGGACAGTCCAGACAGAGGTTGATGACAGCTCCGACGAGCAGGACGAAGAACCATGAGCCTCGACAACTACAACAATCTGAAGGCTGAGATCGCCGACTGGCTCGACAACGATGACCTAACCAGTCGCATCGACACCTTCATCGATCTCGCCGAGCAGCATCACAAGCATAATCTGCGCGTGCGTGAGATGATCAAGCGTGCGACGGCGAGCTGCTCGACCACGGTGCGTTACCTCGCGCTGCCGACCGGCTACAGGCACATGCGGAACTTGCGCTTGATGACGACGCCAGTCACAAGGCTCCAGTTCGTCAACGAGGATGAGATGACGCGGCAGATCAACAGCGCGTCTGGCAAACCTAAGTGGTACACGATCCACGAGGAGATCGAGTTCGACCGTGTCTGCGACAGTGAATACAGCGCGGAGATGATCTACTACGCTGACGTGACGGCGTTGAGCAGCTCGAACCTGACGAACCCGATCCTGACGAACTACCCAGCTCTGTATCTCTACGGCTCGCTGGTGGCGGCGGAACCTTTCCTCGACAATGACGAGCGCATCCCCACGTGGAAGGGACTGTACGAGGAGTATCTCAGCTCCGCGAACCTCTCTGACAAGAAAAGCAGACACGTGGGCACGCTCGTGTCCCGGCCTATTGGAGCGCGTCCTTAATGCCAGCTCACGTCTTCAACCTTGGCTCCTGGGAGCCTGACAAGGCTGCGATTGAGATCGACGGCGTTGCCGAGGCTCTCAACTGCGTGCCTGGGCCGAGCGGCTATGGTCCGTTCCGCGAGCTGGTGACGGTCACTACTGCGCTCGACGCCTATCCGCGTGGCGCTGTACAGCTCCGCGACGACAGTGATGCGGTCCTCCAGTATTGCGGCGATGAGACGAAGCTGTACATCAACGTAGGTGATGCGTGGACTGACGCCTCACTGCAAGCTGGGACTGCCATCGAGCTGACAGGCGTCGGCACCAACATCGGAGACATGACCGGCGACGGTGGTTTGGTTGCTGCGTTCGATGACGACACGACCCAGAACGTAAGTCTTTGTGCGACTGCGGCGTCGGCCACCAGTGCGTGGGTAGGCAAGACGCTCGCGGCGGCAAGCCAGATACATCGAGTTGTCGTGCATGGCTCTGACGACGCTGGCTTCGTGAGTGGCGCGAACCCTAGCGTCACGCTCACGATGTACGGCAAGGAGGGCACGGTACCTGCGAACTCGACGGATGGCACAGTGATCGGGACGCTTGCCGCTTTTACCGACACTGCTGATGAGAGTGCTGGGCGCACGATCACATGCACCGACCGAGAGACAGAGTGGGATCACGTTTGGGTAAAGATCGACCATGACGGCTCCACGGCGACCATGTCGGTGGCCGAGCTGATCTTCCAGTCTCCTGACAGGTACGACACTGCGGTTGGCGATGCCTGGGAGTTTGCCAAGTGGCGCAACACGGTCATCGCCACGAACTACACGAACAATCCCCAGACGCTCACGCTTGGCAGCACGGCCTTTGCCGATCTCACGACTGCTGTAAAGTTCAAGCACGTGGCCGTGATCCGCGACTTTGTCGTGGGCGGCTACACGAATGACAGCGTGGACAACGAGGTTCCCTGGCGTGTCCGCTGGTGCGCCTTCCAAGATCCGACAGACTGGACGGTCGATCCCTCGACGCTGGCTGACTACGAAGACCTGCCACAGAGGAAAATCCAGCGCATCTTTGGCGGCGAGTACGGCATCATCTTTCAGGATGAGAGTATCACTCGCATGACCTTCGTCGGTGCGCCTCTCGTGTTCCAGTTCGATGAGATTGTCCCCGGCCTTGGCCTCATCGCGCCGGGAGCTGCGGTCAGGGCGAACGACATCATCTTCTTCCTATCGTCTCGCGGGTTCTATGCACTGGCAAACGGCTCCCAGGTTCAGCCTATCGGCCTCGACCGTGTGGATGACTTTGTCCTCGCCGACCTCGACCGTTCGAGCCTCAACAGGATCAGCTCCGCTGCCGACCCGGCGAACCAGAGAGTGTTCTGGAGCTACCCTGGCGGCGGCAGCGATGGCGGCACGCCGAATAAGATTATCTGCTTCGACTACGGGCGCGGTCGCTGGTCTCACATCGATCAGGCTTGCGACCTGCTGTGGGAGGCGTCAGGCTCTGCGGTCACTCTGGAAGGTCTCGACAGCTTGTACGCGGACCTCGATGTGATCCCGATCTCGCTCGACAGTCCGACGCTCATCGGCGGGCAGCGCACGCTGGCTGGGTTCTTCACGGACTACAAGTCTGGCTTCTTCAACGGGGAGGAAAGGACCGCGACCATCGTCACTCGCGAGTACATGTTCGATGGCGACCGGCGCACACGTGTCGGCGGCTTCCGTCCGATGGTGGAGGGAGACGCTGTCTCTATTACGGCTCGCATTGGGACGCGCAACGATATTGCCGAAGCGGTAATCTGGTCAGACATCCTCACGCCTCGCACTGGCGGTCGCGTCGTGTGCCGCACCAATGGTCGATACCATCGCGTCGAGCTGAACGTGGGAGGCACGTGGAGCAAGGCGTTCGGCGTCATCGTTGACAAGCGTGACGTAGGATCTGGGGGACGCCGTGGTTGATCGTACAGATCGTCCTATTGCGCCGCTCCAGTGGAGTGATCCCACGGAGCATCGTCGGCGCATCGCTGTTCGAGCGAACTCGTGCTTGCCGAAGGATGGATCGGAGGGGATGACGCGACCGCTGCGCCTCGCTGCGTATGCCATTGCCGATCTCCCCGACGCTGAAGACTGGACATACGGCATGGTCTATGTGACCGATGACGTTGGTGGAGCTGTACCGGCGTTCAGCGATGGAACAAACTGGAGACGTGTCACTGACCGAGCAGCCGTCAGCACGACTTAGGATCGAGCATGTAGGGCCAGACCTCCCCGCGATCTGGCCGGTGCTTAGACGCCAATACTGTCGGATGCTCCTGCGAGGAGCTGGCGACACACTCACTGAGGCTCAGATAGTTGAGAGCCTCGCAGCGGGAACTTACCGCATGATTGTCGGCTATCTCGATGACCGCATTGTCGGGAGCTGCATATACAGGTTCGAGGAGCGTGAGCGCGGTCTTGCTTGTCAGGTTGTCGGCATTGCCGGATGGAACATGGATGTGTGGAAAGACCCGTTCTGCGATTATATGGACGATGTGTGTGATCGAGCGGGAGCGTACTGCTTAGAGACTTTTGCACGCACTGGAACTGCGCAGCAGCTCAAAGAGAGAGGCTGGCGCACCAAGGCGATCTTGATGGAGAAGCGTTATGGGCGGCAGCTCTGAACCGAAGCCTCAAAAAAGTAAACAGAACACAATCACGAACAGCAAGACCAAGTCTACCAGCAACACGACTGGTCAGTCTTCCACGTCTGTAACTGCTCCGACCTGGGTGCAGGACGCTTGGCGCGGGAGCCTGGGTGACTACGGCGACATCCGCGAGGGGTTCGCTGACATACCACCGGAGCTGCTCCAGAGCTGGGGCATGGCGAGTGATGTGGCGCACGGTGTCGATCCTTACTCGGCCATTGACACGTCGCTGCGAACCATGTCGGACACGGCGCGTGGCGATTACCTCTACGGTGGCGATGCGTTCAACGCAGCGGTGGACGCTGCCTTCCGGCAAGGTATGCCTGGAGTGCTGTCGTCGTTCGCAGCAGGTGGACGCAGCGATGGCGGTCTGGCTAAGACTGCGATGGCGCAAGCGTTCGCTGATCCGTTCGCGCAGCAATACCAGTTCGAGCGGGCGAACCAGCTCAAGGCTGCTGGTCTCCTCCCCGGCATGGCGCTGACGCCGTCTTCGATCATGGAGAGCATCGGCCAGGGCAAGGACGCACGCACGTTGCAACAGGCGCAGCTAGCGTTGGGTGAGCTTGGCTTCCTCCAGCCGTGGCTTGGGCAGGACAGCTCGTTCTCCAGCAAGACCAGCGGCACCAGCTCAACGAAGGGCAAGAACGCCGTCGCTGGCGTCGTCACGCCGTCCTTCTACGAAGGAAACAAGCTCGCGCAAGGCGCTGGTGGTGCGCTCTCAGGAGCTGCGACCGGCGCGTCAATCGGCTCTGTTTTCCCAGGCATTGGCACAGGCATCGGTGCGCTCGCTGGTGGTCTCATCGGCGGCATCGGCAGCATCTTCTAGGAGAAGACTATGAACCTCGATGAACTCGCACAGGCTCTGTTCATGGGCGGAGGCAACACCGGCCAGCCTCAAGGTGGTGCCATCGGTGGGCTGATGGAGAACCCTGCGTTCAACATGGGCGTCGGCCTCATGCAAGCTGGGGCACCTAACCCTACGCATCCGACGAACTTTGGTACGGCTCTCGGTCGTGCGAACACCTATGCCGGTGAGCGGCAGCAGCAGTCGATCATGAACGATGTGCGTCGTCAGGCTTTATCCCAGGCGCAGCAGGAGCAAGCAGGTCTCGCTGCCTTCATGAAATGGAAGCAGGAGAACCCAGACGCCCCACAGGATCAGGTTCTGAACAAAGCGTATGAGACGATGCCGCAGGCGAGCGTGCAGGCTCTCGTGAGCAACCTGACGAACCCTCTCTACGCCGTACAAGCGGAGGCAGCAGGTCTCGGCAACGATCAAAAGAGGCTCGACCTCCAAGAGAAGGGGCAGCAGATCGCTCTGGAGCGGCGCGGTGCGTTCACCGACTATCAGCAACTCTACGGCCTGAACCAGTCCCTCAATTACCTTCAGGACAAGCCTTATGCGCAGCGTCTTCTGAACAACCCTGACCTCGCAGCCGCTGCGGCGTCGGGCATCTCCGATGACGACCTTGTCGGGCAAGTTCTGTCGGCTGGTGGTGAGATGATCTCAGGCTTGCCGAAGGCAGAGCAGAAGAAAGTTCTGAACGCCGTCGCCTATGCGCTCAAGGCGCAAGCGAACGTGGCACTTGGCAGTTCGAACGCTGTCGGCGCACAGGCTCGCGCTGAGAAAGGTCTCGGCCAAGGGTTCCCGATTGCGACGCAGAAGAAGATCGCGGAGCAGCTCCTTGGGCAAGCCGAGGAGTACATCAGCGGCGTGCCGGGATGGGAGCTACCGGACTACAGCGGCGAGACTTATCCCTGGCAGGACACGACAGAAGACGCCGAGCCAACTGCGGAGGTTCCGACTGTGTCGGCGCAGCCTCGACGCGCTCGCAAGAAGGCAGCGGCAGCAGCTCCGCAGCCTGATGGTGTTGCTGAGAGTACTGATCCTCGCACCGGACAGCCGAAGAAAATCCCCGCGTACAAAGTGGAGCCGTCCACGGTTGAGATCGATCGGCTGCTGGCCGCTGGAGTGACTGAGGTCATCATCGGGGGCAAGCGGTACGGCTTGGCTCCAAAGGCAGGAGTTCGATAGATGGATGCGAGGCTGATCCCTCTTGAAGCATCTCAGACCGACGCACGCCTTGTGCCTCTCGATGACCCTATGGTCAATCAGAGCGTTGCTGAGAAGGCTGGGGCGGGCACACAGGCGGTGCAGGTCAGTCAGACCCAGGCACAAGCCTACGACGCCTACCAGCGTCTCCTGCACATGTCTGAGGACACCAAGCGGCGTCGCGAGCACTGGAGGAAGGAAGCCTCTCCAGGCTCTGCTGCGCTGATGTCAGGTGGCCTGAATGCTATCGACATGTCCTTGGCCACGCCGTTCGCGCTGGCTGATCTCGCGACCTATCCCATCAGGTCAGGGTTCCAAGGCGTCAACACTCCTCCAGAGGAGCGTGCGAAGCTGACTGGTCCTTTCATGCAGTACGCACCCAACGCGAACGATGTGATGGGCAAGCTGACCGGCGCGGGCGCTGACAGTGTCGAGGCTGACCGTGACGCGATCTCTGCGGAGTTCCCGGTCACCTCGATGGCAGGTGAAATCGGCACGGACGTGCTTGGTCTCATGACCGGCAAGATGCCGCTCGCCAATGCGGCGCGGAAGCTGGAGACCAAGTCGGCAGCTCGTATCCACAAGGCTGAGGAGATCGCAGACAAGACAGCCGACAAAGGCTACGTCGCCAGCAGGGCCGAGGCGCAGACGCGGCGCATGTGGAAGCGACCGCTTGCGCTGCGTGCGAAGCGTTGGGCAGGCCAGTCGGCAGAAGCTGGCCTTGAGGGGTTCATGCTGTCAGCGATCAAGGGAGGCGATCCCTTAGAGACCGCTGCGCTCACCGGAGGCATCCAGGCAGGTCTCGGCGCTATTGAGGGCACGGCGAAGCATCGGCTCAAGGGTTTGCCGAAGCGTGGTCTGCTTGGCTTTGCTGCCCAGGCTCTCGCGATGGGCGTCGTCCTCCAGGCTGGCAGCAAGCTGCTTCCCGGCGAGGCTGCGACCAAGAGAGACTATGAGGCTCGCGACGCGGCGATTGAGAAGGCTCTCGTTGCGGCAGGTATGGGCATTACGGCGAGCATCCTGGCCGGTCGCACACGCACTGGAGCGGGAAACTGGCTGGGCACGGCGAGGAACCAAATGATCGACGGGATCACGAGCGTGCCTCGCTACACGATGGCATCGGTCCTCACGAAGATACTGGACAAGCCTCCGACCGAGCGCGAAGCGTTGGTGGCGAAGCTGAACAACATGGCGAGCGGGCAGTACGTCGCAGAGAGCTTGTCACCGGATTTCGTCAAGGGCTGGAACAAGGCGTTGCGCCAGGGCGCTGACCAAGCAGTCGATTACCTAATGAGGAACTAGGATGAGCAATCTTTCTGAACTCGACATGACGGCAGCCGACAACAACGGTGCGCCACCTAACGGTGCGCCAGAGGGCATGCTTGCTGGCAAGGTGAATGACGTAATCCGCGAGCTGATGTCTGCGATTGCCAAATACTATCAGGATCAGCGCGGCTCTCTCACGACAGCGGGCAGCGGCAACGCCTATACTCTGACGACGAACCAGACGCACACAGCTCTCTCCGACCAGTCGATCCTTTGCTTCCGTGTGGACAGGGCTAACACCGACAACGTCACACTCAACGTGGATGGTCTCGGTGCCAAGTATCTGTACAAGGGCAGTCCCCTGCATGAGTACGAGAGCGGCGAACTGAAGGCTGGGCAGATGCTCGTCGCGGTCTACAATCCGACCGGCGACCACTATGAGGTCATCGGGCCGCAGAACCCTGTCCCCGTTGGGTACAAGCACGGTCTGATCTGCTCGAACGGCTCAGACGCCGACCACGATCTCAACATCACGGCTGGCTCTTGCTGCGACGATGATGGGACCGGCGTCATTGTCCTGGCTGGTGCGCTCGCCGGGAAGCAGCTCGACGCTGCGTGGGCCGCTGGAGCTGCTGCGGGCATGCTCGATGCGGGCAGCATCGCGCTCGACACGACCTACCACATCTTCGCAATCCGCAATCCCACGACTGGTGCGGTAGACGCTCTCGCCTCGACCTCTGCGTCGTCACCGACGATGCCGTCTGGCTACACTCAGAAGCGGCGCATCCACAGCGTAATGACAGACGCCAGCGCAAACATCTATGCGTTCTGGCGCGTCGGCGACCACGTCTGGTGGGCGGCTGAAGGCTCTGATCAGATCGGCGGTGGGGAACAGACCGCAGCTATAACTAGGCAGCTTGAGACCCTCAACAAAATCCCTGCGGGAGTTCGCGTTCGCCCGATTGTGCAGGTTGAGTTGGAGGTTGATGGAGAATGGACTATTTACGCGATGGGGCCACCTGACGACGCCACCGGCTCTAACGATTTGACGTTTACGGTCTCCGCCGCAGCTAACAGAACGGAGGTTTGCGTCACGCTGCCGTTCTATTGCAACACATCGGCGCAGGTATATCACTCGTTGAACGATGGTACCGACGACCTCGATGTCTACGTCCGTGGCTATGTCGATGATCTCGATAGGATGCAGTGAGCCGGGAGGGCTGGCATGACGACGACTACAAGAAAAACTAGGAGTGCGCGGGTGGCAAATGGAACGGATGCTCACTGGACAGCTATTGCTGCGATTGAGCGAACCCAGGAGCGCGTGGTCACCGTTCTTGACACTGTGTCTCAGCGTCTCGCAAGCCTTGAGACTAAGGTTGGCGATGCACCTACGCTCGTATCTGTCGAGAAGACCGAGAGGCGTGTTGATGAGATCGAAGACCGTCTCACTGATGCAGCGAAGCCAAACTATCAGGCAATGAGTTTCCTGCTTGGTGGTATAATTGCGCTGGGCACGCTCGTGTCGTTTGGCATGAACTCAAAGATCAACGGCTACTACGATAACCTGACGAAGCAAGTCGAGACGCTCGCACAACATGTGAGTATCGTGACCACGGAGTTTCGCGACCACACTAGCAACGGGCATCCCACATCTGTCATTGCTATGATCGAAGCGAACAAGCATACCATCGAGGGGCAGATCAACCACAACCAGCGTGAGCTGGATCTGCTCCGCGAAAACATCCAGCAGAGCCAGAGGACGATAGCTGATCAGGTCATCGAATTGCAGAAGCGCACTGGCGTGCTGTTCAACCAAGGGAAGCCTTACTGATGTCGGCAACAGAGATGAGCAACAGAGGGCTGGCGAACCTTCTCGGCGAGGAGGGCATCGTCCTCAAGCCTTACCTCGACGGCGTCGGCGTCTGGACGATTGCCGGTGGTCACACTCACATGGCTGGGCCACCTGACCCACGCTCGATGCCGCGCAATGTGGAGATGCCTCTCACCGAGGCTCTGGCGCTGTTCAAGCATGACGTGGGCAAGTACACGAAGCGTGTCCTAGACGCCGTCAAGGTGCCTCTGGAGCAGCACGAACTGGATGCACTGGTCTCGTTCGACTACAACACCGGAGGCATCCATCGGGCACGGCTGACGACCTCACTGAACGCTGGCAACAGAGCTGCTGCTGCCGATGGGTTCATGGGCTGGATTAGACCTCGCAGCATCGTCCCTCGCCGCACCAGGGAGATGCGGATGTTCGAGGATGGTGTCTACAGCGACCGCAAGGTGCCGGTCTGGGGCACGAACGGAGCCGGTAGGCTGCGGGGAGTGGATCGCACCTATACTGCGGGCGAGATTGTCAACATGCTCTCCAGCGGCGCAGAGACGCCTGTGGAGGGAGGCTGGCCGCGACTGATGCGCGGCAGCAGGGGACCGGAGGTTGAGGCACTACAGACGCTCCTGGGCGCTCGTGGCTACCGGCTGCTGGCTGATGGAGACTTTGGATCGGCCACTGAGCGCGACCTCATTGCGTTTCAGAAGGCTCTGGTCCAGTACGGTGTGACTGGAGCGGTCACGTGGATCGCTCTGGGAGCTGAGCAGAAGGAGAAGACTGATGCTTAAATGGCTGAAGCACCTGGGAGCTGCATCGGGCACAGAGGGAGCCTTCACGTCACTCGGCGTGATGGGTCCGGTCCTGGCCTTGATCCTGCTTCTGGTGAACACGTGGTGGGGCAGTGAATTGATCCCGACCGAGACTGCCGAGATCGCGGTGAACAATGTCATCGCTGTCGTTGGTTTTGCCTTGGGCATTTGGGGCCGTATTCGTGCCAAGAAGAAAATCGGTGGAGGTAATCTCACATGAAGAAGATCGTGATCGTACTGACGGCGTGCCTGGGTCTCGCTGGCTGCTTCGGCAGCGGCACTGAGGCAACGCAGAAGGCTCAAGAGCTGCTTGAGCTGGTTCGGCAGGGATGTGGCGTCGTGCCTCGCCTTGCTGACCTCGTGGACGTGGTGACCGGCTCTCGATACGAGGGCGCGACCTCGACGGCCAAGTTCATCTGCGATCAGGTGAGCCAGCCTCAATCGTTTGGCCTGTTCGGCAGTGAAGGCGAGACCGAGAACTGCATCGCAGTTGTCAACGACATCTGTGTTCGAGAGAGCGTCACCGAAGACGGTGAGTGAGTTCCCAAATCCGTTCCGAGAAGAACGTGAACCAAGCAAGGGTGAGCAGGAGGTCGTCGCTGGCGAGTACCTGCTCACCTTGTTTCGTTTCCTCCGCATCCCGATACCGCGCAAAGCAGACGTGGCAGCGATCAAGCGCACTGGGGCGCTGCTGCAACGCAAGTACCCAGTCATCCTGAAGATCGTGGACTATTACGGTCGGCTCGTGCAGTCGGTCGGGTTCTGGAGGTCGAAATGACAGTCACACACCTGTTCATCAAGTTCTGCATGGTGCTGAACGTGACCATGTGCCAGGAGTTGGAGATCGCTCCAGCCGAGACGGCAATGACCACGCCGATGTGCTTGCGTGGTGCCATGATGGGGAACCAGTCGGAGTTCGACTACCAGGGTGCGCGTTGGCAAATAAAAGGAGCGACCTGCCGTAGCGTGCCGCTCCCTATTGCAGAGACCCAGAGGCGTCTGCGCAGCTCGTTAGAATAGACCTCCGAGACCACCATGCATGCGACCTGCGGGTGACTGCATGTTGGCTATGCAGTCGTCGGCCATTCGTCTGCGCCGGTCCTGCTCATCCATCTTGCGCTTCTGCTCCTCCAGTCTGTTGGCGATGTGGTCGCCGGGGAAGACGACAGTGTACGTCTCTCCAGCGAGCATGCGTCGAGCGTCCTTAGCCACCTTCATGCGTTTCGCCACGTCTTCGCTCTCTGCGTTGAACTTGTTCTTGTAGTCCTCCGACCGTGCCAGAGCGTTGAGATAATCCACGGTCACCTTGCGCTTCTGTTTGGTCTGGTCCCATACGATTAGGGACAGTCCGACGATGATCCCCGCGGCCACGATGGCCGTGAGCGTGATTACAGTCTCCATCCTAAATCTCCTCCTCCAATTGCTGAAGCATGTACAGCACCTTCGTGGTGACGTTCATCATGTCGAGCAGCTCCGCGTGCTTGAGCCGGAACCCTGCGTTCGCCGAGATCGCAGTTCTCATCTCGGTGAGCCTCTGCGCTGTCATCACCTGTGGTCGCAGTCGGTCGAGGTTGATGAGCAGTTCCGCGACCTTCCCCTCCAAGTCAGTGAGTGATGCACGCATCGTGTGGACGTTTGCAGCTCCATCACTCATCACTCATCCTCCAATCTCCACTAGCTCATCATTGGTCATAGTTGTCCTCCTTCATCTCCTCCAGTCTCTCGTTGATGGCGCGAGCTGCAAGGCGCATCGCCTCGCGTGAGATGGCTCGCACTGACCTCACCTTCAGCTTGTCCATGTCCGTGCGCTCTAGCAGAAACACGCGCATGTCCTGCTCGACACGCTTGAGCGTGCGCTCCTTTGAGGTCTTCAAGTGAATAAGCTGCAAAGCCTCCTCCTCCGATAGCGGTCTCGATGTCATTCTTCGTCCCTCCTTATCCAAGTTCCATCCAGTTTGTGCTTCCACGGTGACGCCTTAGATCCTGGCACCACGTGTCTCTTGCGCTTGAACCCAAGGTGCTTCGCAGCGCCTCGGTCAGCCTTAGCGCGTCGGCTGTTCTCCTGGCCGGTCTTCTTCAGCGAGCATGGGGCCGTGCAGATGAGCTGCAAGTTGGTCTCCCGGTTCTCGCCTCCATCCTCCAGTGCTTTGATGTGATCGCAGGTGATGTTGGACGGCATCAGCTTCCGTGTGCATGAAGGGCAGCGTCCGTCCTGCGCACGAAAGATGCGGAGCCGCACCGATGCCGGTGGCATGTGGTCATCAGTGCGGCCTCGCCATTCGTCTTTGCTACGAGCCACTCATCCGTCCTGTCTGGCTCTTGAGCCACTGGGCGAAGGTCGCCAGTGCGTCGATTTGAAGTGGGGTTGCTGACGCAAGGATTTGCAGCACCTCGGCGTCCACCTCTTTGATGGCGACCGTGGTGCCGTCCTGCTTGACGACCGTGAGCGTGTACCTCATCGGTCGAAGCTGCCGGTCGAAGGCAGAAGCACCGGAGGCTGGGCACACTCGCCGTCACAGCAGTGCTGTTGCCCACCGAGACACTCAGGGCAGGGTACGAACCCTGGCACCTTGTTGTCGTCGCACGGCTCTACGAAGATGACCGTGGCTCCGTGGCAGTGCTGACATCTCATTGCACATAACCTCCCAGCAGAAAGCCAGCCATCATCGAGATGGGGATGGCGACCAAGAGCGAGGCAATCCACGTGCGCAGGTACGAGACGTGATCCTCATACTCCACCATGTAGTCCTGTCTGACGAGCAGGTAGGCGTGCCCATCATCGGGCAAAACCACGTCTAAAACCCATTTACCTCCACGTCTTACTGACCCTTGTCTCATCGTCCGGTCTCCTTCCGTTTACGGTTCCAAACCTCTGCCGCGAGGCTCTCGATGTCGGTGCCGATCTTCTCGCTGATCAGCTCCATTGCACGCTCGTAGTATCTCTCGAACTCATCCTCCTTCATGCTATCGATTGCGGTGGACTTGAGCGTCACCACCATCGTGCCGTCCTCCTCGATCATGTAGCTGTCGCGCATCCACGGCACCTGAACTCGCAGCCAGTGGTGCACGTCATCACGATCTACCCACGCATCACTGTGATCGACAGCCACGGATAAGATCGCCCAGTACCGTGCGAGGAACTCAGGGTTCCGTGACTGCTTGACGGTGATGAGCAGAGGCTTGTCGCGTGGCAGCTTGTCGAACGCTTCCCAGCTCGCATCGTCGTAAGGATGCAAGGAGCTGGAGACCTTCTTCACGAGGAACTGGGTCATGCAAGGTCGGCCATCTGATCTGCGTGCTTCAACGCAGCTTCGGCCCGGTGTCCGTCCCACTCATCGATGACCTCCTCCAGTCTGGCGTCCAGGCGAGCGCGGAAGGTGGTCATGGTCTCCTTCCTCACCTTCAGCAAGACAGCCTCCACGTCTGCATTGAACTTGCGGAGCGCAGCGGTCAGCTCTGCATGGTAGGGCCGGTCAGGCTCCACACGGACCACGTAGGGCGCGTGAGGAGGGCTGTAGATGACCAAGTCCCACCAGCTCCTCCCGGTCACCAGCAGGTTCCCCTGGAGCTGTGCAGTGTGTTCTGGGGGCACACGAGGGTTCGTCATCAGCTTCAGGAACAGACCTCCCGACATCGTCTTGATCTCGACGCCTCCATCGTCGGAGACAAGAGCGTCGGGCGAGCAGCCGGTCAGCAGGTCTGTCCTCTTGATGAACGCCGGTCGTCGGACCATGTCGGGCGTCAAGCTGCGCACGTCGCAGTACAGCTCGAACGCTTCAGCCTCCTGCGCATGCCCACGCTCCGTGAACCTGTTCCCTGCCCACGTGTCGGCACGCTCCTGGGCGATCAGCTCGTGAGCTGTGTCGTGGACCAGCCGGTCACGCTGGACGCTGTCCTTGCCGGTGGTCTTCCCCTTGGCGAGCAGCTTTGCGTAGTCGGATGATGTCGCGAGACCCAGGCGCACGAACTCCCACGGAGGTGTGTTCTGCTCGAACTGGTCGTAGGTGATCAGCTTCATGTCTTTGCTCCCTTCTTGGCTTCCATCCACGTCAGCACCTTCTTGAACTCAGCCTGGGGCAGTTCGCTCCAGTCTCTGATCCCGTAACGCTCGAACAGCGCCTTGGTGTCGTGGCCTTCGCTGGTCTCCACGAGCTGCTTGGCCTGGACGGCAGTCACCGTCTTGGCACCGGCTCTATTGCCATCGTCGTCGTCTCCGACCGCGAGGTTGAACGCCATCGCGAGCGAGTACCTCTTGCCGTAGGTCAGAGCTGACCCTGTGGCGTGCGTCGGCGTCATCATCTCCCCACCTTTGATGCCGGTGGTGGTGATCGGTATCACGATGGAACTCTCCTCGCTCCACGCTCCGTGGCTGACAATGCACACGACGCGCAGACCGGCCTCGTGAGGCTGGCTGTCGAAGCGCACGCTGAACCCATGCCGCGTGTAGTGCGGTCGCAGGGCACGGTCGAGAGCCTCGTAGGAGGCGTACCGGCTGCGTGTCTGCGGGTTCGAGGCATCTCTGGCGATAGGCGTGATCTCTGCCTGTAGCAGCGCCATAGCGTCACTGAAGGCACGTCGAGACTGGTCTCTCTCCATCTCGCGAGACAGCTTCACCAGCTCGTGGGCCTTCCCCACGTCCACGTCCTTCATCTTCAGGAGCTGCTGCATGAGCTGCTGCGGCTCTGACGCGATAACGGCCACACTCTTTCGGGCGCGGCCTTTCTTCTCGGCGATGGCCGTGTCCACTGCCTCTTTGCTGAAATCAGTCATAGCTTGTTGATCCTCCTCTGAAGCTGGTCGAGACGCCACATCGTGGCGAGCCTCTCCCTGGTGCGAACGTAGATGACCGAGGCAAGCACGATCCACAGGACCGCTGCCTCGACCGGGAACTTGAGCGTCTGCGCGATCAGGAACAGTCCTGACAGCGCAAGAGTGCCTATGAGATCAAGCTGCATCATCGGCTGGCTCCTCCTGCTCGCGCTGGTAGTCCGTGACTGCGACGTTGATCGCCTCCGCGATGCGACCGGCCAGGACGCCTTCCTTTAGCGAGAGGTAGAGCGTGATGGTGTGCGGCTCTCCCACGATGCGCTCGCGACGGCTCATGAAATCGAGCTGCAAGGTGCAGAAGCTCTCGAACAGATTGCGCTTGGCCTCGATGCTCTCGGCCTTCACTGCGTGGACGGAATAGTCAGACATGTTGATCTCCTCCTGATGTGGAAAAACCTGGGGAGGCTCCTTGACCTCCCCAGGCAGTCGGCTGCGCAGGATAGGACTACGCAGCCACCATCGCCGCAGGTGCGGGTTTGCGCGGCTTAGGTTTCGGCGCGACAACCGTGCTGTTCGGCGTCGGATCGAACTTTTGACGCTGGTGGCCATTGGCCATCGCGGGCGAGGGCAGCTTCACCAGCTCTGCGGCGACGTTGCCGAGAGAGGCTTGCAT
>Ga0307379_10005036_pt1 | contig 18584 bp, 20 predicted proteins | sample UN2MG_FD_202237 | JGI IMG/M metagenome (GOLD analysis project Ga0307379, IMG submission 202237) | Soil microbial communities from Risofladan, Vaasa, Finland - UN-2 | ecosystem: Environmental > Terrestrial > Soil > Coastal area > Acid sulfate soil | place: Finland: Risofladan, Vaasa | collected... | reverse complement strand
GTGGGCAGCAACCTTCTCACCTGGGCGGCTCTGATCAAGAGCGGCATCTAGTAGCGCTGACAATCCGCGCGCGGCTGAAGCGAACGGGGATAGGGATGAGAATGGTGGTTGATGATGGATCCGAGCCGGCGAACGTGGATCCGGTCCTCGTACGTCTTCTCGTCCGCGCCCACGCTATACGCGCGCGCCTGAGTCAGGACCCCGGCCTCACCTTGAAAGAGATCGCTGCGGAGGAGGGGGTCGGCGGTCCTTACGTCTCCCGTCTCGTCAGGCTCGCCTTCCTCGCCCCCGACATTGTCACGGCGATCTTGAGCGGTAGGCATCCTACACAGCTCACCGCAAACCGGCTGATGGACGATACGCGGTTGCCTCTCGATTGGGGCGCACAGCGCGAACTTCTTTACTCTTGAAGCACGTCAATAGCCCACGCGTCGGGCCTGTCTCCAGTTTAGCGTCTTGTGCCCTTGCCAAGGAATGCGGCGTTGGCTGAAAGACAGTGGCACTGCCAAGGCGGTCCTTAAGAGACGAGCCGACGCCGAGACCGTCCATTGGTATACGAAAGAGTCTCTGGCTACCAGGCGAGATGGGCGCTGCCCGCAAGGCCCGGGAAACGCGAAGGAAATCTGACCCGCCCAACCGGCAAATGCCATCAATATCAATGGCGTAATTTGTGGCGGAGGGGGTGGGATTCGAACCCACGAGACGCTCGCGCGCCTGCCGGTTTTCAAGACCGGTGCCTTCAACCACTCGGCCACCCCTCCTGTCTTCTGCGCCGGCCCAGCTGGAAACCTGCTCTTAGGGTCTGCCCGTTATCTGCTTGTGTTTCGATCGCCGCACGATCCTTCATAGGGCCATGGACCGCAAGCCAGACATATCCGGGCCCGATGCCCCGCGTGCCTACACCATCCCCCCTTAAGGGATGGTGGCCGATCGTGCAAAGGGTCGGGCACAAGATCGTCGACGACAATCTCCAAGTGGTCACCGCGGGCTGCGCCTTCTACGCCCTGTTCGCCATCTTTCCAGCCCTCTGGGCCTCGATTTCACTTTTCGGGCTCACCACCGATGCGGATACCGTGGAGCGGCAATTCAGCATGCTCGCCACCGTGCTGCCGCCTCAGGCCTATGACATCGTCATTGGTGAGATCCGGAGAATCGCCGACACCCCGCATCAGGCATTGGGCTGGAGCTTTGCAGTTGGCCTCGGAATCGCGCTGTGGAGTGCCAATCTCGGCACGCAGGCCATGTTCTCCGCGCTGAACATCGCCTATGGCGAGCCGGAGCACCGCAGCCTGCTTCGCTTCTATTTGAGCGGATTCGTCTGCACCATCATCGGCATCCTCGGCGTCGTCGCCATGCTGTTCGCCGTCGTCTATGTGCCGATCGCGTTTGCCGAGACCGGCCACGCCGGCGACTATCAGGCGCTCGTCAGGGTGGGGCGCTGGCCGTTCCTCGCGCTTTTCGTCATGTCGCTTCTTGCCCTGATCTACCGCTACGGTCCGAGCCGCCGCGGGGCCGAATGGCGCTGGATCAGTGTCGGCGCGATCTTCGCCACGACCGTATGGCTGCTCGCGTCCGCCGGCTTCTCCTATTACGTCTCCAACTTCGCCAGCAACTACGACCGCATGTACGGCTCTCTCGGCGCGGTGATCGTCCTGCTGTTTTGGCTCTACCTCACCTTCTTCATCGTGCTGGTGGGCGCCGAGATCAACGCCGTGCTTGAATTGGAGACGGGAGACGCGAAGGGCGACGGCGCGCGTGATGCCAAACCGGGCGGTCAGGGAGCGGCAGGGTAGGGGGCTTGTCCTTACGCAAGGACTTGGGCTTAAGCCTGATCCGGCGCGCTTCGTCTGAGCCATCGCCGGCGTATGAGCCCGACGCTCAATACCAATACCGCGCCGAATGCCGCTCCCACGAGACCGACCGTATGGGCGGTGGCCGGATCGAGATGGCCCATGAACAGCGGATCCTTGGAGATGATCTCACCTGCGATCCAGCCGAGCAGCGCCGCGCCGGCCCAGACGATGATGGGGAAGCGCTCGAGCAGCGCCATGACGATAGCGGCGCCGGCCATGATGAGCGGGATGCTGACCGCCAGGCCGAACATCAGCAGCGCGTAATTGCCCCGGGATGCCATGGCGATGGCGATGACATTGTCGAGGCTCATCACCGCGTCGGCGATGGCGATGATCTTGACCGCGTGCCAGAGATTGTTGACGGGCTCGATATTCGCACCGCCATTCTCTTCCTCGCCACCGAGTAGCTTGACGGCGATCCAAATCAGAAGCAAACCGCCGATCAGCTTGACGAACGGCATGGTCATGAGCGTGGTCACCAGACCGGTGAACGCGACGCGCAGACCGATGGCGACGAGGGTTCCGAGCGCGATGCCCCAGACGCGCTGGGTTGGCGGCAGTTTGCGGCAGGCAAGCGCAATGACGACCGCGTTGTCGCCCGACAACAGAAGGTCGATCCAGATGATCTGAAGAACGGCGAGCCAAAAACCTGGATCGTCGACAGTCATGCTGCTGCTTACCCCCTGATGCGGTGATGCCCGGGCCGGTCCCCTCAGACCCGGCCCAAGGCCTTATCCCTTTGCCGCGAAAAACGGCAAAGGCAAGACAAGTTATATAGGTGTTCCGACGCCGGGTTGAAGGTGGGGGGAAACGGCCTAGACCGCCCATAACGGCAGTTTCAGTCGAGGACAAGCCCTCGCGGATCGCTTATGCTTTTGGTGTCAGTCAGACGAATCGGGCCCGCGGTCCTTTTTTACCGGAGAGAACCCTTGCCAGCCATGGATCCAGTTCTGCTGAGCCCACTCATCGCTCTCATCGCGGGAATTCTCATCTTGCTGATGCCGCGCATCCTGAACTACGTCGTGGCGATCTATCTCATCGCCATCGGCATCATCGGGCTGGCGCATCACTTCCAATAAACGGCCGACGTTGCCTGTCGGACAGCAAGGTAAACGTGCGTGGCTGCTGCGGCAGCCCAGCGCATCTGCCTTGCATGCCTGGGAAGAGTGACCTAGAACCGCTTCTTCCGATGTCCTATAGTTCGCTCCTCACGCTCGCCATCAGGGGGAGCGCCCCCCGGCGCGGGGGATCGATCCTTCAGGGCGTTCGGGGTGGCCGGTCGGCAGCCAAGAGGTCAGAGCTCGGGCTCTTGGCCGTGCGCGCTTCGACACTTTCTAAGACCGCGGCAAGACGGGGTTACCAAGGGTGTGACGAAACAAGGCGATCAAGCCAAGCGGCGCGTCGAGAAAGGCGAGTATTCCATCTTAGGACTTCGGCCGAGGTTTGTGCTCGGTCTTGTTGCCATATTTGCAACGCTCGCCACGTTCGGGGCGCATGCTGGACTCTGTGCCAATCCCACTTTGGGTGGCGCGGCTGAAGCAGCCCGTTCCGTAGTGCTGGCCGCGAACAAGACCGACAAGACTGATAAGACCGAGAAGACTGAAACGCGCCCGGCTGCTTATGTCTGGTCGGCCACGCGCATGGAGTCCGGGCTGCGCCTGCGCGGCGTGGCGCCTTCCGAGGAAGACCGCCGGACCATGCTTGGCATGGTGAAGGCGAATTTCCCCGATCTCGTCGTGGAAGACCGCTTGAGGATTGTCGAGGGCGGCCCCCCGCGAGAGCAATGGCTTGGTGCGGTGAGTTTCGGCCTGCAACAGCTCGCGCATCTCAAGCGCGGCTCGGTGCGGCTGTTCAACGTCGGCCTGCAGGTGTCAGGCGAGGCCCGTAGCGCCGACGACTATCTCGAAATCGAGAAGGCGCTCGCCGGGCCGCTGCCGACCGGGCTCGTCGTCAAGGGCGACAGCGTGCGGCCGCCAGTCGCCGATCCCTTCGTGTTCACCGCGGATCTTGGCGTCAACGCGCTGAGCTTTACCGGCAGCGTGCCGAGTGAAGACTCGCGCAAGCAGCTGCGCGACCTGTCCCGGGAAATCTTCGAACGGCCTGGGCTCGACGATCGGCTCGAGCTTGCCTCCGGCGCGCCCAAGGATTGGGACGCCGCGGTGACTGCCGCGCTGCGGGCGCTGAGCCGGCTGGAATCGGGCAAGGTTGCGATGTCGGGTCTCACCGTCACGATCGAGGGCGTGGCGCCGGACAAAGGCACCGCCGTCGCCGTGTCCTATCAACTGCGCCGCGACCTGCCCAAGCTGTTCTCCACGTCGGAAAGCATCAAGTGGAAAGAGGCGAGCGCTGCGCGCGATATCGCATCCCAAGTTCTCCCGCGCATCAAGGCCTATGCCCGGACCAACGACGCGCGGCCAAAGCCTCAGCTGCCGCCCCTCCTGCCGCTGTTCGACGCGCAGTAGAGTCCAAGGCCTTCGATCTAGTCGTTGACCGCGAAGAACGAGCCGATCGCCTCGACCGGCTCCTGCTCCTGGAGGACAGGCGCGTGACCTTGCTCCGGCACGGTCATGGCCCGCAAGTTTGGATGACGCTCCACCATCTCTTCCAACGTCTCGGCACTTAGGACGTCCGAGTGTTCCCCTCTGAGCACGAAGACGGGAACCTGATTGAGCGCGACAAATTGAGGCCATAGATCGGGCACCGGCCGGCTCAAATCGATATTGCCCATGGCGCGGCTGAGCTTGCGGTCATAGGAGAGAATGAGCCGCCCCTTGCGCTCCTCGAACACGCCGCGCGCCATGCCGTCCCATTGCCCGTCGGCGAACTCCGGGAAGCCGCGCCCGTTGATCTCGCGCATGATCATCACCGCATCGGCCCAGGTCTTGGGCACCGGCATGCGGCCGACATAGCTCACGATCCGCGCCAGACCGCGGGTCTCGATGACCGGGCCGATATCGTTGAGCACGACGGCGCCCATGGCTGTCGGCCTGAGCGCCGCCATCATCATGGCGATGATGCCGCCCCGCGAGGTCCCCACGATGCCGACCCGATGCAGCCCTTGCACCGTCAGGAAGTCGACCGTGTCGATGAGTTCGATATAGGGAACGTAGTTCCGCCAGTTGCCGTCGTGCTGGGACCGGCCGCGTCCGCGATAATCGAGACAATAGACGTTGCGGGGCTTCTCCGGATGCGTCGATAGATAGGTGGCCAGCGTATGAAAGTCGCTCGAGTTACGGGTGAGACCGGGCAAGCAGATTACGCTCCGGAACTTGTCGTCCGGCGCGGGGTAGTGGCGTGCATAAAGTCTAAGGTCGTCGAACGACTCATAGAAAATGTCGCGCCACGGCTTGCTATCAAGCTCTGGCATTTTCAATTTATGAACCTTGGGAGCGTATTCGGATCAACGGACGCGCGCTTGCGGCGCACGGCCCGCAGTGTTGAGCAAACTGGTTGAGGGAGCAAGCCTCGAAAAGTCTGCCCGGGACTGAAGCGCCGTCTCAAGGCCCCTTGGCCACTGCCGATTCCGGGGCAGCGATGGACGCCGTCTCCGAGGACGGCACGCGGCGGCCGCGATTGAGATCTTGCACCAGGTGGAGCGCGTCCTTGGGCCCCGCCAGCCGCGACCGGTAAAGCTGCAACGTCTCCATGATCTTGATGACATAGCGCCGGGTCTCGGTGAAGGGGATGCGTTCGATCCAGTCGACCGGGTCGACGTCCGGATCGCGCGGGTCGCCGTAGATGCCCATCCATTCTTTGACGCGGCCGGGACCGGCATTGTAGGCGGCGAGCGCCAGGAAGTAGGAGCCGCTATAGCCGTCGATCAGGTCGTTGAGGAACGCTTCGCCGAGTTGCTGATTATAGGCCGCGTTGGTCAGCCGCGATTTCGAGTAAGCCACCTTGTAGCGCCGGGCGACGCCGCGCGCGGTCGCCGGCATCAGTTGCATCAGCCCGCTGGCGCCCACCGGGCTTTGGGCTCCGGCATTGAACTCGCTTTCCTGGCGGGACAGCGCATGGACCAGCGCCGGATCGACCCGCTCGTCGAGCAGGCTCTTGAACGACGGCATCACACCCACAGGCAGTGCATAGTCGCCGAGGGGAAGGTCGCGGTTGAAGGCGATCTTCGAGAGCCTGAGGGCCATCTGATTTTTGTCCAGGGCCTTCGCGAGCTCGGCGAGGAGTACGACCTCGGCGGCATTATCCAGCTTGCGCGATAGCGCCAGGAAAAATTGTGGCGTGACCCATTCCATATTGGCGGCGCGGGCGATGCCGATGGAACGCACACCGTTGCGCGACATGAAGCGGTCGATATCGGCCTGCGTCGGCACGGGCGTGGGGGTCACCTCGAGCCGCGCCGGGCGAGGGTCGAGCGCCTGACGCCCAAGCTGGCCGTAGAAATACTGCGGATATTTGGCGGCGCCATGGAAATGGATGATGGCCGAGGCCCGATCGCCGAGCGCCAGTGCCGTGCGGCCCAGCCAATATTCGCCAAGCGAAATATTCCGCGAATCCGTCGCCGCTTTGCGCAGGGCAAGGAAATGATGCAAGGCCGTATTGGGCTCTTCGAGATAGCGCAGCGCCACCCAGCCGGCCAGGAACTCGGCCTCGATGAAGGAGTCGCCCGAGGCGAGCCCGTGCTTGGCCGCGATCTCGTAGGCCGTGCGGGGGTGCCCGTCGTTGAGCGCGGCGCGAACATTGATGCGCCGCTCGATCCACCATTCGTTGAGGTCGAGCAGGATATTGGGCTCAAGGGGCGCGTCGAGCAGCAGCTTCCACGCCAGCAGCCTCTGATCCTTGTCCTTGGTACGCCGCAGCCACTGAATGTTGTTGAAGCGCAAACCGATATCGGCCTCGATGGCGTCGTCTGGCAGTGCATCGAGGAGCTTGCCCGCATTGCCGCCGCGGTTGATGACGGCGATCCTGGCGTCGACTTTCTTCTGCTCGTCGGCCGGCAGCAGCTTGGCGATGCGCAGGGCATCCTTGGTCGAGGACTTCTTGTCGGGATAAAGCAGCTGGTCGATGCGGGCGCGATGATGCTCGTTGGTGAGCATCTTGCCGTAGTTGTCGAGAATCTTCTTCTCGACGTCCTCGTTGAGCTTGTGGTCACGCCAGGCGGAGATCACTAGATCCTTCGCGGCGGCCTCGTTGTTCTCCTTGAGATAGACGCTTGCCAATGCGGCTTTGCCGGCGCCGGTCTGCGGGGCCGAGGGGCCGAAGAATGCCTTGATCTGCTCCGGCGACGCCTCGCCGAGGAACAGCGACGTTTCGGCCTTCTCCCGCAACTCGTCTTGGCCGGGCCAAGACGGATGGGCCAACCGGAATTTCTCGACGGCTTCGGCGTCCAGCACCGTGCTCTTGTTGTTCTTATAGCGATACCAGAGGGCGAAGTCGCGAATGGCGGGGTCGGAGATCTTCGCCGCCGTCTCGTCGATGCTGCCTTTGTGGCGCATGACGAAGCGCATGCGGCTCTCGTCCGAGCCGAGGTCATACGACAGCAGGGGCTTCAGCACCGCTGCATAGTCGAGCGCCGGCTCCGGTGCTGGAGGATCCATTGGCGAGCCGCGGTTCGGATTGATGTCGGGCGGCGGAACCTTGACCGCGGGCGAGGGGGCTGCCGCCTCTTCAACGGCCGTGTCGGCAGGGTCTTCCGGTTTCGCGGGATTGCGCTCCGGTGACGGGATCGCCGCGACAGTCGTTGGGTCGCTGTCCGCCGCGGCCTCAGCCTTGGGCGCGGCGGGGATGGCGTCGGTTGTGGGCGTCGCGTCCGCGGTCGGCGATGCAGCATCGGGCGTGGCCGGGGCAGCCTCCGGCGCTGGTGTCGCCGGGGCAGCGTCCGGCGCTGGTGTCGCCGGGTCGGCGGACGCGGTCTCAGGAGCGGCGGGTGCGGCCTCTGGCGTGGTGGGAACAGCTTGTGGTGCGGACGGAGTCGCAGCCGGGGTTTGCGCCGCCGACAGGGCCGGGCGCTCCGGATTGCGGTCCGGCGGCGACAGGGACTCCGGAGCGGCCACGGCAACGCCCGAGCCGGCGCAGGCCAAGGCGACCACGATAGATAGGTTATGCACGCGAATGCGTTTCATCTCGTCGATCGGTACCGGTTACGACCTGTCTAGCGGTCAGGACGTCTCCCGACCGGGGAGCCGCGACGATAAAGTCCGCAGCAGTGTACCTAAATTGAACAATGTCTGAAAGATTCCGGCGGAAAGATGACTCAAGCAGCGTTGTCCACGGTTAGAGAAACCATGAAAAGAACCGCCTAAGTGCTTCGCTAACAAGCGGTTTCTGTATGAAGAGAATCGTGGCGGCTGGCCGGGTTTATCCCTAACGTCATGCCCTGGCGGGAGGCTGGCTTGCCGCCTCAACCGTCAGACCCTATTGTCCGCCCGACTTTTCAAACTAGGTCTCCCATAATCAAGTGCCTGCCCGAGGAGCTCTCGCTTTGTCCATGCCGCCGTTTCAAGGCTCGATCACGGCCCTCATCACGCCCTTCAAGGATGGCGCGCTCGACGAGGCCGCCTTCCGCAAACTCGTTGAGTGGCAGATCGACCAAGGCACCCACGGCCTCGTGCCGTGCGGCACCACGGGTGAGTCGCCCACGCTCACCCATGACGAGCACAAGCGCGTCATCGAGCTGTGCATCGAGGCGACCGGAGGCCGCGTGCCCGTCATCGCGGGAACCGGTTCAAATTCAACACGCGAAGCCGTCGCGCTCACGCAGCACGCCAAGGAGGCCGGCGCCGACGGCGCGCTCGTGGTGACGCCCTATTACAATAAGCCGACGCAAGAAGGGCTTTACCTCCACTACAAGGCCATCAACGACGCCGCCGATATTCCGATCGTGATCTACAACATTCCCGGCCGGAGCGTCGTCGACATGTCGGTCGACACCATGGCGCGGCTGTTCAACCTGAAGAACATTGTCGGGGTGAAGGACGCGACCGCCAACATGGCCCGCGTCAGCCTGCAGCGCGCGGCCATGGGCCACGACTTCATCCAGCTTTCGGGCGAAGACGCCACCGCGCTCGGCTTCATGGCCCATGGCGGACATGGCTGCATCTCGGTCACCGCCAATGTGGCGCCAGCGCTGTGCTCGGAATTCCAGCTCGCCTGCTTGGCCCAAAATTTCAAGCGGGCGCTGGAGTTGCAGGACCGGCTGATGCCGCTGCATGAGGCCTTGTTCGTGGAAGCCAATCCCGGACCCGTCAAATATGCGGCAGAGAAACTCGGCGTCTGCGCCAGCGATACGCGGTTGCCGCTGGCGCCGATCGGCGAAGCCTCACGCCAGCGGGTCGACGAAGCGTTGGCGGCCGTCGGCCTCGCCGGCGTCTAGGGCCAACGGATCGCGACATGGCGCCCAAGCGCGACAGCGGCAAGCTCGTCGCCGAAAATCGTAAAGCCCGCTACAGCTACGAGATCGGCGACACGATCGAGGCCGGCTTGGTGCTGACCGGCTCCGAGGTGAAGTCGCTGCGCACGGGCAAAGCGACCATCGCGGAATCCTATGCCTCGAACGAAAACGGCGAGCTCTATTTGATCAACGCGAATATCGCCGAGTATCCCGGCGCCGCCCGCGAAGGCCATGCGCCGAAAAGACCGCGCAAGCTCTTGTTGCATGCGCGCGAGGCGGCGCGCTTCCTCGGCGCCATCCAGCGCGAGGGCATGGCGCTCGTGCCGCTCAGGCTCTACTTCAACGACCGCGGCATCGCCAAGATCCAGCTCGGCCTGGGTAAGGGCAAGAAGCTCCACGACAAACGCGAGACGGAGAAGAAGCGCGACTGGGACCGCCAGAAGGGCCGGCTCATGCGCGACAAGGGGTGAGCATGACGGACGGCGCGCTCGAACACGTCACGCCCGGCATGCTGTTGCCGCCGATCGACTTGCCGGCAACGGACGGCGGCAGCGTGCATCTCGCCACGCTCCCTGGCCGTAGCGTCCTCGCGGTCTATCCCTGGACTGGGCGTCCCGGGCAGCCCAACCCGCCCGATTGGGACGATATCCATGGGGCTCACGGCTCTACGCCTGAACTGGAGGGCTTTCGCGATCTCTGTGAGGACTTCGCCCAGCACGGCACGCGCATCTTCGGCCTGAGTCGTCAGAGTTCGGGCTATCAGCAAGAGGTGGTGGAACGTCTGCGCCTGCCGTTTCCGATTCTGAGCGATGCGCACGGCAGCTTCAGCGAGGCCTTCGCTTTACCCAGCTTCGCAACCGACGGCGAGATCTATCTGAAAAGACTCACCCTCGTGGTGCGAGACGGTGCGATCGAATGGGTGTTCTATCCGGTGGCCGACCCCGCCGGTCATGCCGCCGAAGTTCTGGCCTGGTTGAAGCAAGAGGCTTGAGCCTCAGTCGCCCATGGCATCGTCTTCGGCGTCCTCGACCGAATAGCCGAGCTTATCGAGGGCTTCCTCCAGATAATCGGACAGAAGCGGAATGCCGATGAGATAGTCCGCGGTGCGGTTGGTGCGCTCGGCGCGGGCTGTGTCCAGCGCATCTTCGAGCTCATCCGGGCCGAACGAACCGCGGCCGATCCAAGCGAGCGCCACCAGGCTCACTTGCTCGTCTTCGTTGAGATCGTGGATGAACTCTTTCAGCTCTGCCTGAGTCGAGTCATCGGAGAAGGCCTCGAGGATCGAGTCCGCGTCATGGTCGGAGGTGGCGCCGTCGTCCCAGGCGCCGACCTTGGCGCCGTATTCCCGCGCCTTGACGATGACAAAACCGACTTTGGTGGGTGAGATTTCCAACCCCGCCATGGGGACGCCCTCGCATGAATGAGATGTTCTTGCGAGCATGCCCGACTTGGCCAAGCCCAGCAAGCAGGTCCGGCGGCACCGCTCGAGCGCGCAAGGTGGCAGCTCTAGCGTGCAAGGCTGGCCGCGGCCGCGCCCACGACCTGTTCGAACATCGGCGTGGTGAGCCGCCCCGTGTTCGTGTTCTGCCGGGAGCAGTGATAGCTGTCGAACAGGACAAGGCCGGTCGGAAGCGCGTGGCGCGCGCCATGGGCAAACGGGAAGTCGCGTTTCCGCATCTGAAATGTATTGAGAATGCTGTCATGGGCGATGCGGCCGATGGCCAGCAGCGCGGTCAAGTTCGGCAGCGCACGCATGCGGCTGATGAGAAAGGCGCGGCAGTGCGCGATCTCGTCGGATTTCGGCTTGTTCTGCGGCGGCACGCAGCGCACAGCGTTGGTGATCATGCAGTCGACCAATTCGAGCGCGTCCGGCGCTTGAAGATCGTGACGCCCGCAGGCCAACCCGGTCTTGAGCAGCGTGCGGTAGAGAAGCTCGCCCGCGTGATCGCCGAAGAACGGCCGCCCGGTGCGATTCGCGCCCTTAAGCCCCGGCGCCAGCCCTACAATCAGCAAGCGCGCCGTGTCCGCACCGAATGAGGGGACAGCGCCGTTGAACCAGTCCGGGTGCGCCGTCTCGTTGGCGTGACGAAAGCCTGCGAGCCGCGGGCATAGCGCACAATCCGGAGCGGGCTCTGGGGGGACGGGTGACGGAACGTCGGGAAGCGGCATGGCTATGCCTAGCGCCACATAGAGCCCGGCGCCAGCTGTTCGCACCTCAGCCCCGGATCAGGTCTCGATCAGATCCTCGGACTCGAATTCGTCGAGCGGCTCGGGGTCTTGGCGTCGCCGCGGCTCGCGGTGTGACCGTTCGGACGGGTCGCGGCCGATCTCATTCTGCAGGTTGGCGAGGTCGATGAACTGATCCGCCTGGCGGCGCAGCTCGTCTGCGACCATCGGCGGGTTGGTGGCCAGCGTGGAGACCACGGTCACGCGCTTGCCCTTGTGCTGCAGGGCCTCGACCAGCGAACGGAAGTCGCCGTCGCCGGAGAAGATCACGAGGTGATCGAGATGATCGGCAAGTTCCATGGCATCGACCGCAAGCTCGATATCCATGTTGCCCTTGATCTTGCGCCGACCGGCCGCATCGACGAACTCTTTGGTCGGCTTGGTCACCATGGTGTAGCCATTATAGTCGAGCCAATCGACGAGCGGCCGGATCGACGAATATTCCTGATCCTCGATGAGGGCGGTGTAATACAGCGCCCGGATGAGCTGGCCCTTGCTGCCGAACAGCGTGAGCAGCCTCTTGTAATCGATGTCGAAGGCGAGGGGCTTGGCGGCAGCGTATAGGTTGGCGCCGTCGATAAAGAGCGCGATGCGCTCATTGGGATAAAAATTCATTGAGCGTCCTAACACTGGAAATATGGTCGTCAGTCAAAGGCAAAAGCATAAAGGTCTTGGGAAACAACACAAGTGTGACGAGGGCTCTCCGCAATTGGTGGCGCGTGGCAAGACACTGGTAGGTTTAGGCGCAAATTGTCCCGGTCCTTGGGGCAGTCCCGCCGACACGATCGCCCGAGCTTTGGCTGAAATCGCGCGCGCCGGCGTCTCGGTCGAGGCGGTATCGGCCTATTATGAGACTGCGGCGGTCGGTCGCGCTGGCCAGCCCCCTTACGTCAACGCCGCGGCCCGGCTTGAGACGCATATGTCGCCGGAGGCGCTGCTTCGGCTCCTCAAGCGAATCGAGAGGGCCGCCGGCCGCCGTGGCGGCAGTCCGTGGGGGCCGCGCACCTTTGATATCGACATTCTCGACTACAAAGGCCTCGTTAAGCATTGGCGGAAGGGTCGTCCCCGGTTCACGCGGCCGGGCCCGAAGCCCCTTGTTCTGCCCCATCCCTGGATCGAAAAGCGGCCTTTCGTGCTCCGGCCGCTGCTCGATATCGCGCCGGACTGGCGCCATCCGGTGCTCAAAACGACCGCGCGGGCGCTGTGGCGCCAGGCCGAAGGCGGCAGCGAAGGTCAAGTGATGCGAAAGCTTTAGCGCGCGTGCGACTTGCAAGCCCCGCGCGAATACCATAAACAGGGGCTAAATCCAGCCTAATTTCAAAAGGATCACCTCATGGCTCGCGTCACCGTCGAGGACTGCGTCGATAAGATTCCGAACCGGTTCGAGCTCGTGCTGCTCGCCGGCCATCGTGCCCGCACCATTTCCGCCGGCGCCCAGATCGCGGTGCAGCGGGACAACGACAAGAATCCGGTGGTGGCGCTTCGCGAGATTGCCGAGAAGAAAATCGCCACCGACGATCTCAAGGAAGACTTCATCCACTCCATGCAAAAATATGTCGAGGTGGATGAGCCCGAGGCCGAAGCCGTGCCGATGTTGTCGTCCGATACGAGAATGCCGGTCCTCGCCCAAGACGATCCGTCGTCCGACACGGCGATCGACAAGATGACCGAGGAGGAGCTGTTGCGCCGCATGGCGACACAGGCACCTTCGGATGGCTCGAATGCGGGACCGCGCGCGCGCTGAGCCTGACGAGACCCTAGAGCGCGGCGCGTTTGATATTGCCTCGCCGCGACGTCGTTCCGGCGAATGCCGGAATCCAGAGAGACCGGTTCAGATCATGCTGACCTGGATCCCGGCGCAAGCCGGGATGACGATTGTGCCGCGTTCGCAGATCCTTTTCGGGCACGCCCCAATGTTTGCTGGGCACACAACGCGCTGCCTAAGGATCGCGCCATGACCCGCCAATATGAGCTGGTCGAGCGGGTGTTGAGCTATCAGCCGACGGCCGACGAGGCGATGCTCAACCGCGCCTATGTCTACGCCATGCGGGCGCACGGCAATCAGAAGCGCGCATCGGGCGCACCGTACTTCTCCCATCCGCTCGAAGTTGCCGCCATCCTCGCCGAGATGCGTCTCGACGACGCGACCATCGCCACGGCGCTCCTCCATGACACCATCGAGGACACCGACGTCACGCGCAGCGAGATCGACACGATGTTCGGCGCCGAGATCGGCACGCTGGTCGACGGCCTGACCAAGATCAAGAAGCTCGACCTCGTCACCAAGAAAGCCGAGCAGGCCGAGAACTTCCGCAAGCTGCTGCTCGCCATCTCCAGCGACATTCGCGTGCTGCTCGTCAAGCTCGCCGACCGTTTGCACAATATGCGGACGCTCGAGCATATGAAGCCGGCGAAGCGCAAGATCATCGCCGAAGAGACGATGGACATCTATGCGCCGCTGGCTGGCCGCATGGGCATGCAATGGCTCCGCGAGGAACTCGAGGAGCACGCCTTCCGCTGGCTGAATCCGGAAGCCTATGCCGCCGTGGTCGAACGCCTGAAGATTTTGCGTGCGCGCAACCAGGGCTTGATCAATGAGATCGAGGGCGCGCTCACCACCAAGCTGAAAGAAGCGAAGGTCCGCAGCGTCGTCGCCGGCCGGGAGAAGAAGCCCTACGCCATCTGGAGCAAGATGGAGCGGAAGCAAATTTCGCTCGAGCAGCTTTCCGACATCTACGGCTTCCGCATTGTCGTTCCCGAAGTGCCCGACTGTTATCACGCGCTCGCCGTGATCCACACCACGTGGCACGCAGTGCCGGGCCGCTTCAAGGACTACATCTCCAACCCGAAGCAGAACGACTATCAGTCGGTCCACACCACGATTGTCGGTCCCCGACATCAGCGCGTCGAGCTGCAGATCAGGACCGAGAAGATGCACTCGATCGCCGAATACGGCGTTGCCGCCCACGCGCTCTACAAGGACACCAACGGCGCCAACGGCAAGGCGGTCCTCTCGCAGGACTCGAACGCCTATCGCTGGCTGCGCCACCTGGTGGGCATGTTGCTCGACGGCGACAATCCGGAGGAATTCCTCGAACACACCAAGCTCGAACTGTTCCAGGACCAGGTCTTTTGCTTCACGCCGAAAGGGCGCTTGATCGCGTTGCCGAGCGGAGCGAATTGCATCGACTTCGCCTATGCCGTCCACACCGATGTCGGTAACACTTGCGTGGGTGCCAAGATCAACGGCCGTCCGATGCCGCTCGCCTCCGCCCTGCGGAACGGCGATGAGGTGGAGATCATCTGCTCCACGGCGCAGGCGCCTCCGGTCGCCTGGCAGAGCCTTGCGGTCACCGGCAAGGCGCGCTCGGCCATCCGGCGCGCCACCCGCGACGCGGTGCGCGCGCAATACGGCAAGCTCGGCCGCGAAATCCTCGAAAGGGCCTTTCAGCGGCGCGGCAGAACCTTCAGCGAGGAGGTCATCGGCCAAGCGCTTGGCCGGTTGTCGCAAAAGACCGCCGAGGACGTTGTCGCGGCGGTGGGACGGGGCGAGCTCGCCTCGGCCGACGTCGTGCGCGCCGTGTTCCCGGAGGAGGCGCCGCAAGAAGCGCCCAAGCGGCGGCGCAAGGTCAAGCGGACCGAAGAAGGCTGGTTCGGCCTTGGCAACAAGGTCATGGGTCTCAAATTCCGCTGGCCCGGCTCAGGCGGCAAGGAGCGTCCCGAAGGCGCAAGCGGGATCCCCATCCGCGGCTTGCACGGCGATCTGCCGGTGAACTTCGCCGATGGCGGCGCCGTGCCGGGAGACCGCATCGTCGGCATTCTCACGCCGGGGCAGGGCATTACCGTCTACCCGATTCACGCCAACGCTTTGAAAGCGTTTGACGAGGAGCCGGAGCGCTGGATCGACATCACCTGGGATATCGGCGAGGACAATCCGCAGCGTTTCCCCGCCAAGATCGCCGTCACGGCGATGAATGAACCCGGCAGCCTGGCGCAAGTGGCATCGGTGATCGGCGAGGCCGACGGCAATATCGAAAACATCAAAATGACCAATCGGGTCGCCGACTACACCGAGATGTTGATCGATCTCGAGGTTTGGGACTTGCAGCATCTAAACGAGATTCTGGCGGGCCTGCGGGCCAAAGACGTGGTGAGCGCCGCGGCGCGGGCCGAAGGGTAGCCCCTCGCGTTAAGACGACTGACCCCTGGCATCTAGAGAAAATTAGCCCAAATATGATAGGGCCTGTCGCCGGAGGGCGGACATAATCGGGCAACGATTGCCTGCCCTTGGAACGAGGTTGTCGATGTTATTCAGGCGCCGCGAGGCGGAGAGCTTTCTAGCCAAGCTGCGGGTGCATCTTTGGCCGCGCCGCAGCTGGAGCCGCTCGACCCGCTATGTCGTGCATCGTGTGCGCCGCTTGAGCGCCACGCCGCACGCCGTCGCGCTGGGCTTCGCCGCCGGCGTGTTCGTGTCAGCCACACCCTTTCTCGGGACCCATCTCATCATGGCCGCGCTCATCGCCTGGGTGATCGGCGGCAGCATGGTCGCCGCCGTGCTCGGCACGTTCGTCGGCAACCCACTGACTTATCCGTTGTTCTGGGTCAGCACCTATGAGGTGGGGCATCTGATGCTTGGCGGCGAAAAACTGAAGGCGCCCGCCGATCTATGGGGTGGGGACTTTCAGAGTTCGCTCGATCAGCTTTGGCCGCTTGTGAAGCCCATGACGCTCGGCGCCTTTCCGGTCGGCATCGGCCTGGCGGCGCTCAGCTATGTTCTGGTCAAGCCCACGGTGAACGCCTATCAGCACCGCCGCCGCGCGCTGACGGCGAGCCGTGAAGCCATGGAGACGAGATGACCGCGACGGCGACGAAGCCCGGAAGTGGCGGCGCAAGCCCCGCACTGATCAGGCTCGGCATCAATATCGACCACGTCGCCACTTTGCGGAACGCAAGGGGCGGGGTCCATCCGGATCCCGTGCGCGCCGCCGAGCTGGCGGTCGCCGCCGGGGCCGACAACATCACCGCGCATCTTCGCGAGGACCGGCGTCACATCCGCGACGACGATATTGTCCGGCTGATGGCGGAACTCGACTGCCCGCTCAACCTGGAGATGGCCGCGACGGACGAGATGACCGCGATGGCGCTCAAGACCAAGCCGCATGCGGCCTGCCTGGTGCCGGAAAAGCGCACCGAGCGCACCACCGAAGGCGGCCTCGACGTGGTGGCCCAGCACAACACGCTGGCGCCGGTCATTGGCAAGCTTGTCGATGCGGGCATTCAGGTGTCGCTGTTCATTGCCGCGGAGCGGCGGCAGATCGAGGCCGCCGCGCGGCTGCGGGCGCCAGCCATCGAGATTCACGTCGGCGCCTGGTGCGATGCGCTCGCTGAAGGACGTGACGATGACGCGGCCGCCGAATGGCGCTGCATTCAAGACGGCGCGCGGTTGGCGCATGATCTGGGCCTGGAGGTCCATGCCGGGCACGGTCTTAACTATGACACGGCGGAGACCATTTCGGCGCTGCCGGAGATCGTGGAGCTGAATATCGGGCATTTCCTCGTGGGCGAAGCGGTGTTCGTCGGTCTTGGCGAGACCGTGCGCCGCATGCGCGCGGCCATGGATGCCGGACGCGAGACCTTGCGGCGGCGCCCCGCCGCGGCCAGGGCCATGTGAGGACGATGTGATGATCATCGGCCTGGGCAACGACATCATCGACATAAGGCGCGTGGAACGGACCATCGAGCGCTACGGCGAGCGGTTCCTGACGCGCGTGTTTACGGACACCGAGCGCCGGAAGTCCGATGCCAGGGCACTCCGTGCCGCCTCCTACGCCAAGCGGTTCGCGGCCAAGGAGGCCTGCGCCAAGGCGCTGGGCACGGGTTTTCGCAATGGCGTCTTCTGGCGTGACATGGGTGTCGTAAATTTGCCGTCTGGCCGGCCCACGCTGGCCCTCACCGGCGGCGCCGCGCGGGTGCTGGAAGGCTTGACGCCGCGCGGACACGAGGTCCGGATCGATTTGACCATTACCGACGATTTCCCCACCGCCCAGGCGATCGTCATCATCTCCGCCCTGAAGGTCGAAACGCGCGATTGAGCCGTTTGCCTGAACCTTGAGGAGGGGCTATAGGGGCGCCTGTCCCGGAATTCGGGTAAAGAGACCCGGGCCAGCCCGAGCACAAACGAGGAGAGCTTCCGCAATGAGCGTGGACGCCGATAAGATGGAAGCAAGAAGCAGCGCCAAGGACACTGTCCGCGTCATTGTCCACGCGCTGATCCTCGCGCTGATTGTGCGGGTCTTTTTGTTTCAGCCGTTCAACATTCCCTCGGGCTCGATGATCCCGACTCTGCTGGTCGGCGACTATCTCTTCGTTTCGAAATACAGCTACGGCTACAGCCGCTACTCGTTTCCGTTCGGCGTGAACCTGTTCGCCGGCCGGATCTGGGCGACTGACCCCGACCGCGGCGACGTGGTCGTGTTCAAGCTGCCGCGCGACAGCGAGACGGACTACATCAAGCGCGTGATCGGCCTCCCCGGCGATGAAATTCAGATGCTCCACGGCGTCCTGCACATCAACGGCAAGGCGGTCGAAAAGGTGAAGGTCGACGATTTCGTCGTCAACGAGCCATCGGGCCGCGAGCGGCACATGGCGCGTTACAAAGAGACCCTGCCGAACGGTGTCAGCTATCCCGTGCTCGACCTCGTCAATGAGGGCTTCGGCGACAACACCGAGGTCTACAAGGTGCCCGAGGCGCATTTCTTCATGATGGGCGACAACCGCGACAACTCCACCGACAGCCGTTTCCTGTCGGAGGTCGGCTTCGTGCCGTTCGTCAATCTGGTCGGCAAGGCGCAAGTGATCTTCTTCTCCATCGATGAGGATTCGAGCTTCTGGGAGTTTTGGCGCTGGCCGACGGAAGTTCGTTGGAACCGCATCTTCCAGGTGGTTGGCTGAGCTTGCCTAAGCGGCGAACCACGGATCTCAGCCAGCTCTCGACCCGGCTTGGACATACTTTCGCTAGTTCCGCGCTGCTCAAGCTGGCGTTGACTCATGCCAGCGCGCGCGCCGACTCCAAGCCCAACGAGGACAACGAGCGGCTCGAATTCCTCGGCGACCGCGTGCTCGGCCTGGCCGTTGCCGAGCTCCTGACCGGGCGCTTTCCGGAC
>Ga0307379_10005035_pt1 | contig 18585 bp, 8 predicted proteins | sample UN2MG_FD_202237 | JGI IMG/M metagenome (GOLD analysis project Ga0307379, IMG submission 202237) | Soil microbial communities from Risofladan, Vaasa, Finland - UN-2 | ecosystem: Environmental > Terrestrial > Soil > Coastal area > Acid sulfate soil | place: Finland: Risofladan, Vaasa | collected... | reverse complement strand
TCATTCGCCCAGGTCACCGAGATCGTCAACCCGCGCGTAATTCGCTTAGGCGTACGCTTCCAGTTCTAAACGGTTTCCAAGCGGCACCAAAAGGCGGGAAGAATTCATCCTTCCCGCCTTTTACTTTCACAAGCTCTGTCAATCCATCCACATAGCAAATCTCAACGCCGGCATATTCTTCCCGCTCCGTCAGGGAAAGGTCTGGCCGATCCGGACTGCGCACAGCCCACCCGCAACGCATACTCCTCCCGAGTCGGCAGAGTTTTTGATACCCTCACGCCCACGTTCCTCTCTCGCGCCCGCTTCCAGTTCTAGGAAATCATCGGCTGTCTTGATGACCTTTTGCGGGGGGGCGAGGGGGGGGGAATCCTCTTCCCCGCACCTTTTTCTTTAAGGCCGAGTACTGCAACAGCCCTCCTACCGACCGCCCCGCCGTTACGAGCCAATTATTAATCAAAAAATCAATCCATTTTTACTACGTAGAATCCAACCTTGTGAATGCGAATTCCTGGATTCCCGATTCTACGATTTGTATCCGCAGGGTAGACGCCCCTCTCTTCTGATCATAAATAGCGATAAACTCTCATCGCCCGCGGCACAACAATTGCTAATACATTAAATGCAACAACAAACATACGTTCTATTAACAACGGCAGTTTGGCGTTGAAAAGAAAGGAGGTGAGGGTTACCCCCCAAAAGAAAGGTCCATTTTCAACCTGGTTTAACTGCACGTCCAAAATAAGGGAGTTAACATGAACAAAATCACCATGACTCTGTTGCTGCTTGCGCTGTGCACAACCGTGGCAATGGCGCAGACGACGACAGGGTCCATCTACGGCACAGTCAAGACAGCCGAAGGGCTGATCATCCCCGATGTCAAGGTAACGCTTACTGCTGAGCATGCTGTGACATTAACAACCAACACCAGCGATCGCGGTGCTTTCCGCTTCGGCGAGCTGCCTATCGGCGTATTCAAGGTAACCTTCCAGAAAGAGGGTTATCAGACGCTCGTTCTCGAGGACGTCATGGTGCGGATCGCTGCCTCCTCGCGCGTCGATGCGACGTTGGAAGTTTCCGCAATCGAGCAGACGATCACGATCACCGGTGAGACGGCGCTCGTCGATCTCAAGAAAACCGGCACGACGACCAACCTCTCGCAGTCCTACCTCTCCAACATCCCCTCGGCCCGCGACCCGTGGGTTATCCTTGATCAGGTCGCCGGCCTGCAGGTCGACAGAGTCAACGTCGGCGGCTCCGAGTCCGGCCAGCAGAGTAATTTCGTCTCCAAGGGCGATGACGGCGCCAACGTGATGTGGAACGTCGACGGCGTTACCATCACCGATATGGCCTCCATGTCCTCGCCGAATTACTGGGACTTCGACTCGTTCGAGGAGATGCAGATCACCACATCCGGCGGAGACGCCTCGATCCAGACGGCGGGCGTGGCGTTGAACATGATCACCAAGCAGGGCAGCGACACCATCCACGGCCAGGGCAGCGCCTACTACACCAACGAATCGCTGCAGGGATCGAACATCCCCACTGATCTTGAGGCTCAAGGCTACTCCGGCAACCAGATCGACAGCATCAAGGACTACGGCTTTGACGTCGGCGGACCGATCTGGAAAGGCAACATCTGGTTCTGGGGCGCGTACCGCGTTCAGGACATTGTCCTGCTGACGATCGCCGGCGACCAGGACGCCACAAAACTGGAAAACTACAACCTCAAGTTCACGGGCCAGGCAGGCGATCGCAACCGCTGGACCTTTTTCTATACTCGCGGGGAAAAGATAAAAAGCGGCCGTGGAGCGGCGTGGAACAGACCGCCCGAGACGACCCATGATCAGAGCGGACCGACCGACGTCTACAAGATCGAAGACACCTTCCTGGCAACCGACGACCTGATCATCACCGGCAAGTTTGCCTACATGGACAGTATGTTCATGCTCTTGCCCAAGGGCGGTGACGCCGTCCCCACATACGACTACGCAACCGACATGTACGGCGGGTCGCTGTGGTATTACGATACCACTCGTCCGCAGTATCAGCTCTCCGTCACCGGAGAGAATTATGTCGAGCAGGCGTTCGGCGGCAGCCACGAGATCAAGGCCGGCTTCGAATATCGTGTTACACCCGTCACGTCTCTCTCCGGATACGGCGCGGGCATGCTGCTCGCTTATGACGACGGCGAGCCCGCTGAAGCCTGGCTCACCGGCGACGCCAATTTCCACTACCGCGGCTTGAGAACCAGTTTCTACCTGATGGACATATTCAACCGCAACCGCTGGACCTTCAACATCGGCATGCGCTTCGACCGCCAGTGGGGTAACAACACGGCTTCCGTCGGCCCCGCCAATCCGATAATCCCCGATCTGATCCCCGATCTGGACTACCCCGGCGGCGATGCTCCCTTTACCTGGAGCAACTTCGTGCCGCGTCTCGGCATGACCTATGACGTCTTCGGCGACGGCAAAACGATCCTGCGCGCCAACTTCGCGATGTACGCCGACCAGCTGAGCGCCTACACATTGACTTACAACAACCCGCTCGTCTGGCGCGAAGTCGAGTACGCCTGGACCGATACCAACGGAGATGACTATCCCCAGCGCAATGAGCTGGGCGGCATCCTCTGGTGGACGGGCCTTAACCCCTACGACACAAGCAACCCGCTCGACAACGGAGTAAGGTTCTCATCCGATCTCAAGGCCCCGATAACCACTGAATTCCTCATCGGTGCCGAGCGCGAGATTTATCCCAATTTTTCGCTCTCGGGCACCTACGTCTACCGGCGCTATACGGATGGCTGGTGGCAGGATAATGACAACGGCCAGGACGACAACCTCACCTTCCCCGATGACAACTGGCTCAACAATCCCTGGGTGTTCGCCGGTACTATTCAACAGGGCGGTTACTCGATTGATTATTATGAACCGACTGTTGATCCTTCAGGCACTGTGACTATCCAGCAACGCCCCGATTACCATCGGGTTTACCAGGGAATCGAACTCTCCGCCACCAAGCGCTTGAGCGATAACTGGATGGCCAATGCTTCGTTCTCCTATGGCGACACGAAGCAATACCTCGGTAGCCCGGCTGCTTATGTAGACCCGACGGGCATCGAAAATGTCGACGGCCACAGCTTTGCGCCGCAAACGGCCGGCAGCGGCAAGTCCGACATCTTCATCAACTCACGATGGTCCTTCAAAACCAGTGTGCTCTACCAGTTCCCATACGACATCAACGCCAGTGGTTACTTCAGCCTGCGTGAGGGCTTTGTCCAGCCGATCAGAGTCCGCTCCGATTACCGCGCACACAACGCAGGCAGGGCTTACGCCTTTGCCGAGCCTCTGGGATCCAATCACCTGCCCAACACGGCCCTATTCGACTTGCGTATCGAGAAAGTCATCAGGCTGCAGGAATACGGCCGACTCAGCCTGATGATGGACATCTTCAACCTCCTCAACTCCAACACAACCCTCGGTAAAAACCGAAACGCCTGGCAGAGCAACTTTGGCCAGGTCACCGAGATCGTCAACCCGAGGATCTTCCGCTTCGGCGTCAGATTCCAGTTCTGATCCGGCGATCTGAGCGATAGCACAAAGCGGGGGGGCAATAGCCTCCCCGCACCTTTTTATTAAAGCACCCTTTTTGTTGAAGCGCCTTCCCCCGTGGGCCGTTCCGCTCCAAGCGTGCCAATCATCATTCATAAATTTGATCCATTTTCTCCTGTACGCATTCAATTATATGAATACGGATTGATGGATTTTCAATTCTACGGTTTGTAGCGCCAAGCGTAGCCGCCCGAGATGTCGGTAAAAACACCTGATTATCTCGTGACACCATCGGCACAACAATTGCGTACCGTTTAACTATTAGTCGACGCAACTCAAAATATTGCAACAGTTAACAGTCGACGAGAAAGGAGGTGGGGGCTACCGTCAAGAGTAGGTTCCATTGACAATCCATTCTTTTTCTAAAAGCTTAATTTCAGGAGTTAACATGAAAAGAATCACACTCACTCTGTTGTTGATTGCGCTGTGCGCCACCGTGGCGATGGCACAGACAACTACAGGGTCCATCTACGGTACTATCAAGACAGCTGACGGGCTTGTCATTCCCGATGTCAAGGTAACACTTACCGCTGAGCATGCTACGACCTTGACCTTGACTACCGGCGAGCGCGGTTCGTTCCGCTTCGGCGAGCTGCCGATCGGCTCCTTCACTCTGACTTTCGAGAAGGAAGGCTACCAGACTAGTGTTATCGAGGGTGTTCTGGTTCGGATCGCCGCCGCCTCGCGCATCGACGTGACATTAGAGGCCTCTGCGGTCGAGCAGACGATCACCATCACCGGCGAGACGGCTCTGGTCGACCTCAAGAAGACCGGCACCTCTACCAACCTCTCGCAGTCCTATCTCTCCAACATCCCATCGGCGCGCGATCCCTGGGTTATCCTCGACCAGGTTGCCGGTCTCAGCGTCGACCGCGTCAACGTCGGCGGCTCCGAGTCGGGACAGCAGAGCAACTTTATGTCGCACGGTGATGAAGGCGACAACGTGATGTGGAACATCGACGGCATTACCATCACCGACCAGTCGTCGATGTCATCGCCCGGCTATTACGATTTCGACTCCTTTGAAGAGATGCAGATCACCACTTCCGGCGCGGACGCTTCGATTCAGACCGCCGGTGTGGCGTTGAACTTCATCACCAAGCAGGGTAGCGACACCTTCCACGGACAGGCCAGTGCCTACTACACCAACGATAGCCTGCAGGGTGAGAACGTGCCGGCGGATCTGGAGGCAATTGGCTACTCCGGCAACCAGATCGACAGCATCAAGGACTACGGCTTCGACGCCGGCGGCCCGATCTGGAAGGGCAACCTCTGGTTCTGGGGCGCCTATCGCATGCAGGACATCACCCTGATGACGATCACCGGCCAGTCAGACGCCACCCAACTGAAAAACTACAACCTCAAGTTCACCGGCCAGGCCGGCGATCGCAACCGCTGGACCTTCTTCTACACTCGCGGCGAAAAGATTAAGGACGGCCGCGGCGCTGCCTGGAACCGTCCGCCCGAAACAACCTTTGACCAGGGCGGACCGACCATCCTCTACAAGGCCGAGGACACCTTCCTCGCCTCTGACAACCTGATCCTCAGCGCCAAATTCGCCTATGTCGACAGCGGCTTCTTCTTCCATCCGAAGGGCGGCGACGCCATCCCGTACCGTGACGACTCGACCGGCATTTGGGGTGGTTCCTATTACTACTACGACACCACCCGTCCCGAGTACCAGTTGACTGTGACCGGCGAAAACTACGTCGAGCAGGCGTTCGGCGGCAGCCACGAGATCAAGGCCGGCTTCGAGTGGCGCAAGACCCCTGTGACCTCGCTCTCCGGTTACGGCGCCGACATGGCGCAGATGTTATGGGAAGGCGAGCCCTACATGGTCTGGTTGACCGGCAAGGTCGACGCCAAGAAGGTCGCGATGCGCACCAGTTTCTACCTGATGGATATCTTCAACCGCGACCGCTTCACCTTCAACTTCGGCGTCCGTTACGACCGCCAGTGGGGCTACAACAAAGCCTCCACAGCGACCGGCAACCCGGTAATTCCCGACATCATCCCCGATCTCGACTACCAGGGCTCCGACACCGTCTTCAGCAGCACTGACATCGTTCCTCGTCTTGGCATGACCTACGACCTCTTCGGCGACGGCAAGACGATCATCCGCGCCAACTTCTCGATGTACGCCGACCAGATCCAGGCCGGCACCGCCGAGTACGAAAATCCGCTCGGCTGGCGCGAAGTCGACTACTACTGGACCGACCTCAACGGCGACGGCTATCCGCAAGCAAACGAGCTGGGCGACATCGACTGGTGGTACGGCCTCAACCCGTTCGATCCCAATGCCGATCCTTACGTCACAAACACCACCGTGGCCCTGGACAGCATGCCCCGCACGATGGAATTCCTCATCGGCGCCGAACGTGAAATCATGCCGCAGATCTCCGTTTCGGGCACATTCGTCTATCGCAAGTTCACGGACCTCTTCTGGCCGTGGAACGCCCTGCCCGACGACAACTGGCGGACCGATCCATGGGCACCCGCCGGCTCGGTGACTCAGGGCGGCTACACGCGCGATTACTATGCGCCGACGATGGACGCGGCCGGAACGGTTACCTTTGACAACCGGCCCGATTACTACCGCGCCTACAAGGGACTGGAAGTTCAGGCTACCAAGCGCCTGGCCGACAAATGGATGGCTTCCGCGTCCTTCTCCTACGGCAGCACAACTCAGCACTTCGACAGCCCGGCTGCATACGATGACCCGACAAACATCCCGCAGACAAACGGCTTTGCCTACGCCCCTGAGTCAAGCGGCAGCGGCAAAACCGCCATCTTCATGAACTCTCGCTGGGCCCTCAAGCTGACCGGACTCTACCAGCTGCCCTACGACATCAACGTCAGCGGCTACCTCAGCATGCGTGAGGGATTCGCCTACCCCGTTCGGCTCCGCTCGCCTTCGCGCGCATTCAGCGCCGGCAGAGCTTACCCGCTGGCCGCTGGCATGGGCGAGGAGCACCTGGACAACGTGACAATGGTCGACCTGCGCGCCGAGAAGATTTTCAATCTTAAAGACTACGCGCGCGTCGGTGTGATTCTGGACATCTTCAACGTGCTCAACACCAATACCGAACTGGGCCGCAATCGCGACGCCTGGACAAGCACTTTCGGCCAGGTTACCGAGATCGTGAATCCGAGGATCTTCCGCCTCGGCGTTAGATTCCAGTTCTGATCCGGCGACCTGAGCGATAGCACAAAGCGGGGGGGGGTAAAAACCTCCCCGCTCTTTTCTTATTCTCTCTACTTCTGATATATTTAGCCATTCAGGTACCGGCTGCCGCCCGAGAGTCGGAACAGTGCAAACCGAGTATTGTCAATATTATGGATGATCTTCCTCACATGGGGTAAGCAAATGATTATCAGAAGGCATGTTTATACAATGATGTTTACGGCTGTAATCTTCCTTGCTGCGTCGACGAGCCTCAGCGCCCAGGATTGGAGGGGCCAGGGTCGGGTTGTGGGCACAGTGACTGCGGCCGACGGCACACCGATCGCGGGCTGTCAGGTCAAAGCGACTCACCAGAGTTACCAAGCCGGCCCCACGGTTGAAACGGATGAGAATGGCAAGTGGACCATCAGCGGAGTCAGAGGGGGAACCTGGTTGATCGACTTCTTTCACCCTGACTACCAGCCATACGGCATCAGCGTCGAGATCAGCAATGTCCGCCGCGGAAAGCCGATCGACGTTGTGCTTGAGCCGGCCATGGGAGTCATCGGCGGTGTCGATGAGGCGCTCGCGGAAGATTTAGTGGCTGCAGAAGAGCTCTTCAACTCCGGTGACTATCAGGCTGCCTTGGACGCATTTAACGCCCTCCTGGAAAAAACTCCTGAGGCCACCGCAATCCAAGTTCGCATAGGAGAGTGTTACTTGCAGCTCGGCAACATCGATGAGGCATCGAGAATAGGCGAGCAGTTGCTGTCGACGAACCCAAATAATGCCGCAGCTCTGACACTGATGGGCAACATTGCTTACAAGACTAACGATTGGGAAGCTGCTGACCGCTACTATTCCAGGATAGTCGAGCTCGCACCCAACGACGCCGGAGTCTGGGCCAACCTCGGCGAAATCACGATGAATCTGCGCCGGTACGACCGGGCTCAGGAGGCCTACGAGAAAGCGATAGTGCTTAACCCGCAGTTCTTCGACCTTTACGTGCAATTGTCGGCGGTTCAGATGGTTGCTGAGGAGTACGAGAAAGCCTTGGCGACACTTGCAAAGCTCAAAGAGCTTGCTCCTGCCGACCACCAGATCTTCCAAGTCTGGAACGTGGATGAGCTTATAGCAATTTGCCAGGCCGGGCTCGAGAATAAATAAGGGTCAACAGCCCGGCCGGGGACGGCATTAGAATGCCGGGAGGAAAGGCATGCGCAAGTTAACCTTGTTTTCAATGGTTGCGCTCTCAGCGGCGATTCTCACCCTTACCGCAGCCGGGCAAGACGAACCTGTTCAAAAGAAGCCTTTTTATTACAAGATCGAGGCGAACAGGGTTGCGATTCCCGTCTATGTCACCGATGCCGACGGCAAGCCAGTAACCGGCCTGGGCAAGGACGATTTCGAAGTGCGGGAGAGGCGCGATATCTGCCGCATAGAGACGGTGGAGTTCATCGACCACACCAAACCTGCCAATCGCGTATACGAGATTACCCCACCCGAGAGCCGGCGGCAGTTTCTGTTGATCTTCGATCTCAGCTTCTCAAACACCGCCGGCATCAGAGCCGCCCGCTCAGCAGGCATTAAATTTCTGCTCGAACAGACGACGCCACTAGACCTGATCGCAGTGGTCACCCTTTCCCAGCGCGGGGGTGTGGATCTGCTCTGCCCGTTCTCTACCCAGCGCAGCCAGGCTTTGCATTCGGTGGCCGGCCTCGGCCTGGGCCAGTCGCTGAAATATCGCGATCCCGCAGGCTTCGCTTTCGACAGCGAACTGGAATCCATCCAAAACGAGATCACCAGCCTGCAGGACGTCGAGCAGGGTCTCTCTCGTGGAGGAGACTACGCGGATGCGCTGCAGAACATGGGCGATATCATGAAGATGAACAAATCGCTCGATTATCAGCGCTACACCGGTGTCGTCACGCGCTACATTGGCGTCCTCGAAGCCTTGGCCACCGGTCTTCGCAGCCTGCACGGCCGCAAGAATGTGATCTTCTTCTCCGAAGGCTTCGACCAAAAGGCACTCACCGGCAAAACGCTCTCAGAGCTGGAAGCGGACGCTGCACAGATGGCTACACTAAATCCGGAGAACGTCAGTGCGATCGACTCCTCGGGACGTTACGGCTCCGTAGCTCTGCAGCGGGCCTTCGCTTCGCTGCTCGATGAGTTCAGCCGCGGCAACTCGGTGTTTTATGTGGTCGACATCGGCCGTCTGGACGCCAGCGACGCATCGGAGCACGAGACACGACAGCGCGGACAGAACACCCTCTTCCAGTTCGCCAACGAAACCAACGGCTTGCTCTACATGAATATTAACAACATTGAGTCAATCCTGGACGATATCGCCGGGCGCACAAGCGCCAGCTACCTCGTGGTTTTCGAGCCCTCAAGTCCCGGGCAGCCAGGAGAATTCAGAAAAGTTGAAATCTCGGTGAAAAATCCGAAACTCACCGTTAACCACCAAGAGGGTTACTTCGTCGAGAAAGAGTATCAGGACTTCACTCCGCAGGAAAAAATGATTCAGCTCAGCGAATTCATAAGCAAGGATCTGATAAGCCAGCGGATACTGTTCGACTTCGAGCCCCAGTTCTTCAAAGGCAACGACTCGCAGGTTCGTATACCCATCATCCTGGAAGTAGATGGCGACAGCATCCTCGCTCTTAAGCAACGGCGCCGGAACGACAACATCGCGGTTGAGATTTACGGTTACCTTGTCGACGATAAAAACAAGCCGCTCGACTTCTTCTTCGACATCATCAACTTCTCCACCCCGGATCAGAAGAAATTGCTCGAAACAAAAGGCATAAAGTACTACGGGCTGCTGGTCGCACCGCCGGGGCGTTACAAAATCAAATGCCTCGTTCGCGACAGCGAGCTGGGCGCCATCAGTTCACAAATCCAGATTGTGCAGGTTCCTAATTTCGACAAGGGCGTACTGCGGATGAGCGGCCCGATTTTTGTGGAATCCTCGGATAAGTGGATGAACATGTTGAAGAAAGCCAAAATGGAAGCCACCGGACGGCGCGAGGGACAACCGGTCGACTATCCTTATATCTGGGGTGAGAGGATTTGGACACCTTCTCTCAACCCCATGATCAATCCGGCAAAACCAGAATTGTTATACATCCGCATGTACAACCTGTTGCTGCATCCGGAGCAAAACATCCCGCAGGTTTCGATGAAATTCGAAGTGATTGATTCCGACGGCGGCAGCATGACTCTGAAGCGCGTCTCCCTGGTGGACCGCAAAGAGAATGCCGAGGAATCGACCTACGATTTACTCTTCCAGATCAACTTGTCAGAGCTCGATCTCAAACCGGGCCAGCACTGGATGAGATTCTCCATAACCGACACTCTCTCGGATAACGAGATCTCCTCCGAGGTTCCTTTCATCATCTCCGAGACTGAGTAGGAAAGGGATTATGCGTAATAGAATTCCAGGCTTGTTGCTATCCTTGGCCTTCCTAATCACGCTTCTATTAAATCCATCGCCCACGGCCGCGCAGCAACAAAGCGGTGAGCAGGCGCTGCCCGAGCCCCCGCCTTTGACTGAAAGGCACCGCAAGTGGCTCGAGGAAGAGGTCGTATACATCATCTCCGACGTGGAGAAAGAGGCTTTTCTGAAGCTTCCCAGCGATAAGGATCGCGAAGATTTCCTTAACGCTTTCTGGTTGGTGCGCGACCCGACACCCGGGACGGCACAGAACGAATTCAAGGAAGAGCATTTTAAGCGGATAGCGTACGCAGACCGCAAATTCGGCCGCGACACGGCGAAGCCCGGCTGGAAGACCGACCGCGGCAAAATGCACATCCTCCTCGGCGAGCCGCGTTTCAGATCAGAATATCCCGAGGATATGCTGGTTCAACCGACGGAGTTGTGGCACTACATTTCGGTTGATAAATACGGTCTGCCGCCGAGCTTCTACCTCATCTTTTTCAGGCGCTACGGCGGCGGCGAGATGAAGCTCTACAGCCCGACCATCGACGGTGTCAGTAAGCTCTTCCGCCCCCTGCCCTCCCTGCAGGGAATGAGCAACGAAGCGCTGACCGACCTACTCTATACGGGTGTCGATTCCGAACTCGCGCATGCGGTTTGGAGCCTGCTGCCCAGTGAAGGAGGTCTCGCAACGGAACAATTTACACCCAACCCCTTGAGCTCGGAGATGATGCTGGCGCGAGTCTACGACGCGCGCAATTATCCCAAGAACTATGAGTGGGTAGACAACTTCCTGACAATGGGTACCACGGTCAAAGTGGATTACACCTTTCTGAAATCCTCACCGGACTTCGTCTTTACCTGGATTCAGAATCCTTTGGGGCTGCCCGAAATGCACTACGCTGTTCTCCTGCGGCCGGATCAATTTTCCCTCGGGCGTTATCAGGACCGCGTATATGGATCCGTCACTCTAGACGGCTTTGTGACAACCGACGAGGGCAAGCTGCTTGCCTTGATCAGGGAACACAGTGAGTTCGACGTGCCTCCGAGACAGGTGGATGACGTCTCCAAGCGGCCCTTCGAGCTGGAGGGGATGCTGCCGATCATTCCCGGCGCCTACAAGTACTCACTTATGTGGAAGAACGAGGTCTCACGGCGCAACATGCCCGTTATCGGGGACCTGGAGATTCCCGACCTCGAGACGCTTGAGGGTCCGATCTTCTCTCCCCCGGTACTGATACTTTCCGCAACAACGCTGGACCAGGCGGTTGCCTCGCAGTCGGTGCGCCCGTTCCAGATAGGTAATTACCAATTCACGCCGGACATCAGCGGTGTGGTAGCACCCGGCTCCACAGTGAAGATATTCCTTCAGCTGGTTTTACCGCCGGCAATGCCTCTGCTGGTTGCCGATCACAATCTCGAGTTCCGTTTCCTCCAGGAAAAAAGCGAGGTCCACAAGGAGGTTGTGCCGCTCGGCAACTACGTCGGCGGCGATGTGCTCTACACCTCAACCGGCATTTATCAAACCATCTCCAGTGAAAACCTTACCTCTGGTGATTACACTTTGAAGATTGCCCTGATGAGCGGTGATGAGGAAATCGCCGTCAGCAAGGAAATCAAGCTCAAGATCTGGAGCAGAGAGCTGAAGGATCCTTTCGTCATCAGGCGCGGCATGCCCCCCTACTCCAAAGGCATTCACTCCAACATGAGAGCGGAGCAGTGGATACGGCGCGGCAGCACTTCCAAGGCTATCGAGATGCTGCAAGAGGCGGTGCAGCGCGAGCCCTCCCTGACCGACTCGAAAGTCACTCTGATGAGGCTGCTGCTTCAGGAGCGCGAGTTTGAGAAGATCATCGTGCTGGGTGAGCCTTTGCTGATCGAAAAACCGCGCGACGTGCAACTCCTCCTGCTGGTGGCCTCGGCGTACTTCGGCGCAGGCAAGGACAAGGACGCGGCAAGGCTGCTGGAGCGCACTCTCAGCGAGCAGCAGAACAATCTACACGCCCTCAACCTCATGGCGCACGTGAAACTGGCCGGAGGTGACATCGCCGCGGCGCTTTCAGCGATCAATAGATCGCTCGAGGTCTATCCCGAGCAGCCGAACCTCAAAGAGCTCAAGGCCCGGATCGAGGCCGACATGAAATGACCGCGCATTTGCGCTAGTGATACATGAGGCATTCGAAGATCCCTCATCGAGCAAAAACCCGGTGAGGGATTTTGCTGTCTGCCCGCAATATTGTGTAAACGAAGAAACGGCCTGGTCCAGGTGATCGAGCTGGTCCTGAAATCTGCCGGATAGTATTTATCAACAGATTCAAAAAGGGCCGGGCATAGCCTCCCACCCTTTTAATACCTGCCTCGCCAGAATAAACAACTCCCCCTTTACTGAAGAGTTGCCTCCGCTGCTCGTCAGCGCTTTCTCTCGTAAGTCGCGGTTGCTTGGGCCTCTTCTCTCGGATTGACGGTCACAACCAAATCGTCCGGTTTCTTCCATTCAGGCGTGTTCTTGAACTCGATCGTAACCTGCCCGGGTGTGACGTTGTCGACGGTCCGGCCGCTCTCGAGCCACTCCTGCGTCCCCGCGATCCGCCACATAGCCCCGTCGGTTACAGCCCTGCGTGGTTCAATCGTAACTGTCAGGGTTGCCCGCCTCTCCGCGCGGTAGACTCCTGTAACAGTCACGTCTTCACCCGGATTCAACACTATCTTGAAATTGTCGGGCTTGTTCCAGTTCGGGATATCCTTGAATTCGATGACCCAATCGCCCGAGCGAATGCTCTCGCGCAAGCGGCCGCTGCTGTGCCAGTTCGGCGTCCCCACGATCCGCCACTCGGCGCCTTCGTCAATCGCACCCTGCGGTTCAAGATTAACCGTCAGCGAGCCGCGCATCGCCTTGTAGCGGCCGGTGATTGTCAGCGCCTGGCTCTCGGTCACGCGGATTTTCTGTGTCTCCGGCGTTTCCCAACCGTCCACTTCTTTGAATTCGATCGTGTGCACCCCCACGGACATATTGGTTTTGGTCGTGCCGCTATTGCGCCAGTTGTAACCCTCCTCGTCTATGCGCCACCGCGCGCCGCCCTCGGCGGCCTCAGACGGCTCGATGTTGACCGTCAGCGCGCCTTTTTCCATGACGTAAGTGATAGTCTTGGTGGTCGGCCGACGCGGATCCACAATCACAGAGATCTCCTCCGGCTTGTTCCAACCGGCTATCGACTTGAGCTGGACTATGTTCTCGCCCGCGGGAGCGTTTTGCAGAGTGCGACCGCTGCGGTGCCAGTCGTCTTCGCCCTTGAGCCGCCATTCGGCGCCGTCATCGAGGGCTTCCTTCGGCTCGATGTTGATCGTGAGAACGCCTCTCTGGATGCGGTAGAGTCCCGTGGCAGTCGCCGTCTGCCCGGAATCGATGCGGACCTGTCGCACAGGAGACTTGTCCCAATACTTCAGATCGAGAAACTCGATTGTATAATCACCGCTGGGAATCTCGGTCTCCGTCTCGCCGGCACGGAACCACTTCGCAGTCCCCTGCCGACGCCACAGGGCTCCTGCATTTCCGGCCTCAGTGGGATCGATGGTCACTGTAAGCGAGCCCCACATCGGCTCATATGTCGCGCGCACGGTTACGGTCCGATCTCTGGATACCGCCACCTTCAGTGCTGCGGGCTTCTCCCAATCCTTGATGTCGACAAACTCAATCACCCAGTCGCCTTCGGGAACGTAATCCTCGCGCTCCCCACTGCGGTGCCAAAGCTCGGTACCCTCACGCCGCCACATCGCGCCTACATCAAGCGCGTTCGCGGGCTCGATGTAGACCACCAGCGATCCCGTCTGCGATCTGTATTCAACATCCAGCACCGTTATCTTGCCTCTTTCAATCGATACCCGTTGAGAGGCTGGAGTTTGCCACCCGCTTGCATCGCTGAATTCCACAGTGTAGTTGCCGGCCCTGATGTTGCTCAGTGTCGCGCCGCTGCGCTGCCACTCGATGCCGGTGAGATTGGTGATCCGCCACATCGCTCCGGCGTCGACCGCTTCCGGCGGAGCGATGAAAACTCTCAGTGAGCCGGTCGACTGGGTGACCGGCGCCAACGCACAGGCGGCCGCGGAGACAACGACGAGCAGGACCGCAGTCATGCCCAACCTCGATATATTATTCAAACGCGTTTCCATTTTTACCCCCATGGTTTCGATACAGTTATGGCAACCGATTGTATTACCGGACTCCTGCTTTTCACTTGGATGCTGAGCAATTCTAACCTCCTGACTCGCAACGTTCAAGGAATCAGGTGGTTGAATACTTTCATCAAGCGTTGCACTCTGCTTTAATTGGACAAACATATCGGGGGAGTGTGCCATGGCCACGAGAAATGTGGAATCGAAGCGCGGGAAAGCCGCGGCCTCCATCGACAGGCGCGATTTTTGCGCGGCCGTCGGAGGCCTCGGCCTGGCCTCTACTGCGTTCCCCTCCGCACTTTGGGCGCGGGCGCAGGAGGAAGGCGCAATTACCAAGCAGACGATTGTCGAAGCCGAAAAACTCGCGGGGCTGGAGTTCACCGACGCCGAGCGAGAGTTGCTGCTCGAAGATATCGGCAACCTATTGGAAAGCTACGAGGAGATCCGCAAGCTGAACATCGGCAACGAAGTTCCGCCCGCACTCGACTTCAATCCCATCCCGCCCGGAACCGTACTTCCTGAGCAACCCCGGCCCTCGGGCCCACCGAAGGCGAGCCTCAACAAGCCGGCGATCGAGACCGACCTCGCGTTCATGCCGGTGACGCAGCTCTCACAGTTGATCAGGGAGCGCAAAATCACCTCCACCGAGCTGACCTCAATGTATCTCGCGCGCCTGCGCAAGCACGATGAGTCTCTCAAGTGCGTGATCAGTCTGACGACGGAACGCGCCTTGGAGGAGGCCGACCGCGCCGACCGCGAGATCGCCGCCGGCAACTACCGCGGCCCGCTGCACGGCATCCCCTGGGGTGCGAAGGATCTGCTCGCCGCCCGCAAATACCGCACCACCTGGGGCGCGCGGCCCTACGAGTCTCAGGTGATCGACGCCGACGCCACCGTGACTGAACGCCTGAGCGCTGCCGGAGCGGTGCTGATTGCCAAGCTGACGCTCGGCGCGCTGGCCTGGGGTGACGTCTGGTTTGGCGGCAAGACGCGCAATCCATGGAATCCCGAGCAGGGCTCAAGCGGCTCGTCGGCGGGTCCGGCGTCGGCCACAGCCGCCGGACTCACTGGCTTTGCCATCGGCAGCGAGACCTGGGGCTCGATCGTCTCCCCTTGCTCCCGCTGCGGCTCCACCGGTCTGCGCCCCACTTTCGGGCGCGTCAGCCGCCACGGCGCCATGGCCCTCTCATGGACGATGGACAAGCTCGGGCCGATCAGCCGCGGTGTTGAGGATTGCGCCCTCGTGCTCGACGCGATCTACGGCCCGGATGGCTTGGACACCACTGTGATCGATCACCCGTTTGCCTGGAACCGCGACCTCGACGTCACCAAGCTGCGCGTCGGCTACCTCAAGTCGGCGTTCGAGCAGGAGCCGGAGGAGGAGGAGGAGCGGGCCAAGGAAATGCACGCAATCAACCTGCGCACGCTGGAAGAACTGGAGAAGACCGGCATCAAGCTGATCCCCTTCGAGCTTCCCGAGTTCCCCGTGGGCGCGCTCTCGTTCATCCTCAACGCCGAGGCGGCGGCAGCCTTCGACGAACTGACCCGCAGCAACCGCGACGACCTGCTGGTGCGCCAGATCAAGGACGCCTGGCCCAACACTTTCCGCCAGAACCGCTTTGTCCCGGCCGTCGAATACATCCAGGCCAACCGCGCGCGCAGGATCCTGATGAGGAAGATGGCCGAGGTGATGGAGGAGGTCGACGTCTATGTCTGCCCGCCCTACGGCGGCAACAACCTGCTGCTGACCAACCTCACCGGCCACCCCTGCGTCGTCCTGCCCAACGGCTTCCGCGAAAACGGTACTCCCACCAGCATCACCTTCAACGGCAAACTCTTCGGCGAGGCGCAATTGCTGGCCGTCGCCAAGGCCTACCAGGACGCCACCGACTATCATCTCAAGCGCCCGCCGTTGTTTGTGTAGTCGCGCATAAAATTACGCCGCGGATCGGATCGCGCCGTTCCGCGGCGATTTCTATAACAAAGGAGGTTCGATTTACCTGTCAATGGACATGAGAGCCGTCGTTGCTCTAAATATAGAATCGTCCAAGAGTTCGTTATACTTTAGTTTTTCGACGAAGATGGTGAAGCCGGCCGCGGTGTAGCTAGTCGCATAGACAGACAGCTCACCACCTAGATGTTGCTAAATAGGCCGCCGCCGCTTGTATGAGATGGAAACTGAGGTTGCTATTCGACATCCTTCTCAAACACAACCTTGCCGTCGACGATCGTCATCACCACGTTCATCTTGAGGATGTCTCTAGGATCGCATTTGAGCAGGTTGAGATCGCAGACGGTGATGTCGGCCAGCTTGCCCTCTTTGATCGAGCCGCGCACTTCGTCCTCGAAGGCGGCGTAGGCGTTGTTGAGCGTGTAGGCCTTGAGCGCCTCGTGGACGGAAATCTTCTGCTCGGCGAACCAGCCACCCTCGGGCGTGCCGTTGAGCGTCGTGCGGTTGACGGCGGCGTTGATCAGGTACTTCGGGTGGACGTGGTACTCCGCCGCCGAGGTTCCGGGCCAGTCGGAGCCGAAGGAGAGCGTGGCGCCGTTGTCTAACAGCGATTTGAAAGCGTAGGCACCCTTGCAGCGCTCGTGGCCGATGCGCTCCTCCATCCAGCGCATGTCGTCGGAGACGTGGTAGGGGTTGATCTCGGCGATCACGTTTAGGGCTCTGAAGCGAGGGAAGTCGTCGGGGCGCAGCACCTGGGCGTGGATTACACGGAAGCCGCGTAGATCCTGCCCGGTCTCGTCTCTGAGGCGTTCGATGCAGTCGAGCAGCAGGGCGCAGCCCTTGTCGCCGATGGCGTGAACGTTGGCGACGAAGCCGGCATCGTAGCCGACCTTCAGCAGATCGTACATTTTGTCCATGTTGCCGGTCACGAAATCGGGATCGTCGCTGGTGTGGCGGCGGTAGTGGCCGTAGTTGTCGGGCTGGTCGTCATAGGGCTCGAAGAAGAGCGCGCCGTGGGTGCCCATGATTCCGTCGACGTAGCCCTTGAGGGCGCCGTAGCGCAGCCACGGATCGGGTTCCTTCGTCTCGGGGTGCAGGCCCATCGTCAGGCCCTTCTCTTTCAACTCGACACCGCGGGAGAGGTCGGGGCGGAGCCAGACGCGGCAGGTCAGCTCGCCGGATTTCTGCAGCTCGACGAAGCGCGCGGTCTGTTCGGGTGTCGCAATATCATGAACCTCGACGATGCCGCACTCCGCCAGTTTCTTCAATGCGGCGCGGTTCTCATCGAGCAGTCTTTGGTGCGACTTCGGCTTGATCACCTCACGGATCCTCTCCAGCGCGGGAGAGCCGCGTTCGATCAGCCCCGTAGGCCTGCCCTGCTCATCCAGCCTCATGCCCGCCAGGCGCGCTTCCTCCAGGCCGGCTGCCTGCAACGCGGGTGTGTTGGCCAGGAATAACTCGTAGTCGAAGCTGCAAAGGAGGCTGGGATTGTTCACCGTGATCTCGTCGATCACCCAGCGTGTCGGCTGCCAGCGCTCGGCACTCGCGCTACCAGCGGTTTCAGCGCCGAGAGCCCACTGTTCGTACGCGCCCCAGAGGCCGCCGGTAATCCACTCGCCGTCCTCCAGGATGTCAGCAACCCGCTGCATCTCTGCGCGCAGCCCCTCGTCGTCGGCGACGGTCAGCAGATTGGCGTCGTTGATCAACTCGCCTGAGCGATTGAAATGCACGTGCCCGTCGATGAAGCCGGGCACGACGAAGGCGCCGCTTAGGTCGACGACGCGCGTCCCCTCGCCGACGTACCGCCGCGCCTCGTCGTCGCTGTCGAGCACGGCTGCGATCTTGTTGCCCGCTATCACGACGGCCCTCGCCCACTCGTGACTCGGTTCCATCGTGTAGATCTCGCCGTTGATCAGCACCAAGTCTGCTTTTTCCACCACTTCCGAGCAGGACGTCAACGCAACGACCACAGCACAGAAAATCCCCAGCAGACCACTGAATCTCATCAGTCCACCTCCACCCTGGTTTTTATAACGCCTTAGTTTTCGCGTCTCCCGGAAGAGTTGTCAACCCGATTGACTATTGTGAAGAGGGGACGGATCAAGATTCGAGCTGGCAGGCGATCGCCCGGCGTGCCCAGCGCAGCAGCTCGTCACTTTCCTCAAGAATCTCGGCCGGGACCTCGTAATAAGTCTTGAGCGTCTGCTTTGCATCGGGACGGAAGGGCCCCATGCCTCTGGCTTCGTAC
>Ga0307379_10005033_pt1 | contig 18591 bp, 9 predicted proteins | sample UN2MG_FD_202237 | JGI IMG/M metagenome (GOLD analysis project Ga0307379, IMG submission 202237) | Soil microbial communities from Risofladan, Vaasa, Finland - UN-2 | ecosystem: Environmental > Terrestrial > Soil > Coastal area > Acid sulfate soil | place: Finland: Risofladan, Vaasa | collected... | reverse complement strand
GACAATGCCGGCGAGAGAATCACCCTGGCCGATGCGATAGGCCGGACAATTCTGGACTTTCATTATGAAGACGGATGGCATTCTGTTACCGACGGCGAGGATTTTTCTCTAACTGTAATAAATCCGGCAAATCTCGACCCGAACAGTTGGGACGAGAAAGACTCCTGGCGTCCGAGTGTATACGCCGCCGGCTCGCCGGACTCCGATGACAGCGGCATTCTTCCCGATCCCGGCGATGTGGTGATAAATGAGGTCCTGGCCCATTCGCACGCTGATGCATCGGATTGGATTGAGTTACATAACACGACCGGGATGGCAATTGATATCGGCGGATGGTACCTTAGTGACAGCGAGAATAATCTAAAGAAATATAAAATTGCCAATGGAACAACAATCGGCCCGAATCGGTACTATGTGCTCTACGAAAATTTACATTTCGGCAATGTGAATGATTCCGGTACTTCCGAACCTTTTGCTCTAAGCGAAAATGGTGACCAGCTTTACCTGAGTTCAGCACACAACAGCACCTTGACGGGCTATCGAACTGAAGAGGATTTTGGTGCTTCTCAGACCGGTATGTCGTTCGGGCGTTATTATAAGTCCAGCACCGGCAACTACAACTTCGTGGCAATGGATTACAATACGGAGGATTCTGCCAACGCCTATCCGAAGGTCGGCCCGATTGTTATCAGCGAGATTATGTATAACCCGGACTGGCCCATGGGTGGTTCGTACATCAATGACCAATACGAGTACATCGAGCTGCACAATATCACCGCAGAGCCGGTGACACTATACGACTATGAGACAGACGAGCCGTGGAAATTCACTGACGGCATCGGGTTTGTCTTTCCTGCCGAGACACCGGTTACCATTCCCGCCGGCGGATATCTCTTAGTGGTCAATAAGCCGGCGGCATTTTCTTTACGCTACACAGGCGTGCCTGCCGACATTATTTTTGGCCCGTACGACGGAAAGTTAAGCAACGCCGGCGAAAGTCTGGAGCTTAGTATGCCCGGCGACATTGACAACGCCGGCGAGCGCCATTACATCCGCATTGACCGGGTAAATTACAGCGACGGTTCCCATCCGGAAAACTGTCCGGGCCCAATAGATCTCTGGCCGACCGAGCCGGACGGCCTTGGAAAATCACTCACCCGGAGAGTACTTTCAAATTACGGCAACGATCCGGCCAACTGGATCGCCTCGGCTCCCTTCCCCCGGCGAGTAAACTCCGGGCGTTTTTCAATACTCTGACACTCAATACCTGAAAATACAGAGAATCTCCGTATATTGTAATCTGTCCGGTTCAAGTGCCGACGACAGGTGAGAGAAGATATGGTGCCCGACCGGTAAGGTCTTCCTGCGTAAATATGTTTCTTCATCAGCCGGTTTATTGACCGGGTGAAGGTGGGGCTGCAATCCAGTTATCCGGATCGTTTCCATAGTCGGTAGCGATCTTGCGGGTTAGTGATGCGCCTTGGCCGTCGGAGTCGATTGGCCAGAGGTCTGTCCAGCCGGGACAGTTTTCGGGATGGGAGCTGTCGCTGTAATTTACCCGGTCAATGCGAATATAATGACGCACGCCTTCGGTATCCACATCGCCGGGCATGCTCAACTCCAATCTTTCGCCGGAGTTGCTCAGGCTGCCGTCGTACGGGCCGAGAATGATTTCAGCAGGTACTTCCGGGTAACGCCAGGAAAACGCCGCCGGATTCTTGACTAACAGTAAATACCCTCCGGCAGGGATTGTGACCGGAAAATCAGCGGAGAAGGAAAATTCTATACCGTCGGTGAACTTCCACGGCTCACCTGTCTCATAATCGTATAGTGTTACCGGCTCGGCGCTGATATTCTGCAGCTCGACGTATTCGAATTGTTCGTTCGGATACAGGCTATCATAGGGCCAGTCGGGATTGTACATTATTTCGCTGATTACGATGGGCCCAACCTTCGGATAGGCGTTCGCGGAGCCGGGCGTGATTTGCTCGGTCGCCACAAAATTATAGTTGCCGGTGCCGGATGTAGGGGCGGTTCGCGAACCGCCCGTACGCCCGAACGATACGCCGGTCACCGAAGCACCAAAATCCTCAACGGCTCGATAGCCGGTCAAGACGCCATATTGGCCGGAGCTGAGGTACAATTGTTCGCCGTTCTCGCTCAATGCAAAAGAAATATGAGAACCGGAATCGTTCGAGTTGCCGAAGTGCAGGTCTTCATAGAACACAAGGTAATCGTATGGCTCAATGATTGTTCCGGTGGCAATCTCGTATTTGAAAAGGGAGTCATTACTGTCACTGAGGAACCAGCCGCCGATGTCGATTGCCGTGTCGGTCGTGTTATACAATTCGATCCAGTCCGAAGCCTCAGCGTGTGCGTGGGCCAGGACCTCGTTAATCACGACAGCTCCGGGATCGGGAAGAATGCCGCTGTCGTCTTGTCCCGGCGAGCCGTCGAGATACGCGCTTGCGCGCCAGGCCTCTTCGACGTTCCAACTGCCAAGGTCAAAATGGGTTGGGTCGATGATAGTCAGCGAAAAACCTTCGCCGTCTGTAATAGAGTGCCAGTCGTCTTCATAGCTAAAGTCCAGAATCGTCCGGCCGATTGCATCGGCCAGCGTGATACGTTCGCCGGCATCGTTCAGCCTGCCGGAATATTGACCGGCAATATTGACGTTTGAACCGTATCGGGCTTCGAAGGCATTGCGGTCCTGGACAACTACGATGTATTCGCCGGGTGCAAGCTCGATGCTCGGGAAGGTGAAATCGATGCCGTTCGTGAAGCTTACCAGGTTCAGATTGATTGTTTCTGCCCCGATGTTCTTCAGTTCGATGAACTCTTCGTTCAGGGCTCGCGGATTATACATCACCTCGGTGACTCGCAGATTCTGTGCGATTCTGCCGACAGCGAAGACTGCTTCGTTCATCGCGCTCCAAATGCCGCCGTTTAATATTCGCGCTTTTACGTGTGCGCTCCTGGTTAATGTAACGGGTGCCGTATATTGATTGACGCCGGGCAAGTCCACGTCATCGGAGCCTTCCGCACTCGCGTGCATTTCGACAGAGATAAGGAAGTCCGTGTCTGTGCTGGAAATATTCAAGCCCTGGATGGCCAGCAAATTGCTGCCGGCTTCGAGCTGATTAAGCGAGGCGGAAATATCGATGCTCTCGAACTGGACGGCTTCGGAATCGACATGCTCGGTAATGGCAGCGGAATTCCAGGTGAAGGTGTCACCGATGTTACGTCGCGCCACCTCGATGCCGTTGAGGTAGGCGACAAAGCCGTCGTCGTAGCGAATGTTCAACGTCAGAATGTCGAATTCATTTGGACTATCATTCATGCTGAATGGAATACGAATAAAGCACGAGGCATTCCTGGCATACATCTGAGAATCAAGGTCGAAGCCGATTAATTGGTCATATCCTGATCCTCTGTCGTATCCGATGCCGCCCGGACTGCCGGAGTGTTTGTACCAATTTCTGTCGTTGAAGCCCGAGGGTTGATTCCAGTTGTAGGCGATCTGCCGGACGGGAACATACACACGTTTTTCGGCGTTCTCCGGAATGAGCATTCCTTTGATTCCATCTGATGGCATCAGCCCGGAGGGATCCATGCCGTCCAGTGTATAATAGATCTGGCCATACGGAGACATCATCGCCAGTTCGAACGAATGGTCGAACTGCCCTTCCTTCGGACTGAAACCTGGCGGAGCAGTGGCAAATTCATAGGCGATTTGGCTGTCCATCCAGTCGAGACGTTGCTCAAGCCAGCCTTTCATCCAGTTGATTTCTTCGTCATAGGTGCCGGCGATAAACCAGTTAGGCCAGATGTAACTGCCCAGAATGCGCCAGCGGTCGAAATTTCGGATCTGTGCCTCATTCAAAAGCGCCGCGGTATCATCAATGTTTTGAAGCAGTTGGCCGGTAGCGAAGATATTCTCGCGCAGCTCGAACCATCGGTCCGCGTAGCGCAGGCGAAACGCCGGATCTTCAAACAAGCGGCGCCACCAGGGATAGTCGCCTTCACTAATCTGGGAGTAATACCAGCCGGTGGGGATCCATCCCTGGAGGTAGTTGGCGTTGCCGAGTGACAGGTTGTAATCCCAGACGGGACCCATGTTGAGCTTGCCGTTCCTGTCCTTGAACATATACGTGCTAAGGCGAAAACCGTCGATGTTTTTCGTGAGCTCTACGAGGATGTGGACATCGATGAAAGATCCGACATCGATATATTTGGCGTATCCGTTCTCTGGATCCATAAAGTTCGATCCGTATAGAACCGATTCGAACTCGTTAATATAATTTTTGATCCAATCCACCTGCTGGGGTGTTATATCTTCCAGCTTGGGCTCAATAACGCGCACTTCCAAACCCCTGCTTGTACGGAATACTGTCTCACCGGCATCGGCTTTGTCTTTCTTGAAGATGTATCCTCCGCTTATTTGCGGCTCGGCGTTATCAGACGGCTCAAGTGCTGCAATGTCGACGCGATCGGCGCCGAGTTTGATCTTCTCCATGAAAACATAAACGCCGATGTAATCGCTCGATGAGACTCTGCCGCCGTCAGTGTTAAGAAACAACTCGATGTACCTTGTGCGAACGGCATATCGACCGAGATCGTTGCTCCACTTATACGTCAGGAAGTTTCGCATCAGTGACTTGTCCGAGTAGGGGCCCTGCAGAATCCAGTCGGAATCAGCGGGAAAACCGAGAATAGAGACATCCTTATCCTGGTCGTATTTGTCCCACGTTTCAAAGTGGTATTGTTTTTTGGCAAAACCCGCCGAGCTTTTGCCTCGAATGTTTATACCCGCTCTGCCGACAAAGTCCGGCGGATCGGTCAACATGGTCCGGCCGTCGGTAGCAGTATCGATAAAGCTGGCAAATGACAATGTCTGTGATGTTTCGTTGATACTCTTGCCCAGGGTATCAACGACGACAATCGGCAGGTTGGAACTGAAATCGCTGATGCTCAGATCGAGGAATATGTACGTCTGCACCACGGTATCGGAAGGCTTCCAGCCTGTTTTGATTGCAACCGCTTTCAGATACGTAGTTCGGTTGACTGAGATTGGCTCCCTATAGACCGTTCCATTGCGGGATCGGGAGCCGAGCATCGCGTATGGTTCGGAGCCATCGAGTGTATAATAAATGATGGTGTCTTCGGTTTCGGTGGCCAGCGTGACAGAAAAAGGCTCATTGAAAAGTCCGCCGTCCCGGCTGAATTGTACCTCGGCGACGAATCCCTTGTAGACGCCGATATTTTCTGCCGCCGGGCTCGGTGAGCCGAAGAAACGCCAGTTGTCAGTGCCGTCGGGGTAGCGGCCGTAGGAAATGTCGCCGGTCTGCTCGCCGAAAACGACGCTGTCAATCATAGTAATGCCGTCGCTTTTGAACAGGCCGATTTCTTCACCGTTCGCATCGAGCTTGAAATTTGCGTGCAGCCCGGGGTCGGAAATATCGCCGTCGGCCCATATCAACAGGTGCCCGCCCGGTTCGATGGTCGTCAGGGCCGGGTCGTTAACGGGAATCTGCCACTTGACGGGGTCGGACAGGTTGTCTGTCAGATACATGCCGCCGATATCTACGGCATCGACGCCGTAGTTATAGATTTCGATCCAGTCATCGCATTGTCCCTGTGGATCCTGGGTGCAATTATTGTTTGACGCCATGAACTCGTTGATTACCAGCAGGATCTGTGGCGGGAACCGCGGTTCGGCCAAAAGCTCAACATCCGCATTTGCGATACTAAATAAACAGAAAGATAGTACTGTGCTCAGCAATGAGATTCGCATAGATATATGTATCCTCTATCTCCTTCCTCCCTTATATTTTGTTGTCGCTTGCCTTGCAGTTCTATCTTCAGTGATTCGGAAAGAAAAACATATAGATGAGAACTGTATTTATCTTAACATAGATAACACAGCGGAGTCAAGATTTTTCCAAGTAAGCATTTGTAATGCTTTTGAAATTACCATTATCGCAAAAAGACTCCCTTTTTAGTATCGTTAGTTACACTTTACTGTGTTTCTGTAAAAATACCAGCATGGTTTAATGTAATCTGAGAAGGACTGTTGACGCCTGCCGGGGCGGTAGCGGTAATCAGAAAATCTATTGGATCGTTGCTATTAATAACCCATGAAAAATCATTTGTTCCGGATTCATCGCCGGAGAAATAGGTGCCATCCAAATCCCCCGGTTCAAAACCAAGCTGGGCTAAAGTAGGAACGGGCGTGAAATTATTACCTTTTTCGGCGATATGGGCACGCAATGACATGGCGATAGTACCCATAACTGTCCTTCCCTCGGACCACTTTGCCGAATCGATACGGCCCTGCATTATCGGAATTACCACACCCGCCAGGATTCCAATGATAAGGATTACGACCATCAACTCGATCAGCGTAAAACCTTTTTCGCTTTCCATACTATGCACCCTAACACAAAGTCACGAAATTTGTTTTCTCATAATTAGGTATCGACCAAAGTTAACTGCAACTCAATTAAGGTTTTCGGTGGGGGGTATAACTTCGTGATTTCATATATTTAGCATATCTGTATATTCCATATAAAAGTCGCAGGCGATACAATCCGAATAGGAATAATCCATCGGGCTCGGCCGAAAAATACGCCGGATACTTAGGGTAACTCTTCTATGATCAATATCTGCCGAATTGTGTTGCCAATTCTGCCAGACGTTTAAGTCTTTCGGGATTGACGTGGGGAGCAACACTACAGGCCGAAGAGAGTATGTATCCGCTGCCGGGCTTGCCGATTCTGATTCTTTCCTTAACAGCCCGTTCAAAGGTTTGGTCGTCCGCATTCAGCATCTCGTTGACGGCGTCCAGGTTGCCCTTGAAGAAGAACCGCTCGCCATACTTTGACTTCGCATCTTCCAAATATACGGTTCCGAGCGGCGGGGGGTCTAACGTATCGATTCCATCAACGGTGGTCTTGCTCATGAGATCCAGGCGGTCGCCGATTGCCCCGCAGGTATGAACGTACGATTTCAAGCCGTACCCGCGTATCGCTCGAAAGACCCGGTCTTCGTATGGAATAACAAATTCTTCGTACATCTGCCGGCTGATGAATCCCGCACCGGCGAAGGCGGAGCTGACAAGGATCGCATCGGGCTTACAGGCGGCGTAAAGCTCGACCTGGGCCAACACGTTTTGTGTCAGGACTCCGAGCAATTTGTGGCATCTTTGCGGGGCATCGACAAGAGCGAGAAGGGCGTGCTCGTAGCCGAATAGCTCCAACAGATGAGTAAAAGGCGAGAATACTTCTGCATGGATCGAAACGTCCGGCGCAAGCTGCTGAACCTTAGAGAGCGTGTTTGTGAACCATGCCGGATAGACAGCTGGATCGGACAGATCGGCTTGAGGATCAATGCCCCAGAGTTCGGGTGCGTGCCATGTATTCCAGACATAGCCGGGTAGTCTGTATGTTGCTGGGTCGCCAATGTCAACGGATGTGTAATCTGCCCGGGCCGGCGGCTTATGATCAGGCTCATACGTCTGTGGGTTGTCGTCGGCGCCGAAAATGGTTTCCAATCCTGATTTCCAGCGAAGGTACTCGCGATCACCGATACGCTCGCGTGAGGCCAGAGCATTCGTCCAGTCGGGCGGCCTGCCGGGGAGGTTCACCAGGATACCGTCGAATCCGTACTTCTGCCGGCGTTCGACCAGCGCCCCGGCAAAGGCCTCGCTGTTGAACCATATTTTCGAGGGCTTGCCGGTGCAGTTCAGGAAGTAGTGCCCCAGTGCAAGCTGGCACATGACCGGCACCCGGTCGGGCGTCTGATGATTCATCGCCGCAGCTATCCGTTGTTTCGAATTCATTCTTTCGCTAAAACCTCTATTGCGGGACGAAGGCCAGTGACGTCTGCAAGGCAAAGCCGCACGTGCAGCCCGAGCTGCTCTCGGGAATTAGTACGAGCCCGCCGGCGGGAATCATATTGATCCAGCATCCGGGCCGTGTCGCTATGGTCAATCGCTGCGGGCCGCCGTTCGGGCCAAGGTCGTACATCCATGGATTGCCGCCGCGCCAGAACAGGCACTGGGCCGAAGCGGATACGCCGCCGCAGCCGTGCCCGCGACGGTCAAACTCCCACTCTTCGATTCTTTGGCCGGTTTTCAAATTATACGCGTACGGCCAGGCGTACACCGTCTCACCGATGATTGTCGGGTGACGGTTGTATTCGCCGTGCGCGCCGTCGATCGCCAGATCGGTGCCGTGATCCGCCTGCCAGCGGACCTCGCAGGAGCGGGCGTCATACGCGCAGTAGTGATAATGGATGTGCTCTGCGAAGAGCCTGGAGCCGCTCAGCAGAAGTATCCCTCCGGCGTAATTAAGATATACGGGCTCTTCGAAATTGGTAATATCGATTTTTGTTTTGAACATAACCCGGCCGGTTTGTATGTCGAGAGCGACCATGTATTGACTGCCGCCGTCAAACAACGTTTTGGCGGGCATACGACCAAGCGTGTCGGCCATGGCCTTCGGGCTATCCGTTTCGAGGAAGTATATCCGGCCGTCCCCAATCGTAATCGTCGTATTGATGATAAGCCCGGCGTGGTATTTCCAAAGCAGCCGGCCGTCCCGCTTGTCCGTGGCGAACAGGTAGTCACTGGTCACCAGCTTCATGTTCCTGTACCAGAGTGAATCATCGGTCTCGTAGCTGGTCTCCGTATAGGAAGCGCCTTTCCTTCGGCCGCTGCCGAAAAGCAGGTTGCCGGAATAGGCGATGTAGCCCCAGTCGCGTGGCTCGGACTCGATTAGTTGAGGCATTTCATAGGTCATGCGGCGGCGGCCGGTGCGGACATTGAAGCCATAACACTTGTCTGCCGCGACCACATAAAGGCGCTGGTCGTCCACGGCCATGCTGCCGGAATCCAGGAATACGCCGAGCCGGCGGGAATTGGGAACTTCGACCTGCCACTCGATTGTCCCATTATAAGCATCGATGGCGTAGACGATGCAATCGCCCGGGGCAAAAAGACGCCCGTCCTTGAACAAGGGCGGAACGTTGCGGTGGTGACGGTCTAACATTCGGCGTGGTCCTGGCCGGCCGAACCACTGGACCGCCATCTTGCCCTTGACGATTTTATCGCCGCTACACGCGGTATTGCCCGGCTCGGCGTAGGTGTGCGTCCATTCGCCCGCGCCGTCCAGCGCCGGGCGCCTGGTCCACGCCAGGACGATATTGCCTGAATTTTCGCTTTTCCAATCAACAAAGGACGGCTGGCCCCACTGTCTTAACTGTTCCGGTTCAAGCTTGCCGGTCGGCATGACCAATGCAAAAGTTCCGCCATCGGGTCTGAGCACGCGAAAGGCCTCGCCTGGTGCGGCCGGCAGTTTGCCCGTCTGAAGCGCTTCATCCGAAACGATCAAGTTGGCGAAGTATTTTGTATAGGGTAGTGACTCATAATCTTTCCGGTGAATGACCACTCTGCCGTAGAGCCCCGCTTTGTCGATAGCATCGCGTGCGGCGGCCACATTACGCGGGTCTTCTTCGACGCCGATAATCTTCAAATCGCTCCTGCGGGCCATTTCATACGCCAGTCGTCCCCGGCCGCAGCCGAGCACGAGGCAATATCCTTTCGTGATGCCCGTCCGTTCGAGAATCAGCTTTGCGGCTTCGGCATATCTTTCCGTTAGAGCGTCGTGCGGGTAAGGATTGGTATCTGTCTCAGCCTCGATGACTTTCGCGATTTCTTTTACGCCGTTTCTGAAACAGTGTATCCGGCCCTTGTCCGTACTGACGTAAAGGCTGCCGTTGACGACGCTCAGTCCGTATGCTTTACCGTCGATAAGGGCGTCCCAGATGACCTTTCCCGTCGAGGACTCGATCGCGGCGATTTTGTCCTCTCCACCGACGAAAAGAGTATCGCTCGCCATAATCATCGCGTACGGGAATTCGCATCGTACTGTCCAGCGGTAACAATCTTTCATTTTGCTCGATAGTTCACCGATCTGTGTCGTAAGAGTGCCTATCTCTTCTTGTAATTGTTTTGCCTCCGGCGTGTTTTTGCCTGTCTTTTTAAGTCGTTCTTTAATTGCGTCTCGCCGGCTCATCAGGCGATTTTGTTCTCTTGAAAGCTCCAGATATGCCCCGCGGTCGAAGGCCGACAGTTGATTCTCCGACTGCATATATGCGGTCGGCCCGCTGGCCAGCATTCTCAGGCCGCCGAAGGTTGCAATCTTGTCCTTTGTCTCTACGTCACTGGCGTCAAGCTCTTTTGAGCCCCGGCCCGGACCGGTGATAAGGACGTTCTCGGTCAGAAGTGCGAACGTTCCGCCGCCGCTGGGCAGTTCTCCCAATGATGTGCCGTCGGTCCGTGCGAAAATTGCCGGATTGGTCCGCCCGGTTGGGACATAGAGCCGCTCATCGGAAGCAAGCATGTACCCCTGTGGAGATGTGGTCACTTTTTGCTTCCATTTTACTGAGCCATCTTCAGCACTCAGTGCCGACAGGAATGTGCCCTGGTTCGGGAACAAGCCGGCGGCAAAATACAGAATCCCGTTATCGACCAGCAGGCCAGATCGTATCGGCCACATCGAGAGAATGCGACTGTTGCCCGGAATCATACGATCCCCGTCGGTTCCCTTATGTTTCCATACGAGCGAGCCATCGTTAGCCGAAAGGCAGTAGACATATCCATCGTCCGAGGCCGCATAAACTTTGTCGTCCGAGATGCAGGGGGCCAGCCTGACAGGGCCTTCCGTGAAAAACGTCCAACGCTCATGTCCGGTCATCGAGTCCAGCGCATAGACTTTATCATCCGCCGATGAAGCGAAGTATATGGTATCGCCCACTCCTACGACGTGAAATGCCCTGTCATATGTTACAGTTGACCTGAGGTTGAACTGCCGGTGCCAGAAATCCTGGTTTGCCGGTCCCGGCCATGCGGGCTGAGGCCGATGTGATGACTTGTACACCCATGATTCGTTCAGCGGAAGCTCCAGCCGCTCACCGGTGACGCCGCTTCTGTGTTTATCACGCATGAAAGCCGGCCAGTCTTCGGCTTTTATGGATGCGGAATTGACAAAGATTAAAGAGCAAAGTGTAAACAAGGACACGTATTTGTACATGAAGTACCTTTCACTTCAGAACACAAAAAATATGATTAAACCCAATTCTGTCATAAAATAACAAATCTGAAAGGCAGATGCCATGATATTGCTTGTTGCTCAGAAGTAAAATTTGTTGACAATATGACATGAATTTGTTAGCCTGATTACGTTGGAAGCTTATAGAAATACTTAATCGTATTGGTATGGAAAATTTCGGATAAATCCACCTTACGCCGCACAGCATTATTATAGATGGCTCTTATGAAGTCTTTTTCAATGGAAATAACACGAATGCCGAAGAAAAAAAGCCCCATAGTTGTCTTGCTTCAGGTACTTGCTATTTGTGTTCCTCTTTGTGCCCAGCATCGTCCGAGTAATGCGAGCTTTGAGCAATTTGAAAATAGCGGTGAATATGCAGCGAACAATCGTATCGACACCCTGGTAATGAAAACATTTGACAGCAAGGGAATCGAACCGGCAAACCTGTGTTCCGATGCGGTCTTTATCCGGCGTGTATATCTGGATGTAATCGGCACGTTGCCCGAGCCGCAGGAGGTTCGCGAGTTTCTGCAGGACCGCAGTCCCCGCAAGCGTGCGGCGCTGATTCACGAACTCTTGAGACGGGATGAGTTTGCCGATTATTGGTCGCTGAAGTGGTGTGACCTTCTGCGGGTCAAAGCTGAGTTTCCCATCAATCTCTGGCCTAATGCGGTGCAGGCGTATCATCGCTGGATTCATGATGCGATTGCCTGCAATATGCCTTACGATCAATTTGTCCGCGAGATGCTCACTTCGAGCGGCAGCAATTTTCGCGTGCCGCAGGTGAATTTCTATCGTGCGATCCAGGGCCAGGAGCCATCCGCTATTGCCGGTGCGGTGGCATTGACGTTCATGGGGGTACGTCTGGAAAGTTGGCCCGAAGCTCGTCGCTCCGGCATGGAGGCTTTCTTTTCCCGCGTGGAATACAAACTGACGGCCGAGTGGAAGGAAGAAATCGTTTATCTGGACCCGGCGCAGACCGAGCCTCTTGATGCTGTTTTTCCCGATGGCGCGGCAGTTCGGATTCCGCCGGACCGGGATCCCCGTATGGTCTTTACCGATTGGCTGATAGCTCCGGAAAATCCGTGGTTCGCGCGCAATATCGTAAATCGTATCTGGGCCTGGCTGCTGGGCCGCGGAATCATTCACGAGCCTGACGACATTCGCCCCGACAACGTGGCCGTCCACCCGGAGCTGCTGGCCTACCTGGAAAATCAACTCGTTAAAAATGATTACGATTTGAAACGTATTTATAGCCTTATTCTAAACTCCAGCACCTACCAGCAGTCTTCGATTCCGCGCGACGACAATCCCGAAGCTGAGGCCCTGTTTGCTTGTTACCCGGTTCGACGACTCGAAGCGGAAGTGCTGATCGATGCTTTGTGCTGGATTTCCGGGACACAGGAAAGTTATTCGAGCCCGATTCCGGAACCGTTCACTTTCATTCCGGGAGAGAATCGGTCCATCGAGCTGGCGGACGGCAGTATAACCAGTCAGTTCCTCGAAATGTTCGGTCGTCCGTCTCGCGATACCGGCCAGGAATCCGAACGTAATAATCAGCCGACGGATGCGCAGCGGCTGCACCTGCTGAATTCGAGCCATGTACAGGACAAGATAGAACGCAGCGCGCGGTTGAACGGCCTGGTTAAGGCAGCCAAGGGCAACCGTCAAATGCTGGCCGATATGATTTATCTGAACATCTTGTCGCGTTATCCGACGCAGGCCGAGTTGGCCGCCGCACAACAATATTTTCAAACAAAGGGTATAAATCTCAGTCAGGCCACGAACGATCTGGCCTGGGCCTTGATCAATACCAAGGAATTTCTATATCGGCATTAAGGTCGATCGGAAGTCGCCGCTGCGGCCATCCGACAAATAGTGAGGAAACGGTCAAATGGAAAAGCACACAACAGACTTCATTACCCGGCGAGAAGCGCTTAAACGAGGCGTTGTCGGAGCGGCGGGACTTGCACTGGCCGGCCCTTTCACCCGCCCGGTGCGGTCTGCACCGTTGAACCCCACAGCCAAATCCGTCATTCAGATATGGATGTGGGGCGGCCCATCTCATATCGACACCTTCGATCCCAAGCCGGAGGCGGGCGACGATTATTGCGGCCCTTTAAAAAAACCTATTCCCACAAATGCCGACGGCATCCGAATCGGCGAATTGCTCCCGCTTCTGGCACAGCAGGCCGACAAGTATTCCATCATTCGCAGCATGACGCATGGAAACAACAGTCACGAGACCGCGTCGTATATTGTTCAAACCGGACGTGAGCCTGGCAGGCTGGTTTATCCCAGCGTTGGTGCCGTGGTCTCACTTTTCAAGGGTTATGATCACGGGTATAAGGGTTTGGTCCCGCCCTATATTGTCTTGACCCAGCCTCAGGGGCGTTTCTCCGAAGCGGGTTTTCTTGGGCCGCGATATAAACCTTTCGCTACCGGCGGCGACCCTAACCGAACCCCCTTCGCCGTAGAAGGAATCGTCGCGAAAGGCATTTCCGACGAGCGCCAGCGCAGCAGGCGGCAGTTGCTCCATAACCTCGATTCTCTCGGTAAGGCCATGCCGGACAATACGCAATTCGAAAAGTTTGATCAATGTGAGGAAAACGCGTACGGCATGATGTTCGGCGACGCCAGGAAGCTGTTCGATATGTCGGAAGAAAAAGACGAAATCCGGGATCGCTACGGCCGTAACACGTTTGGCCAGTCCTGCCTGATAGCACGTCGGCTGGTCGAGAACGGCGTACCCTACGTCACCATCAACTACAAGGGCTGGGACACACATAAACAGCACTTCGAAGCCATGCGCCGCATGCTGCCGGAAATGGATGCCGGCATGTCGACACTTTTGCAGGACCTGGCCGACCGCGACCTGCTTGACAGCACGATCGTATGGTGGAGCGGCGAATTTGGACGAGGCCCGAAAATCCAGTGGGACTCGCCCTGGAACGGCGGCCGGTCGCATTACGGCAAGTGCTTCTCCGCGGTCGTCGCAGGCGGAGGCTTCAAAGGAGGCCGCGTCGTCGGCGCCTCTAACGAAAACGGCACCGAAGTAGCCGAACGTCCCGTTTACCCGGCAGACTTGAATGGCAGTATCTACACGCTGCTCGGCATCGATCCCGATGGCCCGATGCCAAACCCGCGGGGCCTGGACGTAAAAGTAATGCCAGCATCCGACAAAGGCGCCGGCCGCCTCACAGAAATCATGTAAGACGTGCAGATGCCTTTTGGGTATATTATCACGGCACATCCGGTTCATGAGTAGACGTCCCGTTCAAAATTGGCCCATTCAACTCCGCTCAGGACATGCTTTGAATTGGCTTTGTTTGGCTTTGTTTTCTCGCAGCCTCGGCCCATCAAAATCTCCATAAACCATTATTAATATTGACTTAACGTCATTTTGCCCATTCTAAAATTGGCTTTGTTTTTTCAAATAGCATCCATCCGTCTTATTTAGGATTTAGAGCTTAGTGCTTAGGATTTCCGGCCAAAGGACGGCTTTGGTTTTGTTTTTTCAAATCGTATCCTTTCATATCTGCCGGCATCTGTCGTTTGGTACCCATTCAACTCGTTTCGGATTTCCAGCCAAAGCCCGGCGAATTGGCTTTGTTTGGCTTTGAATTGGCTTTGTTTTTTCGCCGCCCAAAATCGTAAAAAACATCATAAACCCTTTTTATATAGATATATACGTTCATTTCAGCCTTTAGTAAATTGGGTTTGTTTTTTCAAATTAGCTACGAATTAAACCCAATTGCCTACACAAAATTGGCTTTTTTTGCATATTTTAGTTCAATTTTTGCTTCTTTTTCCCCTGATATCACCCTGTTTTTTCATTAATCGCAGATTTATCCTGTGAGGTGCCGGCTGAACCCCCTGAGGGACAAGCTATCTCATGGGGTGAACGCGGATTAACACTATTGTTTGAGCCACAGAGAGCTCAGAGGTCAAAGAGAAATAATAAATATCAAAGTCTACATTCTAAACACGACATACGACATACGACATACGACATACGACATACGACATACGACATACGACATACGACATACGACATACGACATACGACATACGACATACGACATACGACATACGACATACGACATACGACATACATATGTATGTTTTATACTATACGAACATTAACACAAAAGGTCGAGCAAATTTTATATTTATCTCCTTGAGACGGCATCCATTATTCGTACTGCGTACTGCGTTGTGCGTATTGCATGCTTTGGATGGCGTTTTAGATAGGTAGGGTGGAGGCTTGCCCCACCAAAAGGCTGAATCCAAAGGAGGTCGCAGAGGAATAGTCAATAGTAAATCGTAAATAGTAAATTGATAGGGATCCTGTAAATCTTGTCCAAAAAGGTCGGCTGGAATTGGCGTGAACGCCTCTTCGGCAACGTCTATCCCTTCGATCAACTCAGAGAAGGCTTGACAATGGCTAAGAAGGTGTGGTGTCAAGAAAAGAATAGGTGGCTGTGGGGCTGTTGAAAAAGGTGAGATTGCTTCGTCGCTGCGCTCCTCGCAATGACACAAGGTGCGTTTTCAAGTCATTGCGAGCGATTTGAAGGATCTCGCGGCAATCTCAGGCGTTACAGTGGGACTTTTTCAACAGCCCCGCTGTCCATAGTATTCCCGTCCCTCCGGTCCCCCAAAATATTACTTCCTAAAAAAGGAGGCTCGATCTTAGTCTTGAATCTTACAGCCAAACTTTCGCAGAGCCTGCTTTGCTTCTTCACTTACCCGTGGATTGTTATCCTTTGCAGCATACTGAAGCGCGTTTTCAATTTTTGATGATACTGTCTTCATAGATGATAATCCCTGAACAGCATCACGACGAACCCATGATGACTCATCTTTCACCGCATTAATAAGCGTCTCAATAATCTCTTCGTCCGGATGTTCAACGGAGGCAAGAAGCCTTATTGATTTTACTTGCACAAACTCTGATTCATCATCTGTCAATGAGAATAAGATCTCTCTGACACGTGGATCATCCATTCCCAAATTGCCTAATCCATCGATCGCGGCTAGCCTTATCTTATTCTGCATCTTGTTTGTGTTAGGATCCGTGGAACAATTTGAATCGGCAACAATTTCTCGTAGAATGTTGAATACTTTATCATCTCCAGCACCACTTTTGCCTAACGTACGGAGAGCAACAACTCTGTCGTCTTCACTTAATTTCGGTAAAAGCTGTATGATATCCTGTACTGCATCGTGAGCATCTTTTCCAAACATTCCCAGTGAAGATATAGCTGCATTTCGCACTGAAATAGGATTTTCTTCCCTCTGCCAAATTGCCTGATCCTTTAATGCTTTACGTAAGTACGGAACTGATACGGAGGGTTGAAATTGGAAATTCCCAACTATCTCGGCTGCCTTACAGCGTATCATGGGGTGATCGTTATACAACAAGGCTGTAATAAGTTTGTTCAGAAGTTCGGTTTCCTTTTCGTGTGATCCAATGGGTATTTGAGAGGTATAAAAAAGTATGTCCCACATGCTAGCCTTCTGGATTCGATCATTGGGATCAACAGTATCATCAGTAAAGGCCTCAATATATTTAACTATGTTATTAGACTGCTGTTTGTTAACATGAGTAATAACTTCATCTTCTGAAAGAAAAGGCCAGACTTTGAGTTTTCGGGCATACAGAACCACACTCTTTTTCGTTCCCACTGGTAAGCGAGGTCCTCCGATAGACCATGTATCTAAATCTAACACTATAAAGTTATCCGCCACACCTACTTTGTCCACATCGGTTTTCTCAATCCTCACTTGTTCGAGTCGGAATGGAAATAGTATGACAGGTCGTACTCCTACCCAAGACTCCCATTCGCTGTTGATTGTGATACTGACTGTCATTTTCATAAGACCATCGGATAGATTCTCTATATCGATGTCTTGACTATAGGCAGGCTTGGTTGTGCGGTTCACCCGGGCCTCCCAAGCAGGATCACCATAAAGAATGTTCCCTTTACCTCCGCGTGTGCTACTTGGATAGGCCTCTATAAGTTCGTTTACTGAGAAACGTAATGCCAGCCAGTGAGCATATGTAGCCTCAGCAAAAGTGTACTGGTCTTGAAGTGCCAGAAAATAATCCGCTATGTTCCATGCATCTTCAGGTTCAAATGAAGTATACAAATATCCGAAGAACTGATTGGCACCATTGTGTATCCAGGCAAGGCTTAGACAAGACTGCCTATCAATATGACCAATGAGGCAATTGCCTGGTGCGTAGTATATCTTTGGTTTTTTCGTGGTTACTTGATGGACCTCTCCCAGAATATCGATTCCATAAATATTACCTTTTTCATCATGGGTTATAAAACCATCGGAGTCTGGATCTGGGTATCCGAGATAGAAGAAATGTTCTGTTGCGTGTGCACTAGTCGATATGATATCACAGTCGTCTCGGTTCAACAATTCAATGAACTCTGTAGTTATTTCTTTGGGTCTATCAAGTCGTTGCTTTACACCACTAATGTTCTTAACAAACTTATAAACATATTCCTCCCTCCTATCACTATCTAGTGAGACACCTCCTTCAAGCCAATCAAGCCAACCATCCCCCACATTAGCTAGTCCCCTACGCACTAATAAAGGTTCTGCATTCACAACTCGAAGTGCATCCTCTGGTACAAAACCAGTTAGTACTGCCCAAATGGCATCTTCATAGGGATCATTGTCTAGCCAAGTCATGGTATGTGCGGCGGCGGAAATCATTTCTCGCGTGGCTTGTTCCGGTTGAGCAACAAAACAGACGTACCAAGGCATGTATTCGTTTAATGCCTTACGTACCGTCCCCACCTCAGGGTAATGAGCCACAAACACCTTAGCGTTATACTTCTCTTTGAGTGCTTCTACGACTTGCCCCCATTTTGGATGTTCAAGGGTATTTTCGTCAACCACAACGGCATAGGGTCTGGATGCCGCATCACGCATCGGCACAGGCACATTGTGTTCAATGATAACTCCTAATTCTTCAGCTTCCGCTCCGGCAAGAGCAGTTTCATTGAGCGATTGAGTTTGTTCGGCTGATTCTGTTAATCCTGCTTTCTCAGGTAAATTGTCCAGTTTTCGTTCACAGCCACCAGTGGAAAAGAGCAAAGCCAATACCATCAGAACGAATTCAATAATCAGATGTGTTTTATATTTTGTTCCCATATCTCGAATTTCCTCAACTTTTCTGATAAAAAAACTACTGTATGGTAATGAAACAAAGGTTGCGACTGAGTATTATAGCCTTGGTCAGTAATTCCTGCGGTGGATTTAAAAATTAGGGCTTTAGACCAACACTTGCTCGTAAAACCACTTGTTTCCTTTTTGTGGCACGGGTAGAAACTATGGACAGCGGAGCAGCCGACAAGGCCGCCATCCAGCGGGTGCGAGTCCCGCCGTGCCAATTGCCCGATTCAGGCACGTAGCGATACCACAGCTCATGTTGGGTAACCGCATGAGTTCTGCG
>Ga0307379_10005032_pt1 | contig 18592 bp, 26 predicted proteins | sample UN2MG_FD_202237 | JGI IMG/M metagenome (GOLD analysis project Ga0307379, IMG submission 202237) | Soil microbial communities from Risofladan, Vaasa, Finland - UN-2 | ecosystem: Environmental > Terrestrial > Soil > Coastal area > Acid sulfate soil | place: Finland: Risofladan, Vaasa | collected... | reverse complement strand
CCCTGGCCGGTACGTTGAGCGGCTTGTGGGCTTCCGGGAGAAACCGGACGCCGGCGACGGGATTCTTCTCTGCAAGCTCGAGCGCCATAGCGTAATTGAAAACGTGTTTAAGAACGGCGAGGGAGCGGTTAATCGTCAGGTTCGTTAAGGTACGTTTTTGGTCCTGGATGTAGCATTCGATGTCAGCCCGTGTTATATCGTGCAACTTTTTAAGGCCGAAATATTCTACGTCCCTTCGCAGATATACGCGTTTCCCCTGGACTGTGCGCGGCGCGTTGTAGGTTCTACAGTAGCGGAGGTAGAAGATGGCGAAGCGGCGGAACGTGATTCCCTCGTTCATGGTCGTCTCCCTTCGAAGTAATTCTGGACGAAATAACCCTGGCCCCGTTACGACTTACAACATATACCGTACAGACAGAATAAAATACACGCGAGGAGTATAAGGCTTAAAACGATTGATATAATTGCCTTTAGCGAAATCGCGCCCCGCAGAAGTTCCTCCGTTATCCCCAAGAATCTATCCCCCTATCCTGGGTTATTACAATATTGAATTAAATATTTTAGGAATTTCGTCTCGTTTTCGTTATTTGATTCGACTATTAACCAGCCTGAATCTGTTCCTATTTCCCAAAAACCGCTTAGCGTTATAATCGTAACCAGATTCGATTCTCGGACATTGATAATATAAAACGTACGCGCTTCCGCCTCTGTGGAATAAATATACGCCGGCAATACGTATTTTTTATAGTTTTCATAATCCCAATAATCGTAATCGTCCCGTTTTAAGTCGATGGATTTATCCTCGCCTTTGTATGGAATAAATACATCGTTACCATAATGGATTTTTAAAGCGTCTCGTATTAAGGGATATACTTGTTCGAATTTTAGATTTACGGTTCCCTCAACGGTTCCGGCTAAAACCTGGGACGTCATCAACATCGCACCGATTATCGCAAAATAATTTAGGGTTTTCATAGTCTTTTCTTCATGCTAATTATTTAACGGTAGACCGCCTTGACGCGCCCGAGCGACGCCGGCTCGACGGCGGTGTAGCAAAGTTTAGTTTTGTAAACCCAGTTGTTTGACGCCGAATACCAGAGGTACGAGCCGTCCTTCGTTACGCCGTAAGGATTTTCGTTTATGGAAAACGAATCTACGACGGAACCTGTTTGAGTGATTTGGAATATCCGACGGGTACCATTATCGGCCGTCCATAGATACGGCTCGTCCCAGCATAGGCCACGATGCCTTGATGCGGGCAACCGGAAAGAACTTATTAACGAGGCGGTTATGTTCATTTTATACGTATAGGTCGCGGTCGAATACCACAAAAACCCCTCGCCATTCGTGATACCGTAGCCAGGATACGAAGGCCCCTCGAAAGACCGTATGACGCTACCCGTCTTCGAAAGCCGGAAAATAAACCCGGCGATGTTGCACGTCCAAAATTCATCATCGGTCCGGTCAATTCCCCAAGAGGCGTTTCCCACGTTCAGGCTGTTTAATAGTGACCCGGTAGTCGTAGTGCGGTAAATATAGTTCTGGCCGTCGCCGTGGTAGAGGTAGCCGCCGTGGTAATCGATACCGCAAACGCGAGCGCACGGCGAACGGAACGACGCCACAATCGAGGCCGTTCCGCCATATCCTGCCGCGGCGCACAATATCGCCGCGAGTACCACTAACGTTGCTTTCCTCATCGCGTTTGCCTCCCGTGCAAAAAGCGGCAATCGAACGCCTGGGTTGTGAGAACGGGGCATAGACCCGTCCCGCGCCTCGCGACAACGGGAACCCAGGCGGCCGACGGCCACTTCTTAAAAACGTCGATGGTAATGTCAGGGAATTTCTATGCTTGTTTCTCACGCCCAAATTATAACCGCCCGGGCCCCCCGTGTCAAGGGAAAAATGCGTTTATACCGAATATTTTTTTACGATTTGTTAAAGTAAAAACCCCGCCGACCAAAAGGACGGCGGGGCCCAGAAAGGAGGGTAGGGGTCTCGTTATTCTATCGCCAACGTAACCAACACGCTCGCCGCGGCCCCGCCGGTCCCGAAGCCGCCAGCAACGCGGACGTCTATATTTCGCCCTACGTTATACGAGGTGGCGAGGACGCCGGCGACGTTCTCGCGCTGGTCGTACGTTACGCCGGCGCCGAGGTGAACGTGCCACAGCCGCAGCGCGTCGACGCCCGCGCCGGCCGTCAAGCCGCCCAGCCCCGCGCCGCCGCCAAGCCACGGCCGCAGCTCGAGCGCGACGTTAGCCGGCGGCTTGCGGTAAATAATGGCTTCGACGCCGGTCGGCACGACGACCCGGCCGCCGGGGAGAATCCCTACCTCGACGGTCGACGCGCCGGGGGGTACGTTGACCTCGACGAGCTGCGAACCGGCCGGCCATTTCTTTAGCTTCGCGTCGGCCGATGTCTTCTTGAGATGCGGCCAGGGCGACGTGAAATCGACGGGCGGCGCTACCCACCCGGGCGGCGCGCCCGTCGCCGTGGCCGTGGATTCGGAGGGCCGCGGCCGGTCGCCGCAACCGCGGCCGAGTAGGAACACCCCGACAGCCCCCAGGAGGACGGCGACGGCCGCGAGGATGAGAACGGACCATTTGACGCGAGCCCAAATTGTTTTAAGCAAGCCGGGGCTCATAACCTATTCCTCCTTCGGGGAGTTGTGTATGGTCACTCCGGTAAAGGTAATTCTCCGCGAGGGATAGACAGCCGGGGTCAGGTAACAAGTCGAGGCATCGTAACCTATCCCAATCGAAATTCAGGCCCGGGTCCACCTTCGACTTATGTATATTTCCGTGGGCGAGCAGGCCCCGGAAATCGTCGAAGAATTCTATCGGATAGGGATCGGGGTACCGGGAGTCGCAACCCAACAGCGGGTCGGGTGGCAACGTGAGCGGGATGCTGAATCTTTTTAATATCGGCGGCAGCGCTACTTCGAGCGCCCGGTACTGCTCCTCGGTAAAGTTGCCCTTGCCTTCTATCTCGATTCCGATTGACCGTTCGTTAGGGCGAATCCGCGCGGCCCGTTTCGGTGCCAGTACCGGGTTAATCCCGGCATGCCAGGCGGCGTTCTCGAACGACACGAGCCAGTAGATGTCGCCGTTCGCCGTAATGTAAAGGTGGCTCGACGCCCGGTTGGAAATGAGTGTATCGAGGTCGCCCCACTTCGCGCCCCAGGTATAGTGCAGCACGACGAAATCTACCGGGTACTCCTTGCGGCCCGCGAAATTCCGCACGTCCTTTTTTCCGAGGTAGCGCAGCGCGTCCCGTTTAGAGTAGAGCCGCGGCACTACTTCACCCCCGGCAACTTTATATTCGTGCCGAACCAGTTGGCGACGCGGGGCCCCTTACTAATGATTACGATTACGTCGGCCACTATGCCTCCTTTTCGACGCCGTTCTTAGCTACCGCCCGGCCGAGCCAGGCGTTGGCCAGGTTATACCCCAACGCCAACGTAACGAGGGCGGCGACGGCGACGTAAAACATCTGGCCTTCGGGCCGCGCTACGAACATATACCCGAGTAAGCCGACTTCCGCCAGTATCGTCTGTATAAACTTTTTGGATATAAAGCTGGTCATCTTTTCTCCTTTCTCGTCAGCTTCCGAAGATGGTAATTATATTTCCTACGATACTCGTTGCTCCCAGTATAAGGGCGGCGGCAACAGTAGCTCGCGCCCGGCCGCTGAGTTGCGCTCGGGTATCCCTGTCTTGTAAAATAGCCAACTGCTTATCGTGGGCGTCTACCTTAGAGCAAGCCGCGCCCATGAGGATTTCGAGGCGGTCTAACTTCTCGCCAAATTTACCGCGCCATTCGGCCGCATTCATGTCGCGCCATTTATTATTGTTGTCTTCCGCCATAAGCGCTCCTGCGTTAAGGTTATGGCCTCGGGCTATACGTTGCCCGTCTTGCGGCCGGAAATGAGCACCGCCAAGTCCGTCGGGCCTCCGCCGGCGGGCGTGAGTTGAACCTGGATTAGGTCGTTCTTGTAATATTGAACGACAAGATTCGTTGGGGAAAAGCCCTCGGAACTATAATGAATGGCGTTAGTCGACGTCGCGATTAACGTAAACGAACCCGGGCCCCAGCTGGGATGGTTGACGCCGTTCTGCATTAAGTCAACGTCCGTCACCGCGAGGGCATCGGCAATCCGAGCGTCGACCTCTACGCGGCATACGAGAAAGTCAAACGGTACATGCCACATATCAAGTCCCACGAGGCTGTGGCGGTCCATTAGTACTATGCCGCCGGGTGCCCCTAAGTACGAGAAGTCTATCGTCCACGATTCGAGCTCCGCCGTGCGCGAGCGGCCGTAGTTCGCGATGCCTTCGGTGAACTCGTGATCGTAGAACCACACGCCGCCGACCTTGCGTGCGCGCGCGAGCCGTACCCATCCCGCCGCCTCGTTGTGGGCGACGACCGCGACGTTAATCTCGTAGCCGTCGGAGCGCTGGCGGTTGTAAGCGATGCCGGATTTGACCGCGGCGTCGGGATTGGCGTACGTCCAGATATGGCGTATGGCGATGTAGTTCCAAACGCCGGTAGTGTCGAGGCAGGGGATGTTATCGACGTTGGCCGCGAGGACGATATGGTATTTCAGGTAGTCGCGACAACGCCCGGCGTTCACGAGGAACGTATTGACACCGGCGCCGTTCTCGACGGTCAACCCCGAGAAGATGTAGGCGTTCACGATGCCGTAAATATCGACCATCGTATCGCGTATGGCCGCTTCTTCGGCGGTCAAGTCCTGCCGAACGTCGTTATTGCGATACCAGTCGTTCAGAAACTCCGGGTCGGTTACATTCGTTCTCGATACCATAATTCACCTCTACCAGTAGCGGTATTCGTCTACGTTGATGTCCACTTCCGTTTGCGCCGTTACGAAGCCTTGTTCGCCAGCGTCGATAATGTCTGCTGCGACGGCGTGTTCGTCTATTATCACGTTTCCGTCTATCCGCATTGAGAAATTCGTATCGTCCCTAATCCATATTTCAATTTCGCGCATCGCCGTCATATCAAAACCCGTTACCGCCCACGCCTTTCGTATATTCCAAGCCAAGCTGTCAAAATACATAATGGCGTATTCCCAAGCTCCAGCACCGCTCGGGTCATTGAATACGACGGCGTACCATTCCAATGCAGCTGGTTGACAGCGAAAGATGAATCCTGCGAAATGTAAGGGATTTACCCCGGCCGTTGTAAAATATGCCCGGGCGTACATATAAATATTTTTATCTTCTATAACAATAAACTCTACGCCACTCGCTAAATGCCACGGTAGCGGAACTATGGCATCGGCAACCGCATTATTTAAACTCGCGTCGCCCAATAATTCATAGGGCGGCCCCACGTAAGTCCAACCGCCGCCGCCGCCAGCAACGGGGAAGCGATTCCAATACCTATCCCACGGCGTCGCCGGCAAAGCAACTCCGGGGCCGCGGTAGAAGTTATCGTCCCACGACCACGGCGCAAGCCCCAGCGAGTACGCCCATGAGTGCATCCGATACCGCGGCGGCGCTGGCAAGCCCATATCCGTTATGATGTGGCCGCGCGTCTGCGCGGGTTTTATTTCGTAGATGCCGGGCAGCCCCCCGGGCGTGCCGGCGACGAGTTCCCACGCCTCCGCCACACTCGGCGACCGGTTTAACTCGACGCCGAAGGTCAAGAAGTCGTGGTCGCTCAAGCCGTGTATTTCGCCGAGGCAATCGTCGCCCGGCGTTACGCCGTCGGCCCGGCGGCCCCAGGACGGCGCCGCGTAGTAGGGTTTATAATATTCGTGGATGCGCTCGACCGTTATAACGGGGAGGTACGTCGCGCCTATGGCGTTGACGGCATCCGTTACCGCCTGGACCGTCAGGCAATTATTCGCGAGTTGCATCTGCGCCAGGAGCCGCAGACGGTAGGCAGGGTCCGTCTCGGCGACGTTCCGGGGGTTATCGAGCGTCGCCCCCCACTCGTCCAGCTCGAGGTTTCGCGCCGTCGGTATGAACATCGCGTCGTAGACGCGGTCGGCAACGGTCGTGAAGCAGTCGGGTACTTCGAGGTGCCCTTCAATCCACGCGGCCCCGAGCATCAAATCGGCGTCGCCGGAGTTGCCCGAAGAGTCCGCGCTGACGATGCCCACGCCCTCGTCCCAGTGCCAGCAACCGCGCAACTCGTAGTCGTAGCCGACGTCGCTGGCGAACATCTCGGCGTCCATAAAGTAACCGACGCCGGCGTTGTAGAGCTCGGTAACTTCCGCTTGCGATAAAACCCGGCCGTACACCCGGCACTCGTCGAGCCAACCCTCAAATGGATTCGTGCCGCCGACCTCCTGGCCCCAATCCCACTCGGCGACCGACGCCGCCAGCGGCCCGGCGCCGACTACGGCGGCCCCGGTATTGACGCCGTTGACGTAAATAACGCCGGCCGGCCCCACGTCGTCCCAGGTTACGACGACGTGATTCCATTGATCGGATGGGAATGAGTCGAGCGGGGATGTTACGGTCGTACCCGCAACCGGCGTAAACACAAGCGAGTTATTGGCCGCGGCACCCGTCTCCACCTGGTATACGTCGATGCCCTTCGAGCAGATAACGTCCACGTCGACGCCGACGTTCTCCCAGTACGCCCAAAACTCTATCGAGATTTCGTTTATGATATTGAGGCCTGTGTTCGCACCCCACGCTACGTTGTGGGGTATCCGGGCGTAGTCGTTTACGCCGTCGAGGTGAAGAGCCGAGCCAAGGTCGTCGACGCCGAGCTCGCGCCGCATCGCCTCGACGAAGACGCGGAGGTTAACGCGGTCCTCGTCCGAGAACGGCTTTTTGCGGTAGAGCGAGAGGAACTCCTGGTTAAATGGTCGCGGCATCAGCCTGCTCCTCCATTAAAGCTTCCACGTCGCGGTAGGTGATGACGCGCAGGTCGATGGCGCAGACCTTGCGCTGGACGTTATCGAAGTACGCCTGGACAGCGGTAACGGTGCCCTCCAAGCAATCCCCGCCGCTGTGCAGTATCAGGAGGTCGCAGGTGTTGACGCCCCGGATGCCGGCGAAGAAGTGCGCCTCCGTTACCTCGGCGAACTCGTTTACGGCGGTTGCCTCGTACCATCCCGCCGTCCCCAACATCCGGTTGCGGAAGGTCGCCAGCACGGTTTTGCGCGCATCGTCGGCAATCTCCCCAACCCACGTGAGACCGAACAACTCGTACCAGCGGCGAAGGCCGGCAGCGTCGGCGGTCGTCGCACAGATGTTTTGATAGTTGATATAGTTGACCTTCCACGCCATCGACTGCGCGTAGGCGTTGAGCCGGGCGATAGCGTACTCTATCGACTCCTCGCTCCAGTTCGTCAACGCCGGAAGTTGCGTCCGCGCATACGCCACGATGTCGTCGTGTGTTTGTTGTTCGGTTTTGAAAGTAGCCATTATTACCTCACAGCGTTACCGAAACGAGTTCGCCGGTTAATTTCGATTCCGCGATAAAGACGTAGCTTGAGCCGTCGTAGTCCACCGTCGGCTTGCCGACGCGCGCGTCGCCCTTGACAAGCTCGCGCCATTTCGCCTGGATGTCGCGTATCACGTTCGCGCCGTGCGGTGCCTGCGTCAACTCCTCGAAGCGATGGCCGCGGAAGGGCGCGCCTATCCGCGTATACATCGGCGTATGAATAATCTCGTCGAGGTCGCGCTTCAGCGCGTAGTCGCCCTCCTCCGAGCGGATGGTGAACTCAACCGTTACCGCGCCGGTCTCGGGCGTGGGTGGGGCAAGAACTATGTCCAGGTTCTCGTCGCGGGCGATGCTTACGAAGTCGATTTGTCTCACGATACCTTGACCCTCCACGTTCTAACTTCGGGTTCGCCGGTTACGGTATTGCTCGGGCCAGCGCCGGGGTGGGGAGCGTGATCATGGTAGTTATATGCACCCTCGAGTGCCGAGAGTCGTTGCTCTAATTTATCGCCGAGGACTGCGGGTTCGGCCTCTGCCGAGATACCCAAAACGATGTCGCTCGAATTTATTACGATACCGTGGCCGTCCTTGTTTAGAATCACGATCTTGTCCCACGCGTGGACGCGGAATATTACGGGCCTGCTCTTATCGAGCCACGCCACGATAACCTCCGTGCCGACGACGGGTACGATCGAAAAGCCGACGGCGTCCGCGTAGCGCATAACGCGCAGCGGCACGTCCTCGATGTTCTGTCCGCCGTCCTCCGGCGTAACGACGCACGTCATCTCGGCCTCGTTTACCGTAAATGCCGTGCCGACGGTGAACACGTCGGGTATCTTCGCGACGGCGTTGACCAGGTCGCTAAAAGTATCGAGCGCCATTACTCGTACCCCCCGGCCACGGTTACGGCCATCTCGTAAACGCCGTTGCCGAAACTGTGGTCGACGCTTTCGACGGTTGCGTGGCGGATGTTGTCGTCGTACTTCGGAACCTTCAAAGCGATGCGCGCGCCCTGGCGGATGTACGGATTGCCGGGCGCGCGGAACGAACCCTTGAACCCGGACGTCGACAGCTTTAAATATTCCTCTTCCGCTCGTTCGGCGGCCTTTTCTTTCGTCGGCGCCGACACGACAAACGTCAGCTTTTTCTCGGCGTCGCCATCCTTATAATCCCTGGCCTTGAACTCCGCCGTCTTGGGCGGCAACTTGTAATCCCCATCCGTAAGCGTCACGGCGACCTTCTTTATCCGCCGGTCCTTGATGTATTCGATTTCGCAGTCGTCGGCGTAAACGTTCTGGCCGACGATGAACAGGTAAGCCTTGCCCTGCGCCGCCGGCTCCTCCCACGCCGGGCCGAAATAACCATCGCTCGTGCCGGGGATGGCGTACCATACCCATCCCGTCTCCTCCGCTATCGTATCGAGCACCTGCGCCGGCGTATGGCCGTTGACGCGAAATTTCGTCGGCGGCATCGTCGGCGGTTCGAACGGTGATAATTGCGGCACCATCCCGCCCCGAGATAAAGCGTCCTTTGCAATGTCTTTCCACGACGCGTTCGCGTACGTCTCCTTGTACGCGTTCTTACGCGCCGCGCCCGCGACGCTCTCGCAGGTAATTTTCAAGGGTAAGTTCGGCTCTATTTCCTTTATAGTGCCGCTAAACACCGGCGCAACCGCGAACTCTTTAAACCCGAGCGACAAGGCTACGACGTCGCTCTCGTCAAAAACGTCGAGCGTGAACGCCTTGTGGTTCGGGAACTCCAACTCGCACACGTCCGCCGGTTTCTTCCGCGTCATATTTACCACCGCGCTTGTTATGCCATGAACGGCGTACTTCCCAACGGTCAACTTAAACTCGGGGCTAAGAACTACCAAACCACCGCCTCCACCTGGTCGCCTGCATCATCTTCCCCCGCTTCGCCCGGGCGGGTATCGTGATTTGCTGGCCCTTATAGAGTACGTGGCGCTCGTCGAGGTTATTCGCCGCCAACGCGTCGAAGTACCCGTAGTGATGGCCCCACTTTTCCTCGACGGCGACGCGCAACATATTCGGTATAAACTTTCCCTTTTCCTTCTTCGCCATCGGCGCAGGAGCGGGCACACCTATCATGCCTGGGTCGCGGGGAGATTCCTGGCCGGCCGGGAACTGTGCGCCGTTGCCCGGCGCTCCACTTATAAACGACGGCAAAATTCCCAGCGTCCTTCCGGCAAAACCCGGGCCGTCCGGCCCTAATTTTATTTCGGTAGCCATTACTCCGCCTGTTGCCCCTCGCCGCCGAATGTTAGAAAGATAGCCTTGTCGCCGTTCTCCTCAACTTCGATACGAAAACTACCCATCGTCGAACCCGTGCGTACAGGTATTTGCGCAGTCATTCTTCTCGGTACGGCCGGGCCAGTATAAGATTCGACTATATCCGAGGTTTCAAGATCGGGAATGAAGACATTAGCCCCGGCCGGTATCAGTTCGAAGTCGTCGCCGTAAATGTCGAGGTTCGCGTAGTAGATATGCGTCCACGCTTTCGAGTCGCCGTAGTACCACTCGGCCAGGAACACGAGGTCCTCGCCGTCACGAACGCGGTGATACGTCCCTTTTGCCATCGGGCACCCCTATGTGCTTGTGGAGCCAAGGGAAGCCGGCGTACGCGCACTTACAAATAATTAACTGCGTCGAGCCGTCAACGCCTATATGCCTTCCCATAGTTCCTGTTCCGTAACATCGTTTACAACTCGAGTTCGCGTAACGTTTCGCCCGACGCGCTATATTATGTTGCGGATCTACTTTATCCCTTCGCCGGTCGCTCATTCTTCCTCCGGGAATATCAACGTCAGCGGGTCCTCGGCGGCGTCGGCGACGAATCGCATCACCCACGCGACCTCCTCCATTTGCGGCGTCGCTTGGTAGTCGAGCGGCACGACGTAGCCGATGCCGTGGCCGGATAAAAACCCCTCCGTATCCTCGATCGCCACGGGCCCATCGGCTCCTATAAGAACCTCGTTGTAAAGCATGCCCAACATCTCTATCTTGTCGACGTACTCCGACGTGCCGAGAAGCGTTCCCAAAACCCCCATCGCCCCGGCAAATCCGCCGCCGACAACGGGAATGGTGGGGATCGGCGGCATCGTTGCTTTGCGCCACGTCCCGGCCCGCCCGGCAAGCGTCACGTCCGTTACTACGGACTTGGTGAGATATTTTATAGGGTCGGGCAACCCCTCGTTCTCGGTAACGGTCACTCGGCGCCGCGCCGAAATGGAAATCATAACCGGCAGTTTTATCTCGACCAGCGTGCCGGGGAGGCCGCTGAACTTGACGAACGTATTGTCGACGAACATCACGCCGGCGTCGCCCGAGAAGGCGAAGTAGCGGTTAATTATCCCAGCGACGCCCGGTATGGATTCGAGCAGGCTCATGCCGGCAACTCCGATGTAACGATTTTCCGCGTGGCCGCGAGCAGGCTCTTCTCGTCTATTTTATCGGCCTTGATATTTACGTTCTCGATGGTTTGGTAAATGACGTTACTGCGCGCGCGCGTACCGATACCGCCGCCGCCTCCGCCGCCGCCTCCGCCGCCCCCATCGCCGCCCGCGCCGGCGCCCGCAAACGCGCCGCCCTCGGCTTCCCACGCTGGGAATGGCGTCGCGCCCCACGGCGTCGAGCCGAGCGGCTTCCCGCGTGGCGTGTGGGTTAAGGGCGCTTGTACAAATTTTCCTTGCCACTCATCATATGTTTTTGCGTTCTTGTATTTTTCCGACAACTCTTCCCAACTCGTTCCGCGCCACATGTCTTTTATTAAACTTCCCGCCATTTTTGCACCCTTGATTGGCCCGGCCCCCCTACCACCGCTTAATTTCGGTATAAGCCACTCCGAAAGTGCCGCAAGGCCGCCAATCTGCGCTACCGCCGCGGCTATCGCAAGCGCCCACGTGTTAAACCCAACGGCCGCCCCGGCCGCCGCCTTGCCGGCCGCCCCCGTGGCCGCCGTGCTGGTGGTAGCGGCGGCGGCCCCCCGCGCTTCCGCCGCGGTAAGCGCATTGCGGGCTATCGTTGCTTGGGCTAACGTGGCCGCGTAAACACGCAACTGGATAATCATTAAAGCGACCTTCGCTACCAGTACCATTACCGCGCCGGCGATTATCGGAAATAGTATCGTCCATACGCGCCCGCGCGCCGACAACTCGCTAAACCACTTCGCCGCCCTCATAAAAATAGGGAAGACGTGCCGTCTGAACGAGTCGGCCATTCTTATGGCTTCGGTAAACATCTCCTGTAAAACCTTGCCCCACTTCTGCATCGCCTCTTTGCCGGCCGGCGAGCGGATAAACGCCATCACGTCCGCGAAGCGCGCCTTTAACAACTTAAACGTCGGCGCCAGCGCCTCGCCGAGATTGCGGATAACCTGGCCCTTCATCGCGAGCCACAGACCGCCCCACGTCTTACCCAGGCGCTCCATTCCACCGCCGAATTTTACCGTCATGTACTTGTTTAATTTTTCGAGGGCGACTTCCGTGTCGTCGATCAGATGATTTGCATCATCGAATTTTAGGCCGGCGTCGTGTACGTTAATTCCCATCGAGCGGAACGTTTTATTCGCCTCGCCGGTCTCGCCTACCTTCATACGGCCGAGCGCTTCCGCTATCCGGTCCATCGTGTCGGTAAGGCTCTCGCCCGGATTCTTGACCGCTGCGGCCGTATCGGCGACGACCTTGCCCCACTTCTGATAAGAGTTGCCGTAGGTCTCCAAAATGGTGATCGTATTCACCATTTCCTTGGTCATCAACGGCGTACCCAGCACGGCTTCCTGGGCCCAACTAAACGCCTCGCGAATTTCGCGCTGCGTTTTGAGGAAGTTCGACAGCTTGGCCGTCATCTCCTCGACCTGGGCGTTGTACTTCATACCCGCGACCGCGACGGCGCCGAGGCCGACGACGCCCGCCGTCCCGAGCAGCATCATACGCTTCCCAAGCCGCTCGACGCCCGAGGCTATTCCGCCGATTGTTTGATTCATACGGGCGAACTTGTTATCGACGCCGCCGGCCGCGTCCCCCATTCGTTTGAGGTCGCCGGTAGCGCCGTCGATAACCTCGAAGCCCTCGGGCGTTATCCGTATTCTTATCTCGTAGTTACTTTTGGCCATCTGCGTATAACTTGCCTAACTCGTAGGCGATACGTTGCGCCTGGTACTCTTGGAAGTAGAGCGCCTCGGCGTACCGGGTAAAGAATTCGTCGTAATCCTCGGGCGGCTCTTCATGAAACACGCCCCTTATTAACGCACGAGCCTGCGCGGTTATTACGGACCGGCAGGCTTCGACGCGTTTTTTACTTTTACCTGAGCGGTGCTGGTGTACAAATTCGCCAGCAATACCGACAGGTCGGCGATAGTCGCGGGATAGGCGTTCATAAACGCCGCCAGTGCCGCGCGCTCAGGTTTCGCGATGCTATCGAGGAGGAAAATCGAGCCACTGGTCAACGGACTCCCCACCAGCTTCCCGTCCTTATCGATTTCGCTTATGTTGCGGACGTAGCGTTCGTATGCCTCGATAGACCGCTTGAAATGAAAGTCCGCTTCCTGGCCTTCGCCGTACTCCACCGTAACGGTAACGTCCTCCGGGGGTGGGTTCTCCTGCAGGTACGCCAGCAGGTCAGCGTGTACTGCCTTCTCGGCCTTTTTCTCGACGGCCATGTTACCTCCTTAACTAAACGACGTTCGTACCCTTCAGGGTAACGGTTACTTTCGTTATCTTGTCGCCGCGGCTATGCGGCTGGGAGATGTTCGTTACCTTGCAGTTCACAAGCGTGTCGATGTTGCGGGCGTTAATCTCGGACGCTATGAACAACCCGTCCGCGACCTTGTTCGCGTACGCTACGACTATCGGGAAAGGCCAATACGCCTTCGGCGATTTACCCACGGCTTTGGCCGGGGCCGCGAACTCGTCATAGGCCCTTTTTTGGAACTCGATGGTGATGTCGACGAGCTGGTCGGAGCCCAAGCCCATGCCGACGACCTCGCGGCTGCCCTGGTCGTATATCGGCTCCGGGTCCTCTTCGGACTCGGTATAGTCGATTTTGTCCACGCCGCCGATTTTCATGCCGGCGATCATCGTGGTAACGTCGTCGTACGAAGTGCCGTTAACGTATGCCATGCTTCACCTCCTATAGGCTCCGAACGAGTTGCGTCCAGCCGGTCAACTGACGAAGCGAGCCGGTCGGCACGATTCTGAGACCGTAGTTAAATACTTCCGTCACGAGGACGTCGGGCTCGGCCCACATGTTGACGTAGGCGTCGTTATAGGGTTTTATATCCGGATCGGCCAGGCGCTTCGGGTCGACGATGCGCGGCCGAATGACCTCGGCGTTGCAAGCGGCCTCGAGCATCGCTGCGTCGTTTGAGGAAAGGCCGGGGGCGCGGACGTAGTTGTTGAACCATATCCGCAGTACGACCTGCGTCGCGCCGACGATGCGGTAATAGGGCTGCTTGAAGTAATCGGAGAGGTTGTCGCACATCGCCCAGAACGAGTCGATGGCTATTCTCCGCAGATAATCTATCCGCGGCCACGCCATCAGCATGTGCTCCTCGTTGATTCTGGTAGAGCGGTACTCAGCCTCGTTCACGCCGTCGAACGTCATGTTGTCGAGCTCGCCGTTCCAGGGGTAAATGTACGTCGTGCGCTTGAGGTTAAACTTCTTGAGTCGCCCTATGTCCCAGTGCCAGCGGGCTCTCGCCGCCTGGCCAAGGATGGCGCCGGCCTGGTGCCGGACGATCATCGCGTTCTGCCCGCCCGGTACGCCGACGGAGGTTTGGCGCAAAGCCCAAATCGAGCTAACCGAGATGGCGCCGTTAAGGTCGTCGTTGGTCGGAATCGTAACGCCGCGGTAAAGCGCCGCGCTCGCTACCTGAAGGTCGACCCAGACGTCGATTTCGTAGGCCGCTCCAGGCACGCCCCCCACGAGTGGGCACTGCGGAACGGAGAATACGATCCAGCACGGGTTGAAGTTGTTGTTCCACTCGTTCGTCGCGATGGCGTGTAGTTCGTCCCAGGTCGCCAGGAGCTGCGGCTGGTCGGTGCCGATCATCGAGATGTCTTCCGTGCCGCCGATGGGGAGGCCAAGCGCGTCGCGCCATTCCGCGAGGTCTTGGACCGCCGTAGCGGTTAGCGCCGCTGTCGGGACCGGGGCCGTGTGGTAGACGATGATGAGGTCGTCGAGGTCGAAGTCGCCCGGGCCCACGCCCGTTACGACGAGCGTCGGGCCGGCAGCGGGGGCTTCGAGTTGAATCGTCGAAGTACCGGGGACGACGTCTTCTATGATTGTATATGGCCCTTCCCACACGCGGTGATTAACGTCGACAACGTCATAGTTCCGGCACAGCATATACTGCGCGACGTTGTTAGCGAGCAAGGCGTCCGCGCGGGTAATGAGCAAGGCGTACGTCCGGTCGAGCGCGGGAAGCGGAGCGCCGCCGACGGCGTAGGTCGCGTCGCCGGTAACGCCGAGCATATCGACCACCTCGGTCGCTACCGCTATACCCGTACGGTCTATCTCGCGGTAGACGACGGTCTGCACGTTGAGGTCGCGGTCTTCGGAGCTGAACCCCTCGTCGAACAGGTCCTCGAGTTGCTCCACCGCCGGGCCGCGCGTCAACGCCGCCCGCACCTCCGCCATGTTGTGGAACTGGTAGAACACCAACGGGTCGCCGGCCAACGAAGAGCCAGCGAAGCCAACGCGCCCGCCGACGCCCATACCGGCGCCCAGGCCGTAGTCGCGTATAAAGGGAATGAAGCCTGCCAAGTCGTCATATCCCATATTACTTCACCACCTTTTTCATATATTTATCCGGGTGCACCGCCGCGTCCTTGAGGTCCGCAGGGTCGATTTTCTTGTACCAGTTGCCCGGTAGTTTTTTGTATGCGTCGCAGGCGGCGTTAAATTCCCGCTCGGCGATCTCCTTGTCGAGGGGAATGCCCGCGAACTTCATCGCGGCCCTAAAACGACGTACCTTTGCCCGCTGCGCCCAGGCCGCCGGGGTCGCCTTATCGTCCTTCGGTTCGGGCACCACTACTTTTATAGGCGGGCCCTTGTCGTTGATTACGTCTGCCATGCAACCTCCTTATGGCCCAACGGGCGTGAACTCGCCGTCGTGCGGCACGATGTCCAGGATGCGCCCGGCGTCGAGCGGCTCCGCTACGAGCTTGCCCGTCAATAGCGTTTTGATAATGCCAAGAAACAAATGGCGGTCCTTCGGGAATATGAACTCGCCGGGGATGTCGAAGGTATCGAGGTCCCAGCCGATAATCGTGTCGCGCGGCCCGATGATTTCCGGGTGGGTACGGACGATACGCATGATCTGCTCGACGTACCCTGCCCACGCCGCCGTCCCGGTAAGTTCGTCGTTTATCTTCGCCAGTACCGAGATGTCGCAGTTGACTTCGAGGTCGGCGAGCGAGGTTTCGTCGCGGCGGATTATCGGGACGCCCGGCACGTCCGCACGCCTGATTAAATCCTCGTAGCCGCGGCCCGAGGCGTTGCGGCCGTAAAAATAGGCCGCGAGAAGCGGCGCCTTCTCGGCCGGCGAATCCTCCGTTATGAGATTCATGTGTGGCCAGCCGGTATAAATGTCGTCCGCCGCCGCGAATATCACCGCACCGTCGGAGTCTTCCAACTCTAGGAGCGCCGTCTTGACCGCCGTTATTGCATTCGCCAACAAGTTAGCTAACCTTCGTCAGGCGGCAGAACTTCTGGTGCCGCGTGCCCTGGGTGTCTTCGTTGCGTATCTCCTCGACGCAAAAGCTGCGGCCGTCGACCTCGATTTCGTCTCGATACTCGATCGCGACCGCGGGGAGCAAGAGCAACATCGCGTCGCAGTTCTCGAGGCCGCCGAACACCGAGGCCATCAGCGCCGTATCGGTCTCCGTGAAGACGCCGGTAATAATCGCGACGACTTCAACGTAGGTCGGCGTGGAGCCGGTAACCGAGACTGCCGTAACGGTGCGACGCCGAATCGTGATGTCGTCGCGCGCCCAGTCCCGGTGCATCTCCTCCACGTCCGCTACAACGTCTGCGGGGAACGTCATTAAATATCCCTCGCGATCTCGTCGATACGGCGCTCGAGTTCGTCGAGTCCTTCGGCGACGGGCTTACGCATGAACGGCACTGCCGCCATACCCGCCCAGTACGTCGCGAAGGCGACGGGTACTTCGTAGGGCAGAAATCGCTCGTAGCTCGCGCCGCCGCGGCGGCCGGTGCCGAGGTCAACGTAGCGGGCGTAGTGTGCCGGGTCGGTCCATACGGCTTCGTCGCCTTGAACCGACGCAAAGACAGCGCTGCGCAAATAGCCGGTCTTCCACGGCGCGGCCCGTTTCATACGGCCCTCGACGCCGAACGCGAAGTCCCGGCGCAACGCGTCAACCTTGCGCTCGACCTTCTTGGCGCGGCTGAACATGGCGAGCACGTCGGCGATGCCTTCTACGCGTAACCTCATATGTCCTCTTCGTACTCGGTAAGGTCGGTGCCGGTAGCGTCATCCACGGCGAACTTGCCGGTGACGAGGGCGTCGGCGGGTACGGACTTCGCCATCCCCTCGTACTCGTCGGCAAGGGCGCGGAGCTGCGCCAGGTTCACCCGCTGCGCCTGCTTGCCGTCCGTCATCCGGTACGAATCCAGTTGACGCATCGCCTTTATGCAGTACGCACGGATAAGCTTCGCCGCGGCGAGGTAAACGTTCGCCTCTTCCGCGAGAACCTGGTTGATGAGGTCGTCCGACCAGTCGTACGGTACGACCTCGTCGAATAGCAACCGCCGCATCTCCGGCAGCGTCCAGACCATTAGTCCTTAGCCGCCTTCGGTTTCTTCGGCACGTCGTAGTCGTCGGGCACGATGAGGCCGCCCTTCGATTCGTCGTATATCGCCGGCTTCATACCGAAGCCCGCACGGAGCGTTTTAATTATCTCCACGAGCAACGCCAGGTTGTCGTATGGATTGATGCACGGGATTAAATTCTCCGCCATGTTGCCTCCTTTACACGTTGCCCTGCACCAGGCCGCGGTAGTCGATTACGTCGTAGCCCCAGGCATGGATGCAAGCGTCTTCGGTCGTGAAGTTTTGGCCGATGTATTGCCCCAACAGGGCTTGCGCCCAGTGGCCGCGGCCCGTGAGGTACGCCGGCTCTTCGAGGCCACGTAAATACGCAACCTCGATAGATTTAAGCTCGTTCGGGTCCGCGACGAGATACCAGCACGTATTCGAGAGCGTCGCCAGGTCGGTGCAAATGATGGGTTCCTGCATACCCATCCGCCTGTGAACGGCCGGAGCTATATCGCGCCGTATCTGCCCGCCCTGTTGCTCCCAGAGCGACCAAGCGGTATATTCCAGCGCCGGCGGAACGATGAGGTAGAAACGCCCTATCTTGATGCGGTTGCCGTTGGCATCGGTCTGGTTCTTCAAGAGCGCGATGGCCGTCGCAAGGCTTGCCGCGGTAAGCGCGAGCGCCTGCGCGTTGTTGTGCGGCGCGCCGACGTTGAAAATAACCAGGCCGTCCACGTCGTAAGTCATAGCCATGTTTGTGAACGGGGCCATTACGTCGGCGGCGATGGTACGGGCTGCCGACCGGCCAAACGCGGCCGTGGTCTCCTGTAACGCGTTCAGGTCGTCGTCGACGAGGAGGCTAAGCAGGTGTTCTATCCGGCGCCCCCACAGGTTGACGTTGTAGTTGATCGTCTCTTCGGCGCGGAACGTGAACTCCGGCGCCTCGGCGCGCTCGCCCGGGATCTGGAGCAGGTTGCCGAGTTCGGTCAGGCGTATCGAGCGGATGTTTTTGAAGTCCTTGACGGTACGCGTTTTGACGAGGGGCTCCCAGTATTTCCCTTCGTATTGATAGCCGTCGAGGAGGAACTTGTTCTGGACGTTGGATACGATGCTGGGGAAATCGGAGCTCGACATCGCCTCGTTAATAAGCTCGAAGGGGCCGCTATATTCCCGGTCGATACCTTTTTCGCGCAGCGCCCTTTCCGCTATTTGATGAATCGAGTAAGCCATACTTCACCTCCTTATGGTTGCATCTTGTTCTGTTCTTGGATGATGTAGTCAACGTCTGTGGTTTTGGCCCCAGCCGCTACGTTGAGCAGGTAATAACGGCAGTATTGCGCGTTTGCCGACAGCGCCGTGCCACTTGCGGGAT
>Ga0307379_10005031_pt1 | contig 18593 bp, 16 predicted proteins | sample UN2MG_FD_202237 | JGI IMG/M metagenome (GOLD analysis project Ga0307379, IMG submission 202237) | Soil microbial communities from Risofladan, Vaasa, Finland - UN-2 | ecosystem: Environmental > Terrestrial > Soil > Coastal area > Acid sulfate soil | place: Finland: Risofladan, Vaasa | collected... | reverse complement strand
CTTGCGGCGATGTATCTCTGGCCCGGCGCGGTCGATCCCTTCGGCGTTCGCGGCATAGACGGCTTCCACAATGCGCGGCAAAAGCTGAAGAGTTACGGCTCGATCGCGCCCGTGCTCGCGCCGCTGGCGGTCTGGGCCGCCTGGCGGCTCGGTGGTGTCTGGCGGATTGCCGGGCTTGTCTACGTAGTGCTCGCGGCCGTCCTTGTGTTGACGGTGTCGAGCCGCGCGGGCCTCCTGGGCGCCGCCTCGATCGGCCTCGCACTCGCGGTTGGATTTCTGCTGACCCGCCTGGGCCAGCGTGCCGCGCGCTGGACGGCGACGGCGCTCGGGGTCGCCGCCGTGGCAGGCATCGTTGTCTTCGCATCCTACCTGCCGAAGCCACCGATCGCGGGGCTGCAGGACTATCGGATCAGCCGCACGTTTCAGGTTCACCGCCAGGCGATCTGGGGATTTGCCGTGCATCACGCGGTCCGCGCGCCGGTGTTTGGCCATGGGCCCGACGCTGCGCGGCTGATCCCCGGCGCCAACAAGCGTGTCGGCTGGTTCGCCCACGAATATGTGCCCTCGCATGTTCATAACTGGATCTTTCAGGCGCTGGTCGAGACCGGCTTTGTCGGTCTTGCGGCAATGCTTGTCGTCGTGATCATGCTGTTCGGGCGCTTCGTGCGCGCCGCCGCGCGCAGGCGCGGGGTGGGCTGGACCGGGATCGCGATGATGGGCGCTTTCTTCGGCTCCTGGCTGGCGAATTTCTCGCTCTGGGCGGCGTGGTGGCAGCTCGCCGTCGTCGCCTTGAGCGCAATCTTGCTCGCCGCGGTCGACGGCGGGGCGCCGCCTATCACCAACACCGGCAGGCGCGCGCCACTGCGGAACCGGAAATAGCCAGAGGACCGCGACCCTGCGTCAGTCCGCGGGCCGATCCTCCCAATAGTAGATGTCGCGCTTCAGCACCTCGCAGTGATGCTGTTCGGGGATCGGCACAATTTGCGCGAGGAAGCCCTCGGGATAGGCAAAGAAGTGGAGGTGTGGGTTGAAGTTGTATCGATAGGCGCGCTCCAACGGGACGACGATGATCAGGCGTCCTGAACAGATCCGCCGCAATTCTTCGATGGCGCGCTGGAAGCCGAAGATGTGCTCCAGCGTATGCGTGCAGATGACAGTATCGAACGACCGGTCCGGGAACGGCAGGCGCTCCAAACGGGCTTCGACGAACGTCCCCACATCCGCCATCGCTTCGTCAGGCGGGGGGACCGCGATATCCACACCGACGAAGCTCGATGCCGCCAGCCGCGCTTGCGATTTCAGGTGGCGCATCAGATATCCCGTACCGCATCCGACATCACAGGCGCGGCCAGGTTTCGCATCCTCGGCAATTCGGTCGATGCAGATGCGGGAGAGATCGGTCTCGTCGAGGATCCGCGGATAGCGCCGATAGAAATCGGCGAACTCCGCATCGGTCATGAACGGCGCGCGGCGGCGGAAGGCAAAGAATTCCCTGGCAAAGCTGCCATAACGGAGGCCGATCAGCCAACGGAAGACGATGCTGTCCCGCATGATCGGCGGAAACAGCTCCTCGAGCACAAATCGTATTCGGTTGGCGGTTTCACGTCGCATGTTCGGGACAGGGCGTGGCTCGGGTTCGATCGAGCCGACAAACTATGGCCGCGTCCAAGGGATTGCCAGCCCGGACAAGTCTCGTGCGGTGCGGGCGGGCGGCTTCTTGCGGAACGCCAGGGATTGCCCGGGCGGGTGGCGGCGGTCCATAAACGTCCTAGCCCAAACCGAGAGAGAAGGGGATGCCGGTGCGCGTCGCCGTGTTGCTGCCATGCTTCAACGAGGAGGTGACCATCGCCGAGGTGGTGCGCGGCTTCACGCGCGCGCTTCCCGGGGCGTCGATATACGTCTACGACAACAATTCCACCGACGCGACCGCCGTACGCGCGGCCGAGGCCGGTGCCATCGTTCGGCGCGAGCCGTTGCAGGGCAAGGGCAATGTGGTGCGGCGCATGTTCGCCGACATCGAAGCGGACGTTTATGTGATGGCCGACGGCGATGGCACCTATGATCCGGGCTCGGGGCCGGAAATGGTGCGCATGGTCGCCGAGGACGGCATCGACATGGTGGTGGGCGCGCGACAGGAAAGCGGCGATGCGGCGGCGTGGAACCAGCGCCGGCGCCTGGGCAACCGGCTGCTCACCGGCTTTGTCGCCAGGCTGTTCGGCAAGCGGTTTACCGACATTCTTTCCGGATACCGGGCCTTCTCGCGGCGCTTTGTGAAATCGTTCCCGGCGCTCGCCTCCGGCTTTGAGATCGAGACCGAACTTACCGTCCACGCGCTTGAGCTGCGCGTGCCGGTGGCCGAGATCGACACGCCCTACATCGCCCGGCCGGAAGGCTCGCAGAGCAAGCTGCGCACATCGCGCGATGGCGCGCGCATCCTGCGCACGATCTTTCTCTTGCTGAAGGAGGAGCGGCCGTTCCGTTTCTTTGGCGCGATCAGCCTGGCGTTGGCGACGGTGTCGGTCGCGCTCGCCTATCCGTTGCTGATCGAGTTCTTGGAGACCGGCCTGGTCCCGCGCATTCCGACCGCGGTGCTGTGCACGGGCTTGATGCTGCTCGCATTTCTATCGCTGACCTGCGGCCTCATCCTCGATTCGGTCTCGCGCGGCCGCCGCGAGATCAAACGCATCGCGCATTTGGCCGTGCCGCGGACGGGCACGTGTGGCCCCGCGGCGCTGAGCGACGTGACGAGCCAGCCGGTCTCTTCGCCGACGCGCCGCAAAGCGGCCCATGACGGCTGAACCGGCGGTTCCGTCCGGCGGCGCGTCAACCGAGGGCGCGCGCGACACGACGCTGCCGCGCTGGGCGGAGAGGCTCACGGTCTGGCACGCCGTGGCGCTCGGCCTGGCGGTCAGGCTGTTGGTGCTCGCACTGTTGCCCGACCAGGCGTTTCCCGATGCCAAGGCCTATATCGCGGCCGGCCAAAATTTTTTCGCACGAGGGGATACGGGCGACCATACCTACATGCCGCTCTACCCGGTCTGGACCTATCTCACAGGTGGGGGCGTGACCCTGAAGTTCGCGGACGTAGCGCTTTCAGTTGCGATGATATGGGTCATCTATACGCTTTCGCTGGAACTGCTGAAGGACCGGACCGCGGCACTGCTCGCCGCCTTCGCGGCTGCGCTATGGCCGCATTTCGCCTTCTATGCGGTTTCCGGGCTGACCGAGACGGCCTATGCTTTCGTCGTCACGCTTGGTTTCTTGATGCTCTACCGCAAGCGATGGTGGTGGGGCATCGTGTTGCTGGCACTCTCGATCCTGATCCGCCCGACGCTTGAGCCGCTGATTCCGATGCTGCTACTGGTGTTCGCTCTAGTCGTTCACCGCAAAAGCTGGTGGCAGGCAGTGCTGCTGGTGGCGCAGTTTGCGCTGGTCTACGTCGTTGTGATGTCGCCGTGGTGGGCCCACCAATACGCCCGCTACGGGCAGTTTGTGCGTCTCAATCTAGGCGCTGGGATCGTGCTCTATTCGGGCAATAATCCGACCAATCGCAGCGGCGGCGGGGTGGGCTACGACGCCGGCGACGGCCGTCAATCGGACCACAATCCGGCCCATCCGGCCTGGGCGATCACTGATCCGATCGCGCGCGATCGGGCATTGACGCGCGCGGCGGTCGATTTCATACGCGAGAATCCCGGACGTTTCGCCAAACTCGCGGCGATCAAGTTCAAGCGCTTCTGGCGGCTTTGGCCCTACGCGGCGGAGTACCGGTCGTCCGCCATCATTGCCGTTTCGCTGCTGAGCTATGGCGTGATGTTGTTGGCCACGCTGGTTTTCCTGCTAGCGCATGCTAAGGCACGGTGGCGGCAATTGTCGCCGGTGCTGATCTATGCCGCCTTCCTGACCGCGGTACACATGGTCACGATCGGCTCGATCCGTTATCGTTTCCCGCTCGAGCCCTTCCTGATCATTTTGGGGTCGTTCGCATTCACGCGTCGGGCAAGCATTGTCGCCCGGCGCCGCAATGCTTAGGGAGCGGCTGGAGATTGCCGGTCTGTGCGGCCATTGGACGCGGTCGACTTAACCGGCACACGGTGTATAGCTCGGTCGGAAACCGGGCATGAAAACGAGGTGCGTCGATGGCGTTGTTCGGAGCGAAGCGCGAAAAGCGCGCGACTGTCCGTAACATCGTGCCGGGTGTGCGCAATAGCGGAACGCTTGCGCTGGCACTCGCCGATATCGATGCCGGAGCGATAAATGTCGTCTCGTTCGATGACAAACGAAGTCTTGGGATCGTCGTACTCGCCGATGGTGGTTATCGCGTCTTTGACCTGCAATGCCCTCATCTCGGCGCCGACATTTCCGAAGGCGCGTTCTGTGCGAAGGAGGGCACGCTGCGCTGCGCTTGGCACGGCTATGTCTTCGATCTTGCCGACGGGCGGTTCGCGCATAACCCGAACATCGCGAGCCTGGCGAAAGCCCGCGTTAAGGGAAAGCATTTCGACCCTGAGAAGACGGTAGACTATCGCTTGCGTTTCTATCCGGCCTCACCGGAAGAAGACGAGCTGCGCATCGAACTGAAGTAGCAACGTGCCATGAGGTACGAATTCTCCCTGATCTATGATCTCGATACGACTGTCGGCGTCGCGGTCGCCGCCTATCTCGATGGGGAGCACTACCGTTTCCTGCACAGCGGCTACTCGCCGGAGTACGAGGTGATCGAGCACGAGGACTGTCGGATGCGGGTACGCCAGACCTGGGTTCTTGGTCCCTGGCGGGTCGGCCAGACCTATACCACCGTCTACGAGCCGCCGGCCCGTTTCATAGCCTTCGACATCAAGCCGTCGCCGCGCTGGCTGCCCTCAATCCATCACTTAATAAAGGTGCGCACCGATCTGCGTTACTACCCTGACGCGGCCGGCGACAAGACAGTCAGCCATCTCGACGTAACGATCGATATACCGTTCTGGCTTTGGCCGCTGCGGAAGCTGGTCCGAAGGCGCATCGAGCAGCTCAAGATCGAAAAGGACGCCGAGGACATCGCGATGATCGCGCGCCGGGCGGAGATCTTTGGGCGTGGGAACATCAAATCATACCTGCCGGAACACCAGTTTCTGTTCCACAAGGACCACTTTATGAAGCATTTCGGCGACGCCTGAGCCGACGATGCCGCCGCGCGCGTTGCCTCAATTCTTGAGCGGGACAGTACCGTGCGCAGGTTCGCGGCGCTGTCGCCGCAATCCGTCGAACCCGGCCAGCGCCAGCAGGACGAACAAAAACTCGATCGGCACCCGGAACCTGGAATGGCCGTAGAACGGGATCACCAGGGCGAAATACGCCATGGCACCGAGGATCACCGCCAGCAGCCGCCACTCGCTCCGCCGCATCAGTGTGACCAGCCCGATCAGGCCGAAAATGCGGAGCGCGGCAACGAACGCAAGCGCCGTCAGCGTAATTGCCGCAGCCGGCCAGGCCGCGCCACGCAGGGCATCTAACCAGGCCGCGAGATAGCCCGAATGCTCACGTTTTCCCATCACCTCGTAAGGATTGTACTTGGCGTAACCAAGAATGTTCAGGAAGTTCCCCGCGCCGCCGCCGGCGAAGAACTGCAGCGTTGCGTCCAGCACGGTGCGGCCGATCGCCTGTAGCGGATAGCTCAGGACGGTGCGCACGCCCTCGGCAAAGAGCAACTCGTCCTGCCGGCTTTTGGAGAGCTGCCGCCAGGCAGGCCCTTGCGCTTTGATGAAAGCAGCCTGACGTGTCTGCATTCGGTTGCCGGCCATTTGCTGACTGACCCCATTCGCCATCATTTCGACCTGGCCGGCACTGTCCCAGATATAGTAGCTGGCCGAGGTTGCAGTCGTCAGCCGATGGCCGTAGCCAATCTGGGCATTGCGGTATGCCCAGGGGGCGACCACGGTAACCGCGACGACGAAGCAAACGACTGCAGCCGCAAGTCTGCGCCCCCAGCTGATCGCCGAGCCCGGCAGCGCTCCAAGTACAACCAGCCCTAATGGCAGCAGCACGATCAGGAACTGGGCGTCGGGCCGGATGAGGCAGCTGGCCCCCAGTGCCAGCCCGGCCAGCGTACCGCGTTCGATCGAGGGGCGCCGACAATAGGCGAGCACAGCCCAGCCGAGCAGCGCAATACCAAGCGCGTAGAGCGTCTCGCTCTGGATGATATGCGCGGTGCCAAGGCTGTTGGGGTTGAAGACAGTGAGTGCGAGCGCCGCTACGCCGTAGCCTGGCAGCCAGTCTTCGGCGACCCGATATGCGATCAGTCCGATTGCGAACAAAACCGCGATTTGGATTGGCACTGCAAAGTCGAAGAACCGATCGCCACCAATTAGAATGGTACCGGCAAGGAAAAGAGGATAGCCCGGAACCCGGAAAACCTCTGGTGTGCCGGGCGCATCCGGCTTGACGAAGGTGCCGTGCTTTATGAGCCCCAGCGCCGGGCTTCTCCAGCTATGGCCGTCCGCGCTGAACGTCCAGGCGGCGTCGGGAATGGTCCCGATCAAAAGCGCGACGTTGACTGCGACGAACGCGGCCAGAACGAGCAATATTTTTGTGGATTTGCGCAATTACCTCAAGTTCTCCGCCGATGATCTCAATTGACAGTCCATTGATTTGGAAAAAGTCCGCGAATTCTATTTTAGTTTTCTTTTGGCTGAATACGAGTTGTCCGAGGAACGGATAAATCTATTCATCGCCGAACCGGCAAGTCAACGAACCGCGACGACAGTAGTCGTATGCCAGCGCGCGGTGTTGACACGTCAAACGCCATCTACTAGACCCTCGGCGGTCCGCCCCGCCAAAGTCGCCGATCGATAGTAGAAGCTGGCCGATAGCCCGCAAGGCGTCGGGTAGTCGACGTCGGCGGTGGCGGGCCTGGTAGGACCGGCGCGAGCAATGCAGTGACCCCAACCGCCAAAGAAACGGCCGTCGAGCCAGCAAGGTCCGCCGCCAAATCGGCCTTGATCCTGGCGGCCAAGCTCGCGGTTTCGGCGGGGCTGATCGCGCTCGTTCTGTCGAAGATCGATCTGGGCGCGCTGAAGGATCGGCTGCTCTCGCCTGATGCGGCGGCGCTCGCCGCGACGATTGTCCTTGCGGCCGTTCAGGTCGTCGTCGTGGCCTGGCGCTTCGGGCGCGTGCTCGCCGCGCTCGGCCGGCCGATCGGGCTTGGCGAAGCGGTGACGATCAACATGATCGGGCTCTTCTTCAACCAGTCGCTACCCTCAACGATGGGCGGCGATGCGATGCGGATATGGCGCCTGGTGCGGCGCGGCGCGCCGCTGGGCGCGGCGGTGAACGGGGTTCTTCTCGACCGCATCACTGCGCTGATCGGCATCGTCATCCTGATCGCGCTGACGTTGCCTTTGCTGTTCGAGCTGGTCGAGGATCGCCGGCCGGTGATCGCCTTCACGATCGTTCTTGCAATCGGTATCGCCGGCATCGTTCTGACGCTCTCGATACGGCGCGCCCCGAAGGTGCTTGAGCGTTGGCGCGTGGTTCGCGGGATCGGCGCGCTGCTGGGCGATCTGCGCCAGATCGTATTGCAGCCGCGCCACTCGGCGCCGGTTCTGGGTGTCGCCGTGATCGGTCATTTGATGACCACGGCAATCGTCTACGGCCTGGCGCTTGCGTACGGGGTGGGTGTCGGCTACGTCGAATGCCTGGTTCTGGTATCACCGGTCATGTTGATCTCGGTGGTGCCGATCTCCATTGCCGGCTGGGGCGTGCGCGAAGGCGCCATGGTGGCGGCGTTCGCCCTGGTCGGGATTGCCGCAGCGGAGGCGTTGGTCGTCTCGGTGGCGTTCGGTTTGGTGAGTGTTCTGCTGGGGCTCCCCGGCGGGCTGGTATTTTTGGCGACCAATGGCAAGCATGGCACGAACGAAAGCAACTGAGCCGGTGACGCCTGGCAACCGCACGCGCTCGGGTCCGGCCAAGCGTAACGCGAAACGGCCCGCCAAGCGGGCTGTAACGCCGCGGCTTCCGGCGCTGCCGCCGTCGAAGCGAAAGGCCGAGGCCTTGGCCCTGGTCGAACGGCACGCGGCCTCGCGCGATGACTGGATCGCGCGCAATGCCTTCCACTACGAGCAGGAATTCGAGTACATGCGCTTCCTTGTTCCGGAAGGCGTGAATGTGCTCGAGCTCGGCTGCGGCACCGGCCGCCTGCTTGCCGAGCTGAGGCCGGGCCGCGGCGTCGGCATTGATTTCAGCCCGGCAATGATCGAGATCGCCAAGGCGAGCAATCCGGATCTTGAGTTCGTCGTGGGCGACGTCGAGGACCCCGCCGTGCTTGCCGGTCTCACCGGGCCCTTCGACTATGTCGTCCTGCACGACACCATCGGCTGGTTCGATGACTGCCAGACCACACTCGCCAATCTGCATGCGCTTTGCCACCACGATACGCGCATCGTGGTCGGCTATTACTCCAAGATCTGGGAGCCCATGCTCAAATTTGCCGAGGCGGCTGGCATGCGGATGCCCCAACCCAATTTGAATTGGTTGACCAGCGCCGACATTCAGAACCTGTTGCACCTTTCCGATTTCGAGCCGATCAAGCGCGAATGGCGGATGCTGTTGCCCAAGCGGTTGTTGGGGCTGGGTACGCTGGTGAACCGTTTCATCGCGCCGATCGGCGGCATCCGCCGTTTGTGCCTGCGCCATTATGTGGTGGCGCGGCCGATGCGTGCGGTCGCGCCGGAGACGCTGTCGGCCAGCGTCGTCGTGCCCTGCCGAAACGAGCGCGGCAATATCGCGGCGGCCGTCGAGCGCCTGCCCAAATTCACCGACGAGCTTGAGATCATCTATGTCGAGGGCGGCAGCTCCGATGGCACCTTCGAGGAGTGCAAGCGCGTCAAGGCGGCCCACCCCGAGCTCGATATCAAGGTCTTCAAGCAGCCCGGCAAGGGCAAGGGCGACGCCGTCCGCAAGGGTTTCGCCGAGGCCAAGGGCGATGTGCTCTTCATCCTCGATGCCGACCTCACCGTGCCGCCGGAGGACATCCCGAAGTTCCACCACGCCATCGCCACAGGCAAGGGCGACTTCATCAACGGCACCCGCCTCGTCTATCCGATGCAGTCAGGCGCGATGCGCGTCCTCAATTACTGGGCCAACCGCGCCTTCGCGCGGATCTTCTCCTGGCTGCTCAACCAGCGCTTCACCGACACACTCTGCGGCACCAAGGTGCTGCGCGCCGAGCAATACGCGAAGATCGCCGCGGACCGCGATTATTTTGGCGACTTCGATCCCTTCGGCGATTTCGACCTCATCTTCGGCGCCGCCAAGCAGAATCTGAAGATCGTCGAGGTGCCGGTCCGCTATGCCGAGCGCAGCTATGGCGAGACCCAGATTTCGCGCTTCAGCCATGGCTGGCTCCTCGTCCGCATGGTGATCTTCGCCTTCCGCAAGCTGAAGGCGTTCTGAGGCGCCGCGCGCCGGCGACGCCGCCCAACGGACGCATCGATGCTCACCACCAAAACTAAGATTGCGCTCGCCCGCCTCGCCCAGCGACCGGTGATGTGGGGCCGCCGGCTGCGCGGCGCGGGGCCGCGGGCGACGGTCCGGCGGCGCGGCATCACCTGGGCGCTCGACCTCAATGAGGGCATCGATTTCGCGATCTACCTGATGGGCGCCTTCGAGCCCGAGACGGTGCGCGCCTATGGGGCCATCGTACGACCTGGCATGACCGTGCTCGATATCGGTGCAAATGTGGGCGCACACACGCTCCATCTTGCCCGTCTCGTTGGTGATGAAGGCCGCGTCATCGCCTTCGAGCCGACCGACTGGGCCTTTGCCAAGCTGCTGGCCAACCTGGCGCTCAATCCCGATATCGCCCATCGCGTCAGGCCGGTCCAGGCCTTCCTGGTCGATCGCGGCGACCGCGAGGTCGCGGCCACGGTGCCGGCCAGCTGGCCGCTCGACGGCCGCGATGTTCACCCCAAGCTGCGCGGCCGGGCAATGGCGGCCGAAGCCGCCGTCGCGACGACGCTCGACGCCTGGCTTGCCGGGGCGAAGCTGACCGGGATTGGTTTTGTGAAGATGGACGTCGACGGCCATGAATGCGCCGTCCTTGCCGGCGCCGCCGAGATGCTCGCCCGCGACCGGCCGACATTCCTGATGGAGATCTCTCCCTACATCCTGGAAGAGCGCGGCGGCTCGCTGGGCGAGATTCTCGACCGGCTGGAGGCTGTCGGCTACCGGCTCTACGGGCTTAGAGACGGGTCGCCCTTGCCGCAAGATCGCGAAGCACTCGCCCGATCGATCCCGGTCGGCGCAGGCATCAACGCCATCGCCCGCTGCGAGCGCGAAGCGTGACCATTGGCGTTCCACGACACAGGCCGGCACTAGCCGAGCGCTGGGGATGGTGGGCCGCGTTCGGTATCTGCGCGCTCTTCTTCGCGCTGCAGGTTGGCGCACTTGGCTACGGCACCAGCATCAACAATCTGCCGCACATCGCACGCTATCAGATCAAGGATCCCGGCGCGGCGGCGTCGGCGGTTCAGCGCCGCAACCTGATCCTCGACAAGACGACGTATCAGGAGAGCCTCGACAAGCAGATGCTGCGCTACAAGCTCTACAGCGTAGAATCCGATGAGGTCATCAACATCATGGTGTTGAGCCGAATGCGGCCCGGCGCGGCGCAGCTCGACCCCGGCTTCTTCCTTTATGGAGGCGCCTACATCTATCCGCTCGGACTTTGGTACTTCACGCTGCAAAAGCTCGGCGTGATCGAAGTTGGTTCACTCGCGGCGATGGTTGCCAACCCCGACCGTATGGACGCCATCTATATTTTCGGCCGTATGTTCGTGCTGATCGCCGTGACGCTCTCAGGTTTGGTGCTCTTCGCCTCGGCGCGCCGGCTGGTGCCGGCCGGGACCGCCTGCCTGATGCTGACGATCTATTACGCCGCGCCGGCAACCGTGATGTTTTCCCAGACGATGAAGCCCCATTGGTACGCGATGCTGTGGGTGAACATCGCAATCTTGATGGTCGTTCGCGCTTACGTCGAGCGGCGCTTCGGTTGGGGTGCGGCCGTCATTACCGGGGCAGCGCTGGGGCTTGCCGTCGGCAGCGCGCAAACGTTTGCGCTGTTCGCGGTGCTGGTGTGGATCGCGCTCGCGCTCGCCGTGCGCCAGGGGCACATGCACCGGAGCCATCTGGCGAGCGTGCCGGCGATCGCGATTTTGGCCTTCGCGATCACCAACCCCTATGTGCTGATCAACTGGCAAGTTTATCTCGCCGAGCGAAACGATGTGGCGAACAACTGGTTCCGCTTCTCGCTTGATCCCAAATACGTCTGGCGCTTCGTGGCCGGATCGCTGGCGCCGGGAATGGGCATCGCCGCTGCGGGTCTGCTGTTGGGGGTGTCGGCTTGGCGGGCGCTGCGCGGCTCGACGCTTGAGCGCTGGATCGCGGGAGGCGTTTTCCTGAGCGTGGTTGTCGTCGGTTATCTCACCGCCGCGCTCAGCGATTGGCACATCAATCTGCGCTATGCGCCTTATTTGCTGGGCGCCGGGGTTCTGTTCCTCGGTGTCGGCATGGGCGCGCGCCGCAATCTGTGGCTCGGCGCCTGCGTCATTCTCACCGTGCTGCAATCGGTGCCCATGTGGCTAGCCTATCGGGACGAGGACAGTACGACGCGCTCTACCCGCTTGTCCGCGGCCAAATGGATCGAGGCGAACCTGCCGGCGGGAACAGGATTGGTGGTGGGGACCAAGCAACCCGCGCCCTATGAGGTTCCGCCATTCGATCTGACGCGCTACCGGATCAACGCCCGTGATTGGACCTACCAGGTTGCCGTAGAGCGTCAAGCGGATCTGGCCGTGACGCCAACGGGCGCCGAGTTGGTCAAACGGTTCGCGCCCCGGCTGTCCCTCCCGGCATTTCCCTTTGTCTACAGCCATATAAACCCGCAGTTCTCGATCTATCGGCGCCGAGACAAGCCGGCCCGCCCGTGAACCGTCATCTGCAAACTGCCTTGCTTGCCGTCTATCGCGGAATCGCCGCGAGGGGTCTGTTGGCCGGCGGCCCCGGACGGCGTCTCTTTGAGGCCGCCTATTTTGGTTACAAGCGGCATTTCGAGGCGGGTTCGCCTAAGCGCCTCGAGCACGTGATCGCCGAAGGCTCGACGGTGATCGATGTCGGCGCCAATATCGGCTTCTACGCGGTGCCGTTCGCGCGTAGGGTCGGGCCGCAGGGCCGGGTGATTGCGTTCGAACCGGAGCGTGCGAACCACCGCCGCCTCACCGCCCGCATCGCGGCGGCGGGGCTCGCCGATCGCGCATTGTTGTTCGAGGCGGCGGCGGCAGAGCGGAGTGGCCGACTGCGGCTCGCCGTCAATCCCGACCACCCGGGCGACCACAAGCTCGCCCCGGACGGCGCCGAGGGGGGCGTGGAGATCGCGGCGCACGCCCTCGACGATCTGCTCGCCGCCCATCCGGGTCCGCCGGTCTCGCTGGTCAAAATCGACGTCCAGGGTGCCGAGCTGCGCGTGATCAGGGGCGCGCGCGACCTGATCGGGCGCGACCGCCCGGCGCTTTTTGTGGAGATCGATCCGGATGCACTTGCCTCCATGGGCGATTCAGTCGAGGCCTTGATCGCGATGATGGACCGTCTCGGCTATGTCGGGCGGGTGTGGACACGGCATGGTCAGGGGGCTGTGCTCGACGCAGGTAATTGTACCGCCATAGGCAACAGCTATGTGGACGCGCTCTTCGTGCCCGCCGACACATCCTCCCCGACCGGCACGTCTTCCTGAGTCCCGCGTAATCGGGCCTTGCGACCGATCAACATCACCGAGCGGGCGGTGATGTCGAGAAGCTCCATCAGGCGCCGGCGATCCCAGCGGTCGAGCGCATCGTAAAGTGGCCGCCAGTTGGGCGGCAGCCGCGCGAGATCCTCGCGCCCCTGGCTCAGCATGGTGATCACTTCCAGCCCCGCCGCCGTGGCCAGCGCCTCGACGTTGCGCACGTTGTAGGCTTTTTCCAGCGGATGACAGAAATGGTCGATCCACGGGCTGCTGGGTTCGCGGAAGTCGATCCGCCATGACGGCGACCAGCTTTCGCCGCGGGCCCGGCGTGCGTCACGGAGTAGATTGCGTAGCCCACGCAGTACGACGCGGGGCGAAAGGTCGAGCAGGCGCGCCGCCAGCGAGGGCCGTTGCTTGTCGACCAGCTCGCGATAGAGCGCAAAGCGGCGCTCGACATTGGTGATGTCGGGCTCGAGGATGTCGAGCGCCTCGCGGATGACGAACTTGCCGCGATCAAGGTCCTTGCCATAGAGGTGCATGACGAAGATGCCGTCCGGCGCCAGCGCGCTGAGCAAATTTCGCACCGCGCCCGGCGGATCGGGCGTGTGATGGACCGAGCCGAAGCTGCCGATCAGATCGAAGCTGCCCTCGAACGGCAGCGGATCGAGATAGCTGCCCTGGCGGAAGTCGATGGTGGCGCCGTGCATTGCCGCGAGCTCGCGCGCGACATCGAGTGACGGCCCGGAGAGATCGATCGCCGAAATCGCCCAGTCGGGATGTTTGAGCGCGACGCCGACAACGCTGTGGCCGGTGCCGCAACCGGCATCGAGATAGCGCAGCGGCCGCTCTGGCGAGATCTCAAGCTGGGCAAGTGCTGGGGTGAGCCAGCGGGCCGGGTTCTTCGGCTTGGCGCCAAGATCGGGATAGGGCTCGGCCTCGTAGAAGCGCTGGACCTCGGATTCGCCGGTTCTGGCCTTTGGCTCAGAAGGCGGTTGCAGCGCCCCACGGCGCCGCGGTCCGGTCGATTGATTGGGCACGGCGTCTCCGTTCCACACGGCGATCAGGGCCAGCGCCTGGGGTCGAGAACAGCCTCATCCAGACCTGCCGCTATAGCGTGCGTTTCTGCCAGCAAGTCCGGATCGAGGCAAGTTCCGCCCGCCTCCAGATTGGCGGCCAGCTCGGTCGGATTGGAGGCACCGATAACGACGGAAGACACGCCGGGCTCGGCGAGCGCGGCGCCGAGGCACAAAGCCGCGATCGAGAGGCCGGTGCTGTTGGCCAATTCATTCAGCATTGCGAGCGGCGGGGCCAGCGCCGCGAGGCCGGCCGGAAGCTGCTCCGGCTTTAGGAAGGCAACGCCTTGCAGGAATACGCTGCGGGCAAACACCATGATGCCGCGCGCCTCACATTCTGCGAGCAGTCCCGATTGCGCGATCCGCCGGTCGAACAGGCTGTGCGGCGCCTGAATCAAGGCGACGCCCTCGACCGTCAGCGCGTGCTCAAGCTCAGACGCGTCATAGACCGACACGCCAAAGCCGCTCACCGATCCCTCATCGACCAGCGCGCGCAGCGTTTCGGCCACGCCCGGCATCAGCATGTCGCTGGGCCGATGGACCAGGCAGCCGTCGATCCGCTGGAGCCCCATCCGATCCTGCGAGTCCTCGATCCGTCGCCGGATCGCAGCGGGATAATCGCGCCCGTCGGCTTCATGGAGCGCGGCGAGCTTGGTCACGATGGTCGGCCGCAATGCCGCAGGCTCCCTCATCCTCAGCCAATCCCCAATGGCGGTTTCGGCGTCACCGTATGCGGCAGCGGTGTCAATGCAGCTCACGCCCTCCTGGACCGCAAGATCGAGCATTTTCAATCGGGTTTCGTGGTCCGGCGGCTGGGTCTCGACGACCCTGCCATAGGCCATGCCTAATTGCACCGTGCCGAGCGTGATCGAGGCTGGGGCAGGGAACGTCGCGACAGTCACTTGATCCCTCTTATTCGCGGCTCAACAGATCGTTGTTCCATGGGTTGGAGATTCTCTAAGCATTTATTATATTTGAACTTTTAGCGTTCATAGCATGAACTTGACATTGGCGTTCATTTGATGAACATTTGGCTTGCGGCGGGGGTTTGAGGCACCGCAGCACTTCTCAATCGACGGCCGTATTCCGGAAGACCTTGGCGTCACCCGGACTGCGGTAGCGTGCCGGACCTTCATTTCATTTTCAGCGTGCGGATGCAAACGATACGCGTGGGCGTGGTAGGATTGGGAGTGGGCGAGGCGCATCTCAAATCCTACCAATCCGTCGAGGGTGTCGAGGTGGCGGCGGTCTGCGATATCGATCCGGAGCGCTTGGCCGAGATCGCCGGCCGCTACGATGTGCCGGGCCGGCACACCGACTATCGCGGCGTAACCGAAGACCCTGAGATAGACGTCGTCTCAATCTGCTCCTACGACGACAGTCACGCCGAACAGTTGCTCTCGGCCTTTCGCCACGGCAAGCATGTCATGGTCGAAAAGCCCGTCGTGCTTCATAAATCGGAAGCCGAGGCGGTCTACCGCGCATTCGAGACGAGCGGCAAGCTGGTAACCTCGAACCTCATCCTGCGCCAGAGCCCGCGGTTTCGCGAAGTCAAACGCATGATTGACGATGGCGAGTTCGGCGACATCTTCTATATGGAAGGCGACTATCTTCATCAGATCCTTTGGAAGATCACGCAAGGCTGGCGGGGACGGATGGACTTCTATTGCACCTTCTTCGGCGGCGGTATTCATCTGGTCGATCTGATGCGGTGGCTGAAGGGCGAGGAGTTCACCGAGGTCACCGCAATGGCCAACGACGTGCTGACGCGCGGCTCGTCCTATCGATATCCCGATTTCTTCGCCGCTTTGATGCGGTTCGGGTCCGGCGCGATCGCCAAATGCGCAACCACGCTCGGTCCCCAGCGGACGAAGTTTCATGCGCTCAACGTCTATGGCTCGAAGCTCACATTCGTGAACGACATGCCCAACGCCAAGCTTTTCAGCGGCGACGAAGCCGCCGATGAGCACCCAATGACGACGCCCTATCCGGGTATGGAGAAGGGCGACCTGCTGCCGGAGTTCATCAAGGCGATCCGCGACGGGCATGCACCGGAGGTCGGTGCGACCGACGTGTTCCGGGTGATGGATGTGTGTTTTGCGGTGCACGAAGCAGCCCAGACGGGGCGCACGATCAAAGTCGACTATCTCGTCTAGGGCTAGGATCCTTGGGACAATATTGAGCGCGAGCCGGCAGATACCATTCGGGCGACCGATGCTGGGCAAGACCGAAAAGCGGCTCGCGGGGGAGGTGTTGGACGGCACCATCCTGACACACGGGCCGCGCTGCGCGGAGTTTGAGGCGCGTTTCGCGGAGCGAATCGGCGCCAAGCATGGCGTGACCGTCTCGTCCTGCACGACCGGGCTGCAACTCTGCTTGATGGCGATCGGGATCGAGCCGGGCGACGAGGTTGTGGTGCCGGCGGAAACGCATGTGGCCACGGCCCATGCCGTCCTGCATGCCGGAGGTCTCCCGGTCTTCGTCGACGTCCAGCGCGAAACCGGCAACATGGACCCGGACCTCGCTGCGGCGGCGATCGGCCCGCGCACCCGCGCGATCATGCCGGTCCACTATCTGGGGCTGCCATGCGAAATGGACCGGATTGGCGAACTCGCTACGCGGCACGGACTGGCGGTGGTCGAAGATTGCGCGCTGGCGATCGGCGCGGCGTTCGATGGAGCATCGCCCGGTCGGCTGGGCACGGCCGGGGTTTTCTCATTCTATCCGGCCAAGCACATAACCACGCTCGAAGGCGGCATGGTGACGACCGACAACGACGAGTTCGCGGCCAAGCTAAGGCATCTGCGTGCCTTCGGCTACGACCGGACGCTCGGCGAGCGCAAGATACCGGGCCTCTATGACGTCATTTCGCTGGGCCACAACTTCCGTATGTCGGAGGTCCATGCCGCGGTCGGGCTCGGTCAGCTCGAACAGCTTGACGATTTCCTTGAAGCGCGCCGGCGCAACACTCGGATTTTGCTAGATGCAATCGCCGGTATCGACGGGCTGACTGCCTTTCCGATGGAGCGCGGCAATGCCAGATCGGGATGTTACTGCGTCAATATCATGCTTGACGCGGAGGCCGCGGTCGCTCGCGAGGACATGATCGTGGCGCTCAACGATGCGGGCGTCGGAACCAGCATTCACTATCCCGTTCCGGTGCCGCTCTCGCACTATTATCGCGAGCGATACGGTTACACGGACGGCGCGTTTCCGGTCGCCGAGTGGATAAGCAGTCGGGCGATTTCGTTGCCGGTGGGACCGCATGTCTCCGAAGTGGACGCCCGCTATATTGCCAGTACGGTGGCCAAACTCTGGTCGCGCCTGGGGAGTTAGGGTGGAAGGATGATCCTGTGACGAAATCTCTTTCGATCTCCTACGACACGGTGAGCCTGAAAGGCGAGCGCGTGCTCCTTGTCGGCGGTGCCGGCTTCATCGGTCACCATCTGGCGCTGGAATGCCGGGCCAAGGGGGCGGAGGTCGCTATCGTCGACCACATGCAGATCAACAATATCGTCAAGATCGTCAGCGATCCGGCGATGGACGAGCAGCGCCGACGGCTCTATGTCGATTTCCTGCTGGAACGGTTCGCGCTTTTGCGCGACGCGGGCGTCACGCTCTCCAATGTCGACGCGCGCCAGATGACCGAGCTGACCGAAGCGTTCAACGAGTTCCAACCAACCAAGGCGGTGCATTTGGCGGCGATCTCCAGCGCGGTGATCGCCAACCAGATGCCGGGTCTGGCATACGACCTTCAGATCAACACCCTGCGTAATCTTCTCGAGCTGTGTCGCTTGAAAAACTCACCCTGCAATCACGTCGCCTTCATGTCGTCGAGCACGATCTATGGAGATTTCGAGGGTGATTCGGTCAATGAGGCAGTCCGCCCGCGACCGCGCGGTGTCTATGCGAACGGCAAGTACATGGGCGAGCGCATGGTGCGCGAGGCAAAGGAACTCTACGGCATCGACTTCACGATCGTGCGCCCGAGCGCGCTCTACGGCATCCGATGCATCTCAGGCCGCGTATCGCAGAAGTTTATCGAGAGCGCCTTGACGGGCATACCGCTGCTGCTCGAAGGGGGCGGCGGCGGGCGGCTCGACTTCACCAATGTCGCCGACCTGGTCGAGGGCATCGTGCGCGGTCTGGCGCTGGAGGGCGGCCGGTCGCGAACCTTCAACATAACCTATGGCCAGGCGCGCACGATCGCCGAGCTTGCGGGTATTGTGCAAAAGGTGGTGCCCGATGTCAGGCTTGAGGAGCGCCCGCCGGCTCCGGAGAAGCCCAAGCGCGGCACACTTGAAATGAACCGGGCGCACGAATTCCTCGGGTTCTACCCCAGTCGCGGCCTCGATGAGGCCTACCTCGAATACTGCCAGTGGTACGCCAACAAGTGGCGCCGTGCTGAGCAACTCCCGAACATCTAGGCCGCCAGTGACCGCAGCCATGTTGCGCCCCGCGCGGGATGCCGAGATTGTCCAGCTGGAAAGCCGCGCGATATCCGCCGGTACCGATCGTCGGATCTTCGTGCTCGAGCATGACGGCGTGATCGCCGGGGCGGCGGCGGTACTGCACAAGCCGTTCGAATCCGGCATCCTGAAGCGGCGCGTGGCGCAGATCGACGCGATCGAAGCGTGGGAAAGCACGAGCGATATTGAGACGCTGGCGGCGGAGACGCTTGAAACGCTGGCGAAGGGTGGCGTCGATCTGGTCGCCTGCAGACGCCCGGAGAGCGACCGTCAGACGCTGACCGCCCTCCAGCG